>Ga0310694_10006845_pt1 | contig 10763 bp, 8 predicted proteins | sample 174DNAGHGhighgp2_FD_203884 | JGI IMG/M metagenome (GOLD analysis project Ga0310694, IMG submission 203884) | Sheep rumen microbial communities from Palmerston North, Manawatu-Wanganui, New Zealand - 1742 DNA GHGhigh gp2 (v2) (version 2) | ecosystem: Host-associated > Mammals > Digestive system >... | reverse complement strand
GCGCTTTTCCAATGTGCGGAAGAAACAGGGGCGGACTTTATCCTTACGGCACATCAGAAAGACGACCAGGCAGAGACGTTTTTGCTTCGCCTGCTGCGAGGTTCGGGCACGCGCGGTCTGGGGGCAATCCGGTTTCAGCATGATGCGGTATTGCGTCCTCTTCTTTCCCTGACAGCTGCAGAATTGCGGCAGTATTGTACAGACAGGGGGATTGTCTGGCGGGAGGATTCGTCAAACGAAGACCTGCATTATATGCGTAACCGTATCCGAAGAGTCCTTCTTCCCATGCTGGAGGATAATTTTTCTCCTTCTGTTACGGATGTTTTATGCAGGACGGCTGAACATCTCCAGGTAGACGGGGACTATTTGGAGGAGCTGGCTGAAGGGGTGTTTAAAAGAAGATGGATGCGCCCGGCTGTCACACAGAATGGTGCGCTTCTGGCTGATAACTGGGAAATCATTCCGAAAGCCCTGCGCTTCCGGGTGCTGCGCCGGTTCTGGAACGCTTCGGGGGCCCCGGAGGAATTATCCGGAGCCAATCTCGAGGATTTGGAGCAGCTGATAGTGAATCGTTCCGGCGGTAAAAAAATTTTGCTGCCGGGCAGTTGGCAAGCATTGTATTCTTATGATAAACTAATATTATTCTCTGAAGATAATGCAAGGACTTTGCAGCAGGATGACGGCTGGAGCTGTGCAGTGGATTTGACGTGGCTTTCCGTCGGGCTGTCTGACGGCGGGAGCACAGAAATAGAAGAAATTCCGTTTCCGGATCACAGAGTGGCACAGATTTCTGTTATTAAAGAGAGGCCGGCATATCAGTACCGGACACAGATGGCGTACCCATTAGCCCGGCTGAAGTGTCTGGGAAATACGCTGGTGTTCCGCTACAGGCAGCCGGGAGACAGGATTTTTCCTTTAAAAGGAATCGGACATAAAACCCTGAAAAAATATCTGATAGAGTGCAGGGTGCCTGTGGAGGACAGAAACCGGCTGGTGGTGGCGGCGGCAGGGAATGAAATCGTATGGATTCCCGGTCTGGCTAATGCCCGGTGGGAAGAACAGAACGGCAGTTCAGAAGTACCGGCCCTGGAACAGGGCTGGCTGTTTATAAATATTAAATAAGGATGGTGTCTGTTATGCATGAAGACATAAAAGCGGTTTTGATTACCGAAGAACAAATAAAACAGAGAGTACAGGAGATGGGGGAACAGCTTTCCAAAGAATATGAGGGAAAACGGGTCATCATCATCTGTCTGCTGAAAGGGGCGGCTTACTTTGCCTGCGACCTGAGCCGGGCTATGTCCATACCGGTTCGGATGGAGTTTATGGTAGCGTCTTCCTACGGAAATAGCACGTCAACCTCTGGCAGTGTGGCAGTCCGGCTGGACGTGGCCGACGATATTGCAGGCATGCATGTCCTTCTGGTGGATGATATCATTGATACCGGTCTTACCTTTGCCAAAGTTAAGGCGCTGCTGGAAACCAAAAAACCGGCATCGGTAAAAACCATCGCTATGTGCGACAAGGAAGAACGCAGGAAAAACGGTATGCATGCGGATTATGTAGGGTTTACTATTCCGGATGAGTTCGTAGTGGGGTATGGCCTGGACTATGCAGGCGATTACCGTAATCTTCCTTTTATTGGTGTGTTGAAACCTGTGGTCTATGCCCGGACTTAACCCGGTGTACAGTTTTATTGATTTGTATTATTTGATTAAAATGGAAAGGAGGAAACGTTTTTGTTTAAGTTCTTTAAAAACGTTGCCTTTTATTTATTAATTGTTGTTGCAGCCATCTGGGTAATGGATCATTATTCGGTCGGCAATGCGAGTAAGACAGACATATCATATACGGCTTTTATGAAGCATGTACAGCAGGACGAGGTCCGGTCTGTTACGATCAGCGAGAACTCGATTACTGGAATGTTAAAAGACGGCAAAACCTTTACTACGGTTGCGCCCAATGATTCCACCCTGATTAGTACGCTTCGTTCCAGAGATGTGGAAATCAAAGCGGAACTGCCTCCCCAGACACCTTGGTGGGCAACCCTGCTGAGTACTCTTTTACCTATGATTTTGGTTGTGGGCCTGTGGTTTATGCTGATGAACCAGAGCAGCGGCGGCAGCCGGATGATGAATTTCGGCAAGAGCAATGCCCGACGCTATGATGAGAGTAAGAATAAGATTACCTTCAAGGATGTAGCCGGTGCAGATGAAGCAAAACAGGAACTGCAGGAGGTTGTGGAATTTTTAAAGCATCCTCAGCGGTTTAATGCCCTGGGAGCCAAGATTCCCAAAGGCGTGTTGTTGTACGGTCCTCCCGGTACCGGTAAGACGCTGTTAGCTCGGGCGGTGGCCGGTGAAGCTGGCGTTCCGTTCTTCAGTATTTCCGGTTCGGATTTTGTGGAAATGTTTGTAGGCGTCGGAGCTTCCCGTGTCCGTGATTTATTCGATCAGGCCAAAAAGAACGCACCCTGTATCGTATTTATCGATGAGATAGATGCCGTAGGACGTCAGCGCGGCGCCGGTGTGGGCGGCGGTCACGATGAAAGAGAACAGACGCTGAACCAGCTGCTGGTAGAGATGGATGGCTTCGGCATCAACGAAGGCATCATCATGCTTGCGGGAACGAACCGCCCGGATATACTGGACCATGCTTTATTGCGCCCCGGCCGGTTTGACCGGCAGATTGTCGTTGACCGTCCGGATATGCGGGGGAGGGAAGCGATTCTGAATGTACATGCCAAAGGCAAGCCCATGGCGCCCGATGTGGATATGGCTACCATTGCCAAACAGACAACCGGTTTTACCGGAGCGGATCTTGCAAACCTGGTCAATGAGGCAGCGCTGCTGACTGCCCGCCGCAATGCGCCCATGATTGATATGAAAGCCATGAATGAAGCGGCGGAGCGGGTTGTAATGGGACCGGAACGCCGCAGCCATCTTGTGAGCGACCCGGAGAAAAAGCTGACAGCATATCATGAAACCGGGCATACTTTGATCGGATTGCTTCACAATGATGTGAGCGTTGTACATAAGGTTACAATCATACCGCGGGGCCGTGCCGGCGGTTATACGATGAGCCTGCCCAAGGAAGACCGGAATTATCAGACAAAATCGGAAATGCTGGATGAATTGCAGATGCTGCTGGGCGGACGTGTGGCCGAAGCCATTGTCCTGAAAGATATTTCCAGTGGCGCCAGCAGTGATTTGCAGCGTGCAACCGCGCTGGCGAGAAAAATGGTCTGCCAGTACGGTATGAGCGACCGTCTGGGCTCCATGACTTTTGGGCATCCGGAAGAGGAAGTGTTCCTGGGCAGAGATATCGCCCGGGAACGGTACAGTAATGAAGTGGCGGCTGTTATTGACGAGGAAGTACGCCGCCTGATGGATGAAGCCTATAAAGGCGCGGAAAAGCTTTTGCAGGAAAATATGGACAAGCTGGTGCTAATTGCGGAAACTCTTATGCAGAAAGAAACACTGGATGGGCGACAGTTGCAGGAACTGATGAATCAGGGATATCTGACAGAGGATGGCCCTGCCCTGCAGGCGGAAGATCAGTCTGCCGAAGAGATAGGATGACAGTCAGTCACAAGAAGAACCGCAAGAATGGTTCAACGTGCATAGAATATTATCAGTGTTTGCTAAATCAACTATAATGCGGAGGCGTTGTCATGCGTGGCAAGATTCTGAGTTTGTTGCGTGAAAAGGTGCCGGAACCGGTATCAGGAGAGGAAATTTCTGCAAAGCTGGGAGTTTCCCGTACAGCTGTCTGGAAACATATCCAGTCATTAAAAAATGCAGGATATGATATTGAGTCAGTTCCCAAGAAGGGTTATATTTTACATAAAGCTCCCGATCTTCTGAGTCCGGAGGAAATCGCTGCCCGTTTGGAAACAAAATGGGTGGGACATCATATTCATTATTTAAAAGAAGCCAGTTCCAGTAATGAAGTGGGAAAACGTCTGGCAGATCAGGGCTGTGCTGACGGTTTGGTCGTGGTCGCAGAAGAACAGACCCGCGGCAAGGGACGACTGTCCCGGGGCTGGTTTTCCCCTATGGGCTGCGGGGTTTGGTGCAGCGTCGTCTTTCGGCCGCCGTTTATGCCTTCCGAAGCGTCCAAATGCACCTTGCTGGCGGCCGTTGCCGTTATCAAGGCAATCAACAAGTATAAAGGTGTCAATGCCAAAATCAAATGGCCCAACGATGTTCTGCTGGAAGGGAAAAAGATGGTAGGCATCCTGACGGAGATGAGTGCTGAATTTGGCAAGATCAACTATATCGTCATTGGCACAGGCATCAATACCAACGTGCCGAAATCTATGATTCCCGACGAACTGAAAGAACTGGCCATTTCCGTGGCGGATGTGGCCCGGGAACCGATTCAGCGCGTTCAAATTCTGGCTGATTATCTGAAGAATATTGAAGATTTGTATGAGACTGTCTTAAGAGAGGGTTTTGGGCCGGTGCTGGATGAGTGGAGAAAGTATTCTGATACTATCGGACAGGAAGTAAAGGTCATCGCGCCGGATAAAACCTATTTCGGGACGGCTGTAGATATTGACAAAGAAGGCCTGCTGATTGTAAAAAAAGAAGATGGAACGATGGAGAAAGTTATAGCAGGCGATGTTTCCATCCGGCCTGCTGCGGCTAAAGGAAAACGGTACTCCTGATTTGCAAAATGGGAATCCCTTTATTTATTATGTCGGCTGTATAATGTGATTTGCAATTTTATAGCTGGTAAGGAGGCAACATATGTTACTGGTAATTGATGTAGGAAACACGAATACGGTGGCTGGTATTTATGATGGGAAAAAGCTGGTAGATAACTGGCGCTTTTCCTCGGACCGTTCCAAAACAGCTGATGAGTTCGGTATGTTTATGAACAGTATGCTGAACTTTTCCGGATTAAAGAAGGAGCAGGTAACGGACATTATCATTTCCAGCGTAGTTCCTCCGGTGCTGGTTCCCCTGTGTCATATGTGTGAGCGGTATTTCAATATCAAGCCGCTGGTGGTAGGCCAGGGTTTGAAAATCGGTCTGCAGCTTCGGTATGAGAATCCGAAAGAAATCGGCGCCGACCGTATTGTAAATGCCGTAGCTGCTTATGACAGATACGCCCACCTGAAACGACCGATGATTATTATTGATTTTGGTACTGCGACAACCTTTTGTGCTTTGCTGCCTACCGGAGAATATTTGGGCGGCGCTATCTGCCCCGGTATCGGCATTTCTTCGGAAGCACTCTTCCAGCGGACTGCAAAGCTGCCGCGTATTGAGTTGATTCCACCGAAGAAGGCAATCTGCGGCAATACGGTAGACGCCATGCGTTCCGGTATCATGTTTGGCTATTACGGACTGATCAAAGAGATTGTAGCCCGGATGAAAGAAGAGCTGGGCGGTGACGCGTTGGTCATTGCTACCGGCGGCTTCGGCAATACCATGGCCCAGGGTACGGACTGCATTGACGAAGTTGACCAGATGCTCACGCTGGAAGGCCTACGCCTTATTTTTGAAAAGAACAAAAAATAAACGGCTGACCTGTTGCGGACGGGAAGGGGGCTTTCCGTCCGTATTTTTATCTTACCAAAGGCTTTGTAACTATTATGAGAATAGGAAATATTGAATTAGATGTACCGGTGGCATTAGCGCCTATGGCCGGCATCAGTGATCTGCCATACCGGGTCATCTGCCGTAAATTTGGCTGCGGGCTTACAGTATCGGAAATGGTCAGCGCCAAAGGGCTGTTATACAACAATGAAAAGACCTTTGCCATGTTGCAGATTGATGAGGCGGAACGTCCCACGGCCATCCAGCTTTTCGGTTCGGTACCGGAAGAGCTGGCAGAAGCAGCCAGAATTGTGGAAGCCCGGGGCGCTGATATTATCGACCTTAACATGGGATGCCCGGTGTCGAAAGTGGTTAATAACGGAGAAGGGTCCGCGTTAATGAAGACCCCGGAACTGGCGGGTAAAATACTGGAAGCCATGGTCAAAGCGGTTCGGATTCCTGTAACAGTTAAGTTTCGTGCCGGGTGGGACGAAGAACATCGGAACGCGGTGGAAATTGCAAGGATTGCCGAGGAGTCGGGCGTTGCGGCGGTGGCTGTTCATGGCAGGACACGGGATCAGTTTTATATGGGAAAAGCTGACTGGGAAATCATACGCCGGGTAAAAGAGGCTGTGAAGATCCCGGTATTTGGCAATGGGGACATTTTTACAGTGGAGGATGGTCTGCGCATGCACCAGACTACTGATTGTGACGGATTGATGCTGGCGCGAGGCGCCTATGGGAATCCCTGGCTGTTTGCACAGTTGTGCGCGGCTTTGGCTGGAAAGAAAATTCCTGTAGTAATGCCGGAAGAAAAGCTGCAGATGATTATTCAGCATGCAACTGCTCTTGTGGCGTTTAAGGGCGAAAAGGTGGCCATTCGGGAAATGCGAAGCCACGCGTCTGCCTATATTAAAGGTATGCCCCGGGCTTCCGAATACAGAGAAAAGTTTCATAAGCTTGAAACGTTGCAGGAAATGGTGGGACTGGTTCATGAGTATGGAGCGTTTTTACAGGCAAGATAAGTAGTATTGGACCGGTAAAAAGATTGAATCAGCAGTTTCCTCTTAAATTTTATCAGAGCTTGATTGTGTTATTCCGTGCAATGTGATACAATACACATTCGGAAAAATATCTTTGCAGGTAAGCTTGTTTATGGACTCGGTGGAAACAAAGAATTCTGGAAAAAAGAAAACGGTGATCAGTATCAGTATCGGTTCTTCCAAACGAGATGCCCGGGGAAGTCTTCTTTTAGGGGATACGGAAGTATCGCTGGAACGAAAAGGTACGGATGGCGATATGGAAAAGGCTGCCCAGTTGCTGCATTTCTATGATGGAAAAGTAGATGCGATGGGATTGGGTGGAACGGATTTGTATCTGGTAGCCGGGAATCGTCGGTATGTTTTTGCGGAATCTGCAAAGCTTCTGAAACAGGTTAACGATACGCCGGTGTTAGACGGCAGCGGTCTGAAAAACACGTTGGAACGGATGGCTATCCGGTATCTGGCAGATGCACATGTTATTGATTTTAACGGTAAAAATGTGCTGCTTGTCTGTGCGGTGGATCGTTTCGGAATGGCGGAAGCGCTGGCAGAACAGAATTGCAGATTGCTGTTTGGCGATATCATTTACGGTCTGGGCTGCAACATTCCTATCCGGAGTCTTGCGGCTTTGCGGCGTTGGGCGTCGGTACTCGTTCCCATCATTACCAGACTGCCGATTAAATGGATGTATCCCACGGGGAAAAAACAGGATTCCCATATTAGCAGACATCCCGAGTATTTTGCAGACAGTGATGTCATTGCAGGGGATTTTCTTTTTATTAAACGGTTTATGCCAGCCCGTCTTTCTGGGAAAACAATCATTACAAATACGGTAACTGCAGCAGACCGGCAAATGCTGCAAGATGCCGGTGTTAAAACATTGATTACGACCACACCTTGTCTGCAGGGGCGGAGTTTTGGCACGAATGTGCTGGAAGCTGCAATTGTGGCTGCTTCTGGCAGTAAAAAGGCGCTGCAGCCGGAAGAATACGAAGTGTTTATTAGAAAATATAAAATCATGCCATCGATAGAACATTTTCAGTAAGGAGCAGGAAAGAATGGAAAGATTTGCGTTTGTGCTGCACCCTCTTTCATTAGAGGATATGCAGATGGTATCGCCTATGGTCAGGTATGTTCCTGATTTCCTGCTGGAATATATTTTGAAACAGAAAAAACCGTTTACGGTATCGCACATTACCGGAGTAAAGAGCCCTCATGCGGAAGCAGAGGGTTGGTTTGTAGGTTGTCCGCTGACGGCGAAGCAGATGGTGGAACTGCCGGAAGAGTTTGTCATCGACCGGATTGTGGAAACCGGAAAGATTGCAGAAGAACTGGGAGCAAAAATACTCGGACTGGGTGCTTTTACTTCCATCGTCGGTGATGCAGGAGTTACGATTGCGGAACGGCTGAATATTGCGGTAACGTCTGGAAACAGTTATACGGTTGCGACAGCATTGGAAGGAACACGGGAAGCCGCCCGTCTCATGGGGAAAGACCTGCGGGACGCGGAGGTGGCTATTGTCGGAGCCAGCGGCTCCATCGGTTCGGCCTGCGCCCGTATCCTGTCCCGTGAGGTGCGGCACATCAATCTCATTGCCAGGCGTATTGCGCCGCTGGAAGAACTGGCGCAGGAATTGAACGGGCACGGTGCTGCCACGTTTTCGGTTAGTTCTGATGTGAAGTCCTGCCTGCATAAGGCGGATGTGGTGATCGCCGTGACCAGCGCAGTGGATTTTATTATTGATCCTGCTGATTTGAAATCCGGCGCCGTAGTCTGTGACGTGGCCCGTCCCCGTAATGTGTCACGGAACGTCTCGGCGCAGCGGAACGATGTTCTGGTAATTGAAGGCGGTGTGATCCATGTTCCCGGCAATGTGGATTTTCATTTTAATTTTGGCTTTCCGCCTCAAACCTGTTTTGCCTGTATGGCGGAAACCATGATTCTTGCACTGGAAGGGCGATACGAGAATTTCACACTGGGCAGAAATCTGGTTCCGTCTCAGATTGATACCATTTCCGGGTTAGCTAAAAAACACGGTTTTACACTGGCCGGATTCCGCAACTTTGAACATGCGGTAACAAAGGAAATGATAGAAAGCATCAGAGAGAATGTAAAGCTTTAAGGGATACTGATGGAACAGGTATGCTCAATTGCCGGCAGAGGCGATTGCGGATGTATCAACGGTCCTTTATTATTTGACAAGGTGAATATAAAAAATTATAATATTAATTAACCGTTTTTGCGTACCCTGTATCGTTATTAAAGAATGATACTATAAATATAGTGTAACATTGGAGGAATAATCATGACATCAAAAGAAACCATATTGACTGCAGAAGGTCTTGCAAAACTGGAGGCCGAGCTGGAAGAGCTTCGCACTGTCAAGCGCCTGGAAAATGAGGAACGGCTCCATGAAGCGATTGCTCATGGCGATCTGAGTGAAAACTCCGAGTATGTTTCCGCGAAAGATGAGCAGGCCCGTATTGAAGGACGTATCCTGGAACTGGAACAGATGGTCAATACGGCCAAAGTTATTGATAATACAAAAAAACGGAAAACGAAGGTTGAATTAGGTGCTACGGTGGATATTGAAGATCTCAGCCCGGATTTTGAAGAAGACCGTCTGCAATCATATACTGTAGTAGGTACCACGGAAGCGGATCCTTTTGCAGGAAAGATATCTAACGAGTCTCCTATTGGAGCTGCGATTATGGGCAAAAAGGTTGGTACGGTGGTAACAGTACGTACGCCGGTAGGGGATCATCAGTATAAAATTATTAAGATTAAATAATCAGGAGAAACAGCATGGCAGAAGAAAAGAAGAACGTTCAGGGGAAGCAGGCGCCGGCAGCAATGGATATTAATGAGCAGATGCAGAATCGCATTGACAAGATGCATAAGCTGGAAGAGCGTGGCATCCGTCCCTTCGGTCACCGGTTTGACTGGACACATCACACTAAGGAAATTTATGAAAATGTTGAGAAGATGGAAGCGGACGGAACCGTTGTCAAGGCAGCCGGCCGTGTGATGGCAATTCGTGGTCATGGGAAAACCAGTTTCCTTGATTTGCAGGACAGCACCGGAAAGATTCAGCTGTACACCCGTAAAGACATACTGGGAGAAGATAATTATTCTCTGATAAAGCTGATGGATATTGGCGATATTATCGGCGTAACTGGAACGGTGTTCAAAACCCACATGGGCGAACCGTCCATCCGGGTTGAAAATCTGGAATTCCTGTCCAAGGCACTGAAACCGTTTCCGGAGAAGTGGCACGGGCTGACGAATGTGGATTTGCGTTACCGGCAGCGGTATCTGGATCTGATTGTCAATCCGGATGTCAGAGATGTATTTATTAAACGTACCCAGATTATTAAGAGCATTCGTGAAATTTTGGATAACGAAGGTTATCTGGAAGTAGAGACCCCGGTTCTGAACACGATTTCCGGCGGCGCTACGGCCCGTCCTTTCATTACCTATCATAATGCACTGGATATTCAGCTGTATCTGCGTATTGCGACGGAACTGAATCTGAAACGTCTGATTGTCGGCGGTTTGGAGCGGGTGTATGAGATTGGCCGGATTTTCAGAAATGAAGGCATCGATATCAAACACAATCCGGAGTTTACCAGTCTGGAACTGTATCAGGCTTATGGCGATATGGATTCTATGATGGATATTACCGAAAAGATTGTAACGGAAACGGCGCAGAAAGTTCTGGGAACGCTGCAGATCGTATACGAAGGACAGAATATCAACCTTGCCGGTCCCTGGCCGCGAATTACCATGATTGATGCTGTAAAACAGTACAGCGGCAAAGACTTTAACGGTGTGACCGATCTGGCGGTAGCCCGTCAGATGGCAGACGATGCGCATGTTGAATATGAAGAATCCTGGGGCATTGGCAAAATCATCAATGCTTTCTTCGATGAATTTGTGGAAGACAAACTGATTCAGCCTACATTTATTTACAAATATCCGAAAGAAATCTCGCCGTTAGCCAAAAGCAGCGTAGAAAATCCGGAAATTACAGACCGGTTTGAAGGCTTTATTTATGGCCGTGAGATTTGCAATGGCTTTACGGAACTGAATGATCCGATCGACCAGCGGGAACGTTTTGTAAAACAGATGGAAGAGCGTGCTGCCGGTGACGAAGAAGCCGGCATGATG
>Ga0310694_10006842_pt1 | contig 10764 bp, 7 predicted proteins | sample 174DNAGHGhighgp2_FD_203884 | JGI IMG/M metagenome (GOLD analysis project Ga0310694, IMG submission 203884) | Sheep rumen microbial communities from Palmerston North, Manawatu-Wanganui, New Zealand - 1742 DNA GHGhigh gp2 (v2) (version 2) | ecosystem: Host-associated > Mammals > Digestive system >... | reverse complement strand
AGGTTTTTATGCTCCACAACATGGTGTAATATGTGTTGGCGACCAAGATTTATCCAGGGTGAACAATGATGTTTGGTTAGAACATTGTGGTGTTGTTATGCAAGCTGGATATATATTTAGTGGAACAGTTTTAGATAATATTGCGCTGTCTGCTCCGATTCCTAATTTAGAAAAGGCTAAGGAGGCTGCAACAATAGCCTGTATTGATTCTTTTATAGAAAACTTACCTATGGGGTATAATACTAAGATCGGTATTAATGGAATAGAGTTAAGTGGCGGACAAAAGCAAAGGTTGTATATTGCTAGAGCTATTTATAAGAATCCCGATTTATTGTTTTTAGATGAAGCTACTTCATCTTTGGATGCTAATAATGAATCAACAATTATACATAATCTTGTAAAATATTACAAGAACCGGACAGTGGTGATATCAGCACATAGACTTAGTACTGTAAAAAATGCTGATAAAATTATCGTATTGGATAAAGGTGAGATTGTTGAGCAAGGTAATCATGATGTACTTACAGCAAAAAAGGGTTTTTACTACAGACTCGTAAAGAACCAATTAGAATTAGGCAACTGAAGCTATCTAATTCTATGGATCACTTACACTTCTGTTTTTGTCGTTTCACATTATCGAAGATATTGATGTTACTGCCATAGCAAACCAAAGGTACTTGACGGTTGATTTGGTTTCCTTGGGATAAACAATACAAAAAACAAAAGTATTTTATTAATGATCAATAAACTTCTCAAATGAAGTGATAAATTAAAATGTTTAAAGTTATTTTGAAACAGCCCTGGGCTGAAATGGCAAGCGCAGGGCTGATGACAGTGGTACACATCGATGCGCCACCTGAAGAAGTGCCTAAGCGTATCTTCTTCCATGCCATGGAGCCTGACCATTCAATCGGGTACCCGATTGAGTGGCTTCAGGAAGTTCGCAACCACCAAGTGCTCGGCAATATCGCTTGCGATGATTTGCCGATTAATGCGATTGTCGGTTTTGCAGATGTTGGAGGCATTACGCCCGAAGATTTCAACATCTGGTCGCGTGGCGCACCACCCAACAGGTATTTCTTAATCAACGCTCGCAAATTTGACAAGCCAATACCTATAGAAGAGGCCGCAAATTTGAATACTGAGAACTTGCCTCCGTACCACAAAGTGTGCCGTCGATTTCTCTACGAATCAGAGAACGACTTGGTGATACCGGTGTCAGAAGAGGTCCTAACATTGGCTTCGCAAGGTAAGTCATTTGAAATCGATCTGATTGGTAATACCGCTAATGTCATCATTGATAGACGAAATCAGCCGAAACCATTCTCGGCGTTCCGGTTGATTTGCGGCAACAAAGAGAAACGGTTCCAGTTCACCGATGACTGTAACATCATTGTTGAACTTAACGAAGATGGTTCATTGAAGTTATATCCGAGCGTGCTGCGCAACGATGGCACAGGTGCTAGGGCATCACTGCAGTTGTGTTGTGACCATCCAATCGATGATTGAATGAGAAAAAGTTTAACTTAACACTTTCAAGTCATGTAAAAAAATAATTGTATATTTGCATCGCCGACCGAAATGGTTGGCAAGACATCGTGGACTTTCGAGAAATCATTATACATTCCCTTAAATTGAAAAAGTAGGATATTTTCAAAGTTGGTAGGCTTGTATAATGGCTCGCTGTATAGCGTGAGCCATTATCATCACACCGCCAACAGGGTCGATCCTACTACCCTCAATTTAGGTGCCGAGCATGGTTCACGCTTTCCCTTCCCCCATAATCGTACATCCCCCATTAATCATACCCACAGCTTAATTCTATCAAATTTCAAAGTAATAGAGGAAAAAAGTAATCTGTAAAAATAAAAAATTGTTAATTTTTCTGCTTGTCTTAAAAATAGGTTATTCATAATCCAGCATTTTTACTAATTTTGCTCGTTAAAAATCTTATTTGTGGCAAATAAAGAGACATTAGATATTGTACGCCATCAATTAGATGCGATACGGAAAAATGGAGTATTGGATGGTGAAAATGCAGATAGAAGTGAGAATCTGCATCGATTATTTGCGTATCCAGCTATGATGGTACCAATGGCACAATATGCTATAATTAAGGCTATATCGACTTGTTTGCCTCCGAAAGCTATGGCAATAGATCCTTTCATGGGCTCTGGAACATCATTAATGTCATGTATGGAGTTTGGGTTCAGAGTTTTTGGACAGGATATAAATCCTCTTGCTGTACTTTTGACAAAAGCAAAGGTGTATAAGTATGATATGAAAAGCCTCCGCAGTAAATGTCAAATTGTTTTAGATAGCATAAGGGATGACAAAAGTGTTCATATTGATGTCGGTTTTCATAATATTGACAAATGGTTTAATCACAACACTCAAGTCGATTTATCCAAAATAAGAAGAGCAATTAATAATATTAACGATTCTGCGATAAGGTGTTTTTTATGGATTATCATGGCAGAAGTGATACGAACTGGCAGTAATGACCGCACCTCGACATTTAAACTGCACTGTCGTGAAAAGTCTGACATTGAACACAGGAAAGATATCATTAATATATTAAAAAATTTCTCAACTCTGCTACAAAGAAGCATTGACGATATTGAAACATACTGGTCGAAAATTCAGGTAGTAAAAGAGTCCATGGGTGGCTGTTATATGCCTAATGCAGAAATTGTTTGGGGAGATACAAAAAACAATATTAATACAACAAAAAAGTTTGATCTGTTAGTCTCTTCTCCTCCTTATGGTGACAACCATACTACAGTGACTTATGGACAGACATCTTTCTTGCCTTTACAATGGATAGATTCGTCTGATATAGACTGTCCATTTGATTATTTAAAAACGACGCAGGAAATAGATAGACAGAGTCTTGGAGGAACTTTGAATAGAAAAGAGGTACTGAGAGATTCTGATTGTGTCTTAAAGAAATCTGAATCATTGAGAGAGTTTTATGAATCCATCCCTGATGAGGAAAAGAATAAATATCTTAAAACATTATCTTTCATCACAGATTTTGATAAGTCACTGGACAAGATTGTTGCTGTAATGAAAGATGATGCTTTCTATATATGGACAATTGGGAATCGCTTTGTAGGTAATAGGGAAATTCCCAATGATCAAATCTTGATTGATTTGATGGCGGTAAGGGACATCCCACTCTTTGAGAGAGCAGAGCGACAAATATTGAACAAAAAACAGGCGCCAAAAAACAACTTTTCAAATACAATGGAAAAAGAGCATATACTCATTTTCCATAGAAGTGTGTGAGTTATGGATAATCAGTTTGACATCAATCCCCATGTAATTAGGCAGTTGGGAGAGGAGTTGGTCCCTGACGAGATGACTGCTCTTATGGAATTGATAAAGAATGCCTATGATGCTGATGCCAGTTATGTAAAGATTGACATCAACACAGATGGTGTCTATTCCGAAGAACAGCTCACATATCCCATGCATAAGGGTTATATCGTTGTTGAAGATTCTGGTGTGGGAATGGATGATACAACAATAGAAAAATCATGGTTGACTATCTCCTATTCTAATAAACGAGCTGGTGCGGATGGCATTAAGAAGAAGACAAAAAAAGACAGAACCCCTCTCGGCGATAAAGGCTTGGGCAGGTTAAGCACCCAACGATTGGCTGACTATTGCGAAATATTCACAACCCCTGAAGGTGGTTTTGATCGTTATCATGTAGCTTTTGATTGGCGTGAATTTGATAAAGTTGAGAGATTGTCCCAGGTTCCCGTTAGAGTAGAGGCCACACCAGCAGGGACAACTAAGGGAACTAAACTTGTGTTAACGAATCTACTTTCAACAGAAGTTTGGAAAGGCGACCGGTTAGATGCCTTCAAGAATAAAATAGTCCAGGTATTGACACCATTCTCCGAAGTTCGTAAGTTCCATATTTATGTAACAGTGAACGGTGAGAGTATAGACGTCATGAAAAAGCTGGACAGCATACTCTCATTATGCCAGTCTTCATATGAGTTCTCTTTTGATGGTGAGTATCTGACTGTTTCTGGTGTAATAAAACCCATGAAATTGGGCTCTGGTAATAGACGAGAAGTATTAGAGAACTATAAAGCTTTTATTGAAAAAGACGAAGGAAAAAAATTTGCAGAGTTTTTCTTTACGACAAAGAAAAAGGACAAATCTTATTATACACCAGAAGAAAATGGATTCATAGCTTTCTCGAAGAGATTCTCTTTCCAAAACGACATGGCAGGGCTTGCGTCTTTAGAAGGGAGTAAATGTAATCCTGGCGCTTTTAATGGAAAAATCTATGATTTCGCACTGACTGATAACTTTGGTGCAGTAACCAATGTGTTTAACACTGCTTCTGAATATAAAGAATATGTGAAAACACAGACTGGCGTTAAGATTTATCGAGATGGTTTTGCCGTGCAGCCATATGGATTTGGACAGAATGATTGGTTAGGTCTCAGTAAAGGCCAAACCTCTGGCTCTTCATTCTATGGTTTGCGTCCTGAGAATACCGTGGGTTATTTCTCTATCAGTGAAGGAGTAAATATTCATTTAAAGGATAAGACTGACCGTCAAGGATTTGTAGAGAATGAGTATCAGTATAATTTTAAGCTTATTGCAATTACATATATCCGTAAAGAGTGCGATAGCTTTTTAGAGGCCGTCAGGCGTTGTTATAATGATTTTATCCGTAAGAACAAGCAGGAAAATACGGGTATTAAAACTATACAGCAGGCCTATTCCGATATTAGGTCCGCAGCAAATGCATCTGTTGGTTTTTCAAAGCAAGTGAGTGATTTACGAAAGGATGTCAGTCATTTTGAAGAATCTTCCAGCCGTATTGTGAAAGAGGCGAATTCACTGTTTAGTGCAGGAAGCTATGAAGAGGCTTTGAAACTTTTAGAAAAGAACAAGGTTACTTTGGTGAGAACCCAGTCATTATTAGCGGAACTTGAGAAATTTGTGATGAAAATTTCACAACTATCAGCATCTGTTGATTATATAGAACCAAAGATAGACACGTTAGAAAGACAACTGGATGACTTCTCTACTTTGGCGGCTGTGGGTATGACAGCAGAATCAATAACCCATGAGTTCCCCAATTTGATAAAACGTCTAAATGAAGGGAACGCTGACTTTAAGAAAAAGGTGAGCAAGGAACCCATCGGACGTGATGTGTGTCAGGATTTCTCAAGACAAGTTGCTATTGCGGCTAACGCAATGACACAGCAGTTAAAGCATGTGTCACCGGCATTGCGCTATGCACGGGAATCAAAAGTGACATTTGATATCCGACAGTTCTTTGAATCACAAAAGGAACAGTTCTATAACCTGTATATGGAGAAATATGGCGTGTCCCTTGAAGTTACTGAGGAAACGCCTTTCTTAATAACGATAAACGAGGGCCGCTTTATTCAGGTGATGGATAATATAATCAATAACTCAATCTATTGGTTACGCCAACATCCGAAAGAACAAGGATCACCTAAAGTATCAATATTAATCAAGAAACCATGGTTATATGTCTCAGATAATGGTTTGGGAGTAGCGCCTGCAGTCGAAGAATCACTGTTTGAGCCCTTTGTTACGATGAAGCCCAAAGGGCAGGGACGTGGTTTGGGACTATTTATTGTTCGGCAGCTGTTGGATGCGGTAGGATGTTTTATCGTTCTTGATGAGCGTAAGAATGCTTATGATAGAAGATATATTTTTGCAATGAACCTTTCAAATATTGTGACAGAATGAATTTAGAAGAGGCAAAGAAACTGATTAAAAGCCTTCTTGAAGGAGTAGGAGTATCTGTAGTCTATTATATAGATGACTATCAGAGTTTTGAAGGGCTTGCGGATTTTTCTAAATATATAGAGAACAGTTCGTTGGAAGAACTTCAACAACATGCAGATAAGTTGCCAGAAGATATTTTAGTAGCAAAGGATGCTGGTGTGGAATTGAGTGGGATTATTCAGTCTTGGTGGGAATCGCTTTCAAACGAAAGGCGTGATATACTTATTAAGGAATTTGCGCCAGCAAAGAACTTACACGCAGAAACAGATATTCAACAATTGTTAGGTGATAAGTGTGTGTTCTGCTCGCCAGACCAGTGGGATAAAGACTATTCTTCTACTTGCCTAAATAGAATTAAGAATGGGGAGAAGGTTATACTGTTGTTTGATCAAAAGATTGGTAAGGGGATGACTGCTGAAGGTCAAGGGCGCACGGGTCTTTCAATGGCTCAGAGTTTTAGCGGTAATGAGGGCGTGAAGGAGAATACGTATTGTGGTATATTCTCTCAATCTTTTGAAATAGAAGGTGAGTTTGAGTTCCGTAATAAACATCGTGCAGAGCTTGCTTCTTGGGCTTTCCCCTTATCTAAGAAACGAATGCCTACAAACAATGACTACACCTTGTTCATTCAAGGTATTAACAATATATTATGGGTGGGATATGCAGATGGTCTGTCAGAGATAGCAATGAATCTCATAGAGGAAACTTCAGGGAGAATTAAGGAAGAGTTTGGAAAGATAATGCCACTTGAGTTCAAGCAGGTTGTAATAGATAGTTCTTATGATGAAGGGTGCCGTGAAATAGATACATTGCTTCGTCTTATCCATATCCTATTTGAACGAGAGATTCAAACTGCATTAGCAGGAACTGAAGGCAGATTAAAGGTGTTTGGTGAGAATGTGAAAGCAATCAAGGATATAGATTCGATAGTTGCTAAGAAATTACAGAAGAACATTCAGGGACACAGCTATGATTCAGAAGCAGTTAATAAATTCTTCTTGGATGAGACCTTTGTACCTGGATCTGTAATTAACAAGTTATTGATGCCTCTTCAGAATGGTGATGTGTTCTGCGTGAATGATGAAAAATATTACGTATTACTTTGCCAACCATGTACTATATCACTGAGGTCAGGAGGTAAACGTGGTGGGAATGGTATCGGTTATTTTGTTCCTCTGGAAGAATCTACAGCAGAGAGCAGTATTGGAAGAGATATAGATAATCTGCTGAGAAAGACTGGTGAAGATATTGAGACGGCGAAAGTAAAACTTAAGAATAATATACATGACAAGTTACAAGCAGCCGCACAAGGCTATTCTTATAAAATAAAGTGTCCTATTAATGAGAAATATTTGTGCGCAATAATGAATAAGTACACTCCAATCAGCTTGTCATTATTGGATTTCTGTACATTCTCAGAGGATGGCCAAGTGATAATTAACAAAGAGTGTTCGCCCAATCTTCATGAGAATCAAAAATTACTCAACGATAGACATATAAAGTGTTTTAAGGAATCGCTGAATTTGGACCACATGGTAGAAGGAATAAGTGAAGATTGTCATGCTGTAGTCAAGCATAAAGTTGAAAGCTGGTTTTACACGTTCTTGACTAGGCTTGGTATAAAATCGGAGTTTGAGAACAGTAGGTATGTCTTTCCTATTAAAAGGTATGGACATATACAGGACCCTTTAGCTTCAGATTTACTTACACAACTATCTCATTATATCTCACGTGCTGGATTACCCAGCGAATTTGAAAGAAAAAAATAAATAAAAAATAAAATGATGGATTCTAACAAGGGATATATTACTATCCAGCCATACACCAAGTCCATTGAGGAATGGATGGAAGATATGGTGATACCGGAGAGGGACCGGAAACAGATTGTAGGGGCTGATGTCATTGTGCTTCCTGTGGGATATAGAGATTGCGAGCAGGCATTTTCCAGTTCGGTGTACGACTTTATGGCTTACGCCCGTGAGCGGGGCTTGTTTAATATTGAGGTTTGCTGTCCAGGGAATTGCTTCACAGAACTGGAGCTTTGCTCTGTGAAGAAAAGACTTGGCAAGTTCTTCCTTGTTTCAACTCTTTCGGGAACTATCTTCTGGAATGTTGTGTCCGACTATATCTACGACCAGATAAAATCCATACTCCCGCAGATTACCTCTGTTGAGACAGTTGAATCGCCTAAATTCCTTGATGCCCCCGAAGTGTCGTTTTCTATTGTAATACCCGACTCGTTGGGCAACAAACAGGAGATAATCTACGATGGTCCCGTGGAAGGGATAGAGAAGGTGGGAGAGATTATCAAGACGATGACCAATGGCAATGAATCCGAACCAGATAATGACGACACTAAGAAGTGATGGTTGCGACTATGCTGCTACTTTGAGTGCTATTCAGGCAGAGAAGCACGTTGCGCAGGCTACTGGCAATGAAACATACGCCAACCATCTTTGGGTAGTAGAGGCAATCATAGAGATACACCAGCAGTTCGTAAAGACCTTCGAATTATTGAAAGCAAAACGGTATTACGAAGCCTGGTGCGAGGCAGAACAAGTAGAGATAACCATCCAGTTTCTTGCCCGCAACTCACAGGAAGACTTAGAGAAAGTTAAAGATATTTATGCTATGGTTCGCCAGCTGCAATCACTATATCCTTACAAACTGTTTGCCAGCTACGTAATGCAAGTGAAGAAAGAGAAGTGTAGCATTTGTGGACAGGATCGTTCTATACGTAACTTCTGTGGTCACCGCATAGGTAAGGTTTATAACGGAGAGTTGTGTTGCAACATAGTGACAGATGCCGAACTTAAAGGCATTGACATCGTTGAGAACCCAGTCCATAAGTTTGCAGTTCTGTTTCCGTCAGATGCAGACGGACGTCACGACCATTATGACTATAAGTTAGTTGAGGGACTGATGAATTTCTGGAGCAAACCCTTCCAGTCTTGGAAATATGAGATTCATGAGGTTTTAAAGCAAAAAGCAGAATTTCCTGGCTTGACCAAAGAATCCTTTTGCCCTTGTGGGTCCGGAAAGTCCTATGGTGAGTGTTGTGCATTGAATGCGGATGGAATAAAGCATAGGATTTACACCTTTATAGTGAATCCAATAGATTGAAAAGAGATGTAAGCCATTAGTAAATGCTTATTCCGGTGATAACCGTACAGCAATTTTGGTGAAACGTAAACCATCAGTGAACCCTGTTCGTAGGTTGCTGATGGTATTCTATGGATCAAGGTAAAGTAAGCCATCAGTAAACCCCGCATTGTGAGATTCTACGAGAGACTTAGAAAGTCTTTGAAAAAGTTGGAGATATTTTCAGAGAAGTGGGAGGATTCTCTGAAATTTTGAAAATAAGTCTGAGATTTTGGGAGGATGTTCAAAGGATGTCAGAGGACACCTTTCTGCTTGAGGTTGTGCGGAAAGAGTTCCAGCAGGTCGCGTGAGTAGTCCTGGTCATAGTCGTGGATGTGGGTGAAGAAGTGGTTCAGCCACTTGCGGACATCTATCTGCGCCAGCTTGCAGCATCCCATGAAGGTGTATATGATGGCTGCGTTCTCGGCAGCATCGTGGTTGCCGCAGAAGAGATAGTTCTTGCGCCCCAATGCCAGCGGACGCACGCTGTTCTCGATGAAGTTGTTGTCTATCTGGTAGCGGCCGTCGGTTGTGTAGCGTGACAGCTGGCGGATATGCCTCAATAGATAGCCCTGAGCCTTGTCGATGGGGCTCTTGGGGACGGACTGCCTCCCTTTCATGGCCCATGCCTCCAGCCCGCGGATTACGGGGCACGCCAGCCCCTACCGCAGCTGGGCGTTGTGCTCATGGTTTGCTCTCTCCCGGTCTGCGATGGTCTCCACGGTGTACAACATACTGACCTGTTCGATGGCATATTCGACCCGTTGCCTGTCGTGGCTCGGACACTCCTCAAAATAATGGCTTATATAGCTGCGGGGTGATTAGGCGGTAGTTGTAGTTAATTAGTTGCATTTGTGGGTCTCGGATTGGAAGGAGATTTTGATGCTCTTCTGTGCCATGAGATGTTCCGTTTCAAAGCAGTCAAATTCTAGCTTGATACGTCTATCTGGCCGCAAAACAGATTTATAGCCATTTTTTTGGGTTTAAAAATTTGCTGGCTGAGGCAATATGTGTACTTTTGTGAAGATAATGTGAGTTACTGAAAGGGATTCAAGGTCAGATTCCTTTTTAGCCGATATCAAATATGGTAATTCTTTTTTGAAACTTTAAAATTATATTATATGTCAGTAATCGATCTAAAAAAACGCGTTTCCCAGGATTGGGATATAATGCATGAACATTTGCAAGATGAATCCAGTTTAGTATATATTAACCAAAAACTAGACGACAACAATTTCACTTCGATTGATTTAGAAGTTGGTAGTGCTTATATTTTGCCAGGCAGTAATCAGACTTATAGAATACCAGATAAGGGGATTGAGATAAAACCTCGAAAAGCTGTTGTAATTTATACAAAACAAAGACTGAAATTGCCATATAATGTTTTTGGTGTAGTTACAGGAAAGGGCAGTTATATTTTCAGAGGCTGTTTTTTATCAACAGGAAAGATAGATCCGGCTTTTGATGGTCATCTAAAGATTGGTTTTTTAAATGAAAGTCATTCATCTATTACATTAAAACCAGGGGATAAATTTGCAACAGCATTTTTCATGAGTACTGAATCAACTCTAAAGGCTCCACTGAAAGAATATCAAACAGAACTTGCGCCTGCTCCAACTGTTTTGAAGTGGTATGAAAAGGTTTGGTATTGGTTAATAGATAATTGGAAAGTGGTTTTACCTATTTTGATTTCAATACTAACACTTATAGTTCAATTATTGATGCTGTTGAATAAGTTATCCTTTTTTGGGTGAATTCGTTCAGACTGATTCTAGTATAGGTGTAATAACTATAATACTGTTTGTATGTAGCATATATGAAGAGTCT
>Ga0310694_10006839_pt1 | contig 10767 bp, 10 predicted proteins | sample 174DNAGHGhighgp2_FD_203884 | JGI IMG/M metagenome (GOLD analysis project Ga0310694, IMG submission 203884) | Sheep rumen microbial communities from Palmerston North, Manawatu-Wanganui, New Zealand - 1742 DNA GHGhigh gp2 (v2) (version 2) | ecosystem: Host-associated > Mammals > Digestive system... | reverse complement strand
AAGAAGAAACTCTCTCTTTGACTCTATTTGTGAAATCAGGGATATATCCCATTCACCAAGTAAAAGACGCAGAAGATCAAGATGAATGTCCTTTGAGACGATTGTAAAAAAGTACACAGGGTGTCGGTTCCCGTGTGTTATAAGTCATGAAATTGCGCCAAGCCCCATTCCAAGGCTTGGCGCTGATTTGTCTTCACAGCACACTTAGCGACACCCGTTTGCCCAGTCCACCGAAAATACGGAAGAGGGTGGAGAGTTGTATATCTGCATGACCGTTCTCAATCTTTGAGATGTAGCTCTTCTTGGTTCCAATCTTTGCAGCCAACTGCTCTTGCGTAAGTCCGGCTAGGCGTCGCTGTTCTTTCAGACATTCTGCCAGACAAAAGGTCTCTGCCTCAGTCTCAAACTGATCCCGTTCCTTAGTACCATGTTCACCGTATTCCGCATTGAGCAGATCATCGAATGTCTCACACGCCATGATTGCTTCTTTTTTCTTTGCTTCCATTATTCTGCCTCCTTACTTTTAAAATATTCTTTTTTTATAGTTTCAGCTCGTTTGATTTCTTTTTGCGGAGTCTTCTGGCTCTTTTTCTGGATTCCATGAAAGAGTACGACAACAGCCCCTTCATCCATACAGCAAAACACACGATAGATATTGCTTTCACTCTCAACACGTATTTCATAAATGCCGTCCGACCCCTCTAAGAGTCGAAAGAATTTCTTGGGGATGATTCGTTGAGACTCGACCATCCGTAGCACGAAATTTATCTTGTCGCGAACGGTCTGAGTTTGCGCCACATAGAAATCCTTGTAATAAGACTTGAATAGCTTAATTTGCCGTATTTTTTCCATTTTTTGCCAAATGACGGTGCAAAGTTAATTAATTTGTGAACAACATCCAAATAATTTCGAAGAAAAAGTATAAATGTGGCCAAAGTAAACTTCATTTCCACTTTGACTTGTAACCAGTCCCCTGAATCAGGGTATCGGTTTCTACACATGGGTACGGCTCCCTCCTTGTGTCATGGCTCCCTGTTTTAGGGAGTCATCCTCATCCACGTGCATAGTAGGACTCTGTTTCAATGTAACATGTAACATGTAACATTCGCCATGGGTTTGTCTTTCTTTTATAAATAGGTATAGGAGCGTGCCTGGGAAGTATAATGGATGTTAAATTTATCGCTTTTCGATAAAAATTTATTGATTTTGTTTGGCGGTTAAGAAAATAATATCTACTTTTGCATATCGAAAATCGATAAATTCTAAAACTAAAACGATAAACGGTATGAAAAAGTTATTGAATGTTTTCTGTGTGTTGATGTTAGCTTTGTTGCTGGCTGACATTATTTCAAGTCTGGTTGCAGGTGCTCCCGATTTTGCTCAAGGCTTCCGTGACGGCTACTACGGCAAGGAGTTGTCTGCGGGTGATGACCTGACAGACCAGTGGTGGTTCATCCTGCCCATTTCGGTTTTGGTCGTTGGTTTTGGTGGCGTGGCGTTTGTTTGTTTTGTCCGCTTCGTGCTGAACGTCAACCACGACGAGGTGTTTACCTGGGAGAATGTCGGTCTGCTGCGCTGGACTGGTATTGGTGTGGCGGTCACTGCCCTGTGCAATACTGCCATCGATTTGGGGAATTCCGTTATTGTGGCCCAATCACTTTCCAATCACATTGAGTTTCTCATCTTCGGCGTCTTCTGCCTTATCATGACAGAGGTGTTCGGCATTGGGCTAAAGTTACGTGAAGAACAAGACCTGACGATTTAAGCTTATGGGACGAATAGTAGTAAACCTCGATGTGGAGATGGCCAAGCGGAAAATCTCGCTCAGCGAGTTGGCTGAGAAAGTGGGCTTGACATTAGCCAATCTCTCTATCCTGAAGACAGGCAAGGCCAAGGCTGTGCGGTTCTCAACCCTTGAGGCCATCTGTCGCGAATTGGGTTGCCAGCCAGGTGATATTCTGGAATACCGCGATGACTTGTGAAAAAACAGGCTGTTTAGAAAAAATACCTGGCGGTAATTTTTCAGAAACAGCCTGTTTTTCGGAAAAACTCACGGGGGGCTATTCCCCCTGTGGGCGTGTTGTTATGCCAACTGAGCGAGATGATCCTCAGCTATGAACTTCAGTCCGTTCTGTGTGATGGCATTGCGGGCATTTTCGGCATTGTCGGTACGGAACACCAGGATGCCCTTGCCGTTGAGCAGGAACGAGTACAGATAGATGATGCTGATACCGGCCTTTGAGAAGGCTTCTACGGCGTCGGCAGCGCGTCCCGGCTCGTTGTCAAGTTCTATGGCGAAGACGTCACTCAGGGCCACGGCAATGCCGGCCTTCTTCAGTTCTTCGAAGGCGCGCAGGGGCTCGCTGCAGATGAGGCGGTAGATGCCATACTCAGCCGTGTCGGCTATGGTGGAAGCGATAATCTGGATGCCAGACTGCTTCAGAACCTCCAGCACCTTGATGAGGGTGCCCGAACGGTTCTCAATGAAAATTGATAACTGATTGATTGTCATATTATTCAGCCCCCTAAGTTAGGGGGTGGGGGGTCTGAACAAGCGTTAATACAGACCCTTTTTTGTAAGGATTAGTAATTAATAGTGAGAGGGGATTGGGGGCTGCGCTTGTTCAGACCCCCAACCCCCTAACTTAGGGGGCTCAGTTACTGGTAAACCTTTCGCTTGTCGATGACGCGGACGGCCTTGCCCTCGCTGACGGGCAGCGAGCCCTTGGAGACGAGGCGTACGCGGGGCTTCAGCAGGATCTCGTCGCCTATCTGGTGACGGATCTCCTTCTCCAGGTACTGCAGCTTGGCGAAGTCGTCGGTACCTTCGTTCACCTCTACCTCGACGGTCATCTGGTCGTTGTTGTCCTCGGTGGTGAGGGTGATGAGGTAGTTGGTGCCCACCTCGGGGAACTTCATGAGAATTTTCTCCACCTGGATGGGGAAGATGTTGACGCCGCGGAGCACAATCATGTCGTCGCTGCGGCCGCGCATGCGGTCGAGGCGGATGTGGTTGCGACCACAGGGGCACGAGCGACCTAAGACACGGGTGAGGTCGCGGGTGCGGTAGCGCAGCAGCGGCATGGCCTCGCGGCAGAGGGTGGTGAGGATGAGCTCGCCAATCTCGCCGTCGGGTACGGGCTCCAGCGTCTCGGGGTCTACAATCTCTACGATGTAGTAGTCTTCCCAGAAGTGCAGACCGTTCTGCTCCTTACACTCAAAGCCTACGCCGGGGCCGCACATCTCGCTCATGCCGAACGAGTTGTATGCCTTGACGCCCAGCATCTCCTCGATGCGCTTGCGCTGTTCTTCAGAGTGCGGCTCGGCACCGATGGCGAGCATTTTCAGCTTCGTGTCGCGGCGAGGGTCAACACCCTCCTGCTTCATGACTTCGTAGAGACGGGTGACGTATGACGGGATGGCATGGATGGCCGTCGTTCCGAAGTCCTTGATGAACTTGATCTGGCGCAGCGAGTTGCCGGCAGCAGCGGGCACGGTGAGCATGCCCAATTTCTCGGCACCGTACTGGAAGCCCAGTCCGCCGGTGAACATGCCGTAGCCGGAGGAGTTCTGGAACACGTCGTCGGGGCGCAGGCCCACCATCCAGAGGTTACGTGCCACCTGGTTGGCCCACTCGTCGAGGTCTTTCTGTGTGTGGAGGATAACGGTTGGGTTGCCGGTTGTTCCTGACGATGAGTGCAGGCGTACGCAGTCGCGCAGGGGCACGCAAGCCATGCCGAAGGGGTAGGTATCGCGCAAGTCCTGCTTGGTGGTGAAGGGCAGCTTGCGTACGTCATCCAGCGTCTGGATGTCATCGGCCGTGATGCCGGCCTCCTTGAATTTCTTCTGATAAAACTCGTTGGTCAGACAATGGCGCACGGTCTCCTTGAGGCGTTCCAGCTGGTAGGCCTCAATCTGTTCGCGCGTCATGGTCTCGCGTTCAGGATTAAAATAGTTTGAATTGTTCATGGGTTTATTTAGAGTTTACGTTTGTCAATCACGTGGGCACTCTTGCCCTGGCTGCGCTCGATGGTGTTGGGAGCCTTGAGCTGTACCTTAGCTGAGATGCTCAGCACGCTCTTCAGCTTCGAGGCCAGCTTCTTCTCCAGGGCATCGACGGCGGCGGGTGTGTCGAAGGTGCCGGTGAAGTACTCCTGCCGCAGCTCCACCTGTACCTGCAGCGTGTCGAGGTTGTTGGCACGGTCGACGACGAGCATGTAGCGCGGTGCAAATTCCGGCATTGACAGGACGACGCTCTCCACCTGAGAGGGGAAGACGTTGATGCCGCGGATGATGAGCATATCGTCGCTGCGGCCTTCAATGCGGCCCATGCGGACGTTGGTGCGGCCGCAGTCGCAGACACCCGGCAGCAGCGAGCAGAGGTCGCGGGTGCGGTAGCGTATGACGGGCATGCCCTCCTTGGTGAGCGTGGTGAACACCAGCTCGCCCGTCTGTCCGGCGGGCAGCGGCTCCAGGGTCGTCGGGTTGATAATCTCGGGGAAGAAATGGTCTTCGTTGATATGCGAACCGTGCTGCATCTGGCACTCGTAGCTGACGCTGGGGCCCATGACCTCAGACAGTCCGTAGATGTTGTAGCCCTTCAGACCTAAGCGCTGCTCAATCTCCTTGCGCATGCTCTCTGTCCAAGGCTCGGCACCGAAGGCTCCCACGCGCAGCTTGATCTGCTCCTTGGTGATGCCCATCTTCTCCATGGTCTCTGCCAGGTAGAGGGCGTATGAGGGGGTACAGGCGATGCCGGTGATGCCGAGGTCGCGGATGAGTTTCAGGTGCTTCTCCGTGTTACCCGTGCCGGCGGGGATGACCGATGCGCCGAGGTGCTCAACACCGTAGTGGGCACCCAGACCGCCGGTGAACAGTCCGTAGCCGTAGGCCACCGAGAAGATGTCGTTGCGGGTGACGCCGAAGGCCGTCAGACAGCGTGCCATGCACTCGCTCCATACGCCGATGTCCTTGCGGGTGTAGCCCACGATGGTGGGATTGCCGGTGGTGCCGCTGGAGGCATGCACGCGGATAATCTCGCTCTGTGGTGCGGCCTGCAGGCCGAAGGGGTAGTTGTCGCGCAGGTCCTTCTTAGTGGTGAAGGGCAGTTTCGTGATGTCCTCGATGGTCTGTATGTCATCGGGGCGTATGTCTAGGGCCTGGAGCTTGTTCCGGTAAAAGGGAACGTTGTGGTAGACATACTCCACAATCTTGTGGAGACGCTTTCCCTGGAGCGCGGCTCTCTCGTCGCGGCTCATACATTCTTTGTTAGGATTCCAAATCATTTTTTTGTCATTACGTTAGTTAATTGTTTCCCTTCGGTGCAAAAGTACACTTTTTTCTGCTGACTGCCAAAAAAAGAGGGCAAAAGAATTGGTTTTGTTAACAAAATGTATTATTTTTGCATCATCTTACGTACATAACCTGAGACAATCATGATTAACGAGCAACTTCTACATCCTAAGAGTATCGTCGTCGTTGGCGGTAGTAATAATGTACATAAACCCGGCGGTGCCGTGGTGCGTAATCTCCTGAACGGCGGCTATCAGGGCACGCTCCATGTCGTCAACCCCAAGGAAGCCGAGGTGCAGGGCATCAAGGTCTTCCACGATGCCCGTGAGCTACCGTCCACCGACCTGGCCATCCTGGTGGTTGCCGCCAAATATTGTCCTGACTATGTGGAGCTGCTGGCGGCTGAGAAACAGGTTCGCGCGTTCATTATCATATCTGCGGGCTTCAGCGAGGAGACCCATGAGGGTGCCGAACTTGAGCAGCGCATACTCGACACCTGCGACCGCTACGGCTGTGCGCTCATAGGTCCCAACTGCATCGGTCTGCTGACGCGCTGGCACCACTCGGTGTTCACCCAGCCCATTCCCCATCTGAGTGCCAAGGGTGTCGACTTCATCTCAGGCAGCGGCGCTACGGCGGTGTTCATCCTGGAGAGTGCCGTCACCAAGGGGCTGCAGTTCAACTCCGTATGGAGCGTTGGCAATGGCCGTCAGATAGGTATAGAAAGTGTGCTGGAATATATGGACGAGCACTACGACCCCGAGCAGGACTCGCCGGTGAAGCTGCTCTACATAGAGAACATTGCCGACCCCGACAAGATGCTCTACCACGCCACGTCGCTCATCCGCAAGGGGTGCCGCATTGCCGCCATCAAGGCTGGCAGCAGCGAGAGCGGCAGCAGGGCAGCCAGCAGCCATACCGGTGCCATTGCGTCGAGCGACTCGGCCGTCGAGGCCCTGTTCCGCAAGGCAGGCATCGTGCGCTGCTTCTCGCGTGAGGAGCTGACCACCGTCGGCTGCATCTTCACGCTGCCCCGCTTCACGGGCCGCAACTTCGCCATCGTCACCCATGCCGGCGGCCCTGGCGTCATGCTCACCGATGCCCTGTCGAAGGGCGGCATGCAGGTGCCGCCGCTGTCGGGGTCTGTGGCAGAGGAACTGAAGTCGAAGCTGCTGCCGGGCAGTAGTGTGGCCAACCCCATCGACATCCTGGCCACGGGCACCGCCGAGCACTTAGGCATTGCCATCGACTATTGTGAGCAGATGGACGACATCGATGCCATCATGGTCATCTTCGGCACTCCGGGCCTGGTGAAGATCTTCGAGGTCTACGATGTGCTTGACAAGAAGATACGCGAGTGCAGCAAACCCATATTCCCCATTCTGCCCAGCGTGAGCACCGCCGGTCCTGAGGTGCAGGAGTTCCTGAAGCGCGGCCACGTGAACTTCAGCGATGAGGTGACGCTGGCCACGGCACTGACGCAGATAATGAAGACGCCCGAGCCCACACGTTTTGAGGTGGAGCTTTATGGCACCGACATTCCCCGGTTGCACAAGATTATCAGCGACATCAAGGAGGACGGCTACGTGTCGCCCGATGTTGTCCGCGACATCCTCTCCTGTGCCGGCATACCCCTGGTCCCGGAACTCGTTGCCACCTCGAAAGACGAGCTGGCGGCCTTTGCCGAGAAGGTGGGGTTCCCCGTGGTGGCCAAGGTGGTGGGACCCGTGCATAAGAGCGATGTGGGCGGCGTGGCCCTGAACATCCGCTCGCGGGAGGTGCTGGCAGCTGAGTTCGACCGCATGATGCAGATACCGGGCGCCACGGCCGTCATGGTTCAGAAGATGCTCAAGGGCACCGAGCTTTTTATCGGAGCCAAGTACGAGCCGCGCTTCGGCCATGTCGTGCTCTGCGGTCTTGGCGGCATCTTCGTTGAGACGCTGCGCGATGTGTCGTCGGGCATGGCACCGCTCAGCTATGAGGAGGCCTACTCCATGATACGCTCCCTTCGTGCGTATAAAATATTAAAAGGTACGCGAGGGCAGCAGGGTATCAACGAGCGCAAGTATGCTGAGATTATTGTGCGTCTCTCCACACTCCTTCGTTTTGCCACGGAGATAAAAGAAATGGACATCAACCCGCTGCTTGCCGATGCCGACAATGTGACAGCTGTTGATGCCCGTATACTGGTAGAGAAGTAGAGCCGGACTCTAAAAGATACCGGTGCTACAGCGGGTTGTTCTCAGCAAAGACGGCCATGCGCTCGTCGAGCTGCCGGTACTGGTGGTCTTCGATAAAGGAGGTGCAGACGCGCAGGCCTTCCTGGTCGGAGCCACAGGTGATGAGGCAGATGGCCGACACCCCGTAGTACATCAGTTCCCGAGCCAGCTCTCCGCTGGTCATTCCCTTGTAGCCGATGGTGAAATAGAAGCCGTCGGCGACGGGCTTGTCCAGATCCTTGTCGTAGACGATGTGGAAGCCGTGCCTACAAAAAATCTCCTTCAGCTTGTGGGCGCGGTCGCCATAGACCTTCACCTCCTGGCGGAAGTTGTACTCGCCGTCGCAGGCGGCGCGGAACATGGCGGCCAGGGCATATTGTGCCGAGTGGCTGGTGCCTGAGGAGAGAGCATAGAGCATACGCGTGGAGAAGACCAGTCCGAAGGGCAGTCCCTCGTAGCGTGCTGAGAGGTCGTCGTAGTGGCGGTGGAACAGCTTGTCGCTGATGCACACCACGCCGATGCGTTCGCCGGCATAGCTGAAAGCCTTGGAGCCGCTGATGAGCAGCATGTAGTTGTCGGTGTAGCGGGCCACGGTAGGCTGGTAGGGCGGCTCGAAGGGCTTCGACAGGTCCTGGCGGAAGTCCATGGCGAAGTAGGCCAGGTCCTCCATGATGATGGTGTCGTATTGCGTGGCCAGCCGTCCGATGATCTGCAGCTCCTGTTCCGTCAGACAAACCCACGACGGGTTGTTGGGGTTGGAGTAGACGATGGCACAGATGTTGCCCTTCGACAGATAGCTCTCCAGCTTGGGGCCGAGGGCGTCGCCACGGAAGTTGTAGACGTCGAAGGTCTCGTACTTCACGCCCTGCACCTGCAGTTGCATCTTCTGTACGGGGAATCCCGGGTCGATGAACAGCACGGTGTCCTTCTGGCGGTTGGCCTGCGAGCAGGTCAGGAACGAGGCGAAGGTGCCCTGCATGGAGCCGGTGACGGGCACGCAGCCCTCCGGTGCGATGTCTACGTTGATGAAGGCCTTGACGAAGCGCGATGCCTGCTTCTTGAGCTCTGGATAGCCCTGGATGTCGGGGTAGGAGTGGGCAATGCCGTCCTGCAGTGCCTTGATCTGTGCCTCGACGCCCACCTGTGCGGCGGGCAGTCCGGGGATGCCCATTTCCATCTTGATAAACTCCACGCCGCTCTCCTTCTCGGCCATGGCGGCTACCTGTTTCACCTCGCGGATGGTAGCCTTGGCAAAGTCCTGAATGCCCAGCTTGGCAATCAGTCCGTCGACAATCTCTTTCTTGATGGGTGTGGGTTTCATTTCTGAGCCTCCCTTCCTAATGCCAATGCTTTGATGTTGGCCTCGACGATGGCTTCGCCCTTGCGTCCGAAGACGCGGCGGATGGCCTCTTCCAGCTTCGTGTACTCAATGCCGAGAGCCTTCTGGGCGGCACCCAGCAGGATGACGTTGGCCGAGCGGGGCACGCCGTTGTCCTTGGCCATCTGCTCAATGTCGATGCTGATGACGTTGGGCAGCTTCTGCAGGTCGCCCTTGATGACCTCCATGTCGGGGTAGTTGGGGATGTTCACAAACGGTGTTGCCGAGGTGATGATCCAGCCCTCCTTCTTCAGGAACGGCAGGTAGCGCAGGGCCTCCATCGGCTCCATAGAGATGATGACGTCGGCACCGCCCTTGGCTATCAGGTCGCTGGCGATGGGCTCACTGCTGATGCGCAGGTTCGACTGCACGTCGCCGCCGCGCTGGCTCATGCCGTGTACCTCGGCCTGCTTGATATACAGGTTCTCGTTCATGGCGGCTTCGCCGATGATGGTGGCGATAGAGAGGATACCCTGTCCTCCTACGCCGCAAAGTATGATGTCTGTTTTCATTTCTTGCCCTCCTGTGCTTTCTTCTGCTTCAAATGTCTCTGTAAGGTCTGCATGCACTCGCGGCGCGGGATAATCACGCTCGTACCTTTATAGTTAATCTCGTCGCGGATAATCTGCGTAATCTCCGGCATGTTCTTCGGCAGGGGAACCACCACCTTCAGGTGCTCGTCGCTGAGTCCCAGTCCGCGGCAGATAGCCTCGAACTTGTTGGTGCCTGCAGAGTCCTGACCGCCGGTCATGCCCGTTGTCAGGTTGTCGCTGATGATGACGGTGATGTTGGCGTTCTCGTTGATGGCGTCGAGCAGTCCCGTCATGCCGCTATGCGTGAAAGTGGAGTCGCCGATGATGGCCACGGCTGGCCACTGTCCGGCATCGGCAGCACCCTTGGCCATGGTGATGGAGGCACCCATGTCAACGCACGAGTGGATGGCACGGAATGGGGGCAGGAAGCCCAGCGTGTAGCAGCCGATGTCGCCAAAGACGCGCGGGTTGTCATACTCCTTCAGCACCTCGTTCAGGGCAGCGTAGACGTCACGGTGACCACAGCCCTGGCAGAGTGCGGGCGGACGGGGTGCCACGTCGGCGCAGGGGTCGAAGCACTGGCCGGTCTCCATGCCGAGGGCCTTCTTCACGATGTCGGGAGTCAGCTCGCCTGTGCGGGGCAGCGTGCCGTCGAGCTTGCCGTGGATGTTGGGACTCTCGGCCACACCGCGTACCATATCCTCGATGAAGGGCTGGCCCTCCTCGACGATGAGCACCTGCTGGCACTCGTCCATCAGGCGGCGCACCAGCTGCTTGGGCAAGGGGTACTGTGAGATTTTCAGGATGGGAAGCCCCCTCCCGTCCTCCCCCTGTAGGGGAGAGGTGCTGAGAACTTCCATCACGTAATTGTAGCCGATACCACTGGCCAGGATGCCCAAGGGATATTTCCCCTCCCCTCGGGGAGGTAGGGTGGGGGTTGCATATTTGTTATACTTTGAGTTGGCTGCGTCCTGCTCCAGCTGAGCCTGCTGTGCCGTCACCACGTCGTTGCGCTTGCGGGCATTGGCGGGCAGCAGCACCCAGTTGGCTGCTATGGCGTCGTAGTTCAGCTCGTTCTCCTGTCGTGCTTCACTCTTCACTTCCACCACGGCGCGGCTGTGGGCCATGCGGGTGGTGACACGCATCAGCACCGGCAGCTTCTGCTGCTCGCTGTAGTCGAAGGCCACGGCCATCATGTCGTAGGCCTCCTGCTGGTTTGACGGCTCGAAGGTGGGAATCATGGCAAACTTGCCATAGAAGCGCGAGTCCTGCTCGTCCTGCGAGGAGTGCATCGATGGGTCGTCGGCCACGAGCACGACAACACCGCCGTTGACGCCCGTCATGC
>Ga0310694_10006838_pt1 | contig 10769 bp, 8 predicted proteins | sample 174DNAGHGhighgp2_FD_203884 | JGI IMG/M metagenome (GOLD analysis project Ga0310694, IMG submission 203884) | Sheep rumen microbial communities from Palmerston North, Manawatu-Wanganui, New Zealand - 1742 DNA GHGhigh gp2 (v2) (version 2) | ecosystem: Host-associated > Mammals > Digestive system >... | reverse complement strand
GGCCATATTGAGGTTACGACCGTCAAGACAGCAGACAGTATATCCATCGAGCTTAACGACGTTACGATGGCGATTCTGGAGAAATACAAGGATGCTCCCTTCAACGATAACAAGGCGTTGCCGAATTACACCAACCAGGCAATGAATCGCGATGTCAAAGAACTATGCCGGCTCGCCGGTATCAATGAGGAAATACGCATTACAACCTACAAGGGTAACGTCCGAACCGACGAGATCCATCCCAAGTGGGAACTGGTCGGCACACATACCGGACGTCGCACCTTCATCGTAAACGCCTTATCCCTGGGAATCCCGCCGAACATCGTAATGAAATGGACGGGCCACAGCGACTATTCTTCCATGAAACCCTATATCGATATCGTGGATGATATCAAAGCCACCTCGATGACGAAGTTCAATGGGTTGTTAGAGGTAAAAAACTAGGGCCGTTTGTTTGGACTTCTGTATGTAAATTGCGAAAGATCAGCGAGTAAGGAAAGAGAGTGAAGGTTTATTTCCGGATGCGGAGAGTTTTTGTTAACTTTGTATTTGTATGAAAGGATTCGTGTCATATATTCTGGGATTGTGCCAGAAGAAAGAAGGAACTGAGGTTGAATTCAAGTCGGCACTCGGTGGTTTCCCGGGGAGTTTCTGGGAGACTTATTCTGCTTTTGCAAATACGAAGGGTGGCGTGATTGTGCTTGGCGTGAAGGAAAAGAATCATCGATTCACCCCTGATGGGCTCACGGATGAGCAGGTGGACAAATATAAGAAGACATTCTGGGATTGTGCCAATAACAAGTGGAAGGTGAGTCATTGTCTTCTGATGGATAAGGATGTGATTGAGGGAGATATGGACGGGAAGAAGGTTCTGGTATTTGTCATTCCTCGTGCTCCATTCGATTTAAAGCCAGTTTATATTAACGGGAATCCTAATCAGGCCTTTAAGCGTAACCACGAGGGTGATTACCTTTGCACGAAGGAAGAGATTAGCCGAATGTTTGCCGATGCGATGGTTCTTTCCAATCCGCAGGACAGCCGTATTTTGAAGAACTTTACGTTGGAACGCGATTTTGACCAAACCACCATCCGGCAGTACCGGCAGCTTTTCCAGATGCGTCATGAAGGTCATGCGTGGAATGATTTGGGCGACCTAGAGTTCCTGCAGCGCCTGGGAGGATACCGTGTGGATCAGGAGTCTGGAGAGAAGGGCTTTACGCTGGCTGGCGTGCTGATGTTCGGTACAGAGCTGGCCATTATGGGCGTAATGCCGCGTTACTTCGTTGATTTCCGGGAGAAGCTCAGCAGCGATCCGAACATCCGTTGGACGGACCGTGTCTATCCGGACGGCATGTGGGAACCGAATCTTTATCAGTTCTATCGCCGTGTCCTTCCCAAGCTTTTCCTTGCGTTACCGACTCCGTTCCAGATGGAGGGCGTCTATCGCCAGGACGAGACCACTGCCCATAAAGCCGTCAGGGAGGCGTTGGTGAACTGTATCGTCCATGCATCGACTCGTCTCTACGAAGGTCCTGTCATTGAACGTTATCCTGACCGGCTGTATTTCTCGAATCCGGGAACGATGCTGGTGAGTGTGGAAGACTTCTTTGAGGGTGGTCATAGCATTTGCCGCAACTCCGCCCTCCACAAGATGTTCGAGATGATTGGTGGCGGCGAACGTGCCGGTAGCGGTGCCGATACCATCAAGAAAGGCTGGGCCGATAACAAGTGGCCGACGCCTGAAATCAAGGAACACTTCGGCCAGAATGATGACCGGGTAGAGTTGACGCTTCGGATTGGTCAGTCCACCAGTTCACCTGGGAAGGGAACTGAAAACACAGAAAACCAGGGGAAAACTAGGGTAAAAACCAGGGTGAAAATCAGGGAGATGATGAGGGTAAATCCGAGAGTGACAATCCCTGAAATGGCCGCAGAAATCGGAGTTTCAGCCAAAACCATTGAGTGGCATCTTGCCAAAATGAAAGGTGTTGAAATCGAACGCGAAGGACCAGCTAACGGAGGCTATTGGATAGTCCTCGAACAGTAAATTCATCGCCGCCATCCGATAGGGTGGCGGTATGTTTATTCATGAGATAAGAGTCTACTGATAAACTCCCGTGTGGGCATTTCTCCCTTTCCATGTTTAACGAGGAAGTCATATAGTTTTCTTTGGTCTTCCTTAATTGCCCCCGTCTTAATGATCTGGAGGTTATTAAGCCCATAAAGCGTAGAAAGATTCCAATCTGTCATTCTCTCCAAAGATCTTTTGATTTGGAGTTCCGAAGCCGCATCACGAGTAAAGATTGTAATGTCTTTTCGGCGAGTATTGGCAAAGTTCGTCTGTTGGAGGAAAAAGGCCTTGAAGTACTGGCGGTCATTTTCACCTATAGAATGGCCAAAGATAACTACTTCGTCAGCATCTTGCAGGTCAGCCACAAGAGCAGGCGGATTGAACGAGGGATCGAAGGATTTCTGAAGGAAGTCATAGTTTTCTATTATTTCCCTCTCATCGCGTGTACCAATAATGATTTTGCCATCACTGCAGCTACCGTGCATATAATGGATGATAGCATCCTTGGCAGAATACACAAAATGCTTGACATTCGTGTAGTTAAAGGAATAGATGGCCGCAGGACTCGTTTTTTCTCCTTCAATTGCCAAGAATTGAAGAACCTGATATGCTACGGTATCTCTTGCTTCCCGCTCATACTTAAGGGCCTCCAGATATTTACAAAGACCCTCTTTAATCAGTTGAAGAGCCTTTCTGTCTCGCCATACAGGGGAATGAGATAAGTCTTCCTTGTATGGAACATATAGCTGGCGAATAACGTTATTCGCAACGAGAATCACCCGCTTATCGACCAAGGACTGAACAATACCTACCTTGTCGTTATACATCCCATAGTCCCACTTGTACGGCTCGAAAATCGTTAAGAATTCTTTCTCCTCCTTGGTAATGAAGTCTTTGGGGTCGTATGGCGAAGCCATGTCCATATAGTACTTCATGAGCTCATTCTCAAGGTCATACCATTTAACGGCGTCTCGATTATCCGGCCAACACTGATTCAGATGATGAATGAGCGGGGCAGGATAGTCTTTGGGGCAGAAATCGGATTCCCAAAAGTCTTTGTAGAGAGTTTTGAGGCCGAGGTCAAGGTCGAAACCGTTGCCGAGGACGAGGACTATTTTGCGGGAATCTGCCATATTGGAGATGTCACTTGTCTAACTGTTTCCTATAAACTTCATCCAACGTCTGGCCATCCTTGTCTTTCCAGACAATCCATCCATTGTTGCTACTGCCGATGCAGAAGTCAGCTGCAGTGCTGGGGCTTGAAAAAGTTTTGTCTGATTCCAACTCCAAATGGTCTCCACTTTTAATTGTATATTCACCAAGCAATTTTGTGCGCTTCTCCTTCCAATTAAACGAAGGAACACAGGTGGGCACAATTATGCTTCCCTTTAAGACGGTGAATCCATTCGCGCTATAAAAACCACGAGCATTACAGCCTCGACCTTTCGTATAGAAAAGATGCTCTTCCTTCGGTTTAACGACATCAAAGATACTACAGCCGATAAAAGAAGTTAAGAACTTGACATCCTCAAAGAAACCGTCCATGTCGTCCTTTCTATACTCGGGAAGATTCGGAGCCTTTGGCGTCTGTTTGTTCTCATTCAGTACGAAAGCGTTACAGGCTTTTGCTTCTGCAATGGCTAAATGTTCAAGATACTGAACATCGGCCTTAGTCATGGCCGCATCTTTCGAAATGAAAAGTAATGCTTTCTGCCAGAAAGTCTTATTGCTGTCGTGATCTTTAACCCGTTCCCGAAAGTTCTCTGTTTCACCAATATAGGCTTTAGGCTTTGTCGCCTCATCTTCTCCTAAAAGAATATAGAATGCCGGAGTCTGCAACTCGGGCCGTTCATTCAAAATGCCAAGGTTTGACCGAGGAATTACATACATCTGGCAGATCTTGTTGCTGATAAACACGTACTGAGTTCCTTTGGGATCTCCGTCAATGAGGTATGTAGTTACAGTTTTGCCCATTTTTATTATTCCTTACTTTTTAATAATCTATCAATACTCTCGCGGTCTTCAACATACTCTCGAGACGATGGAACAAAAGCGAGTTCGTCCTGCCCGCCAGAATAAAACAGGATCATATCAATAACCAAATTCTCCCAAAACGCCCTGTTCTCAATTTTATTTACAGATACTCTTATGTGACCAATGTCCAATAATTCTTGTGGATAAATGGCTTCTTGTGAATTTATACTTAGCTTAAGCCTATTTCTATTAATCACAGTATATGAAAAAACTGGGTGGTTCAAGCCTTTAAGAATATCACAAAAACGGAAATCATTAATATAAAAATTAAGCTTATAGCGATCACATGCCTGTTTCCCATTATTAACAATTGTCGCCTTTAATTCATATACGATTTCATTATCCATATCATCAACCTGAGAGAATGTGCATCCTTCAATTCTCAGTTTTGGGGTTGTGATTCTATTAAACAAATCCTTGACTTCATAGTCATCCATCGGCTCCGCCTTAAAATTGAATCTCTTATAATAGCGTTTATCTCTGGCCATATGCGGAGCATCATCGCTTCTTGGTATTTTTACTACATATATCGACTGGTCCAAATCCGCAATTCTTATCGGATAAACAATTAGGTTCTCAATCCTTGGCTGAATCAATTGGAATACATTTTCTATCCATTCCTTCGTGAATACACGTCCATTAATAGGTGATATCTCACTAGGCCGATGATCTTTTTCGGAAACGCCATAGATAATAATACCGCCATCAGAATTTGCAAATGATGATACATCTTTCGTTATCTCAGTGCGTTTATTATCCTCTTTTGTTAATGCGCCAGCTGCTTTGTAATCAAGATGTATGCTTTCTTCGACTTCATTTTTAATAAGGTACTCAATGTCAGTAATAGAATAACCCTCTTTTTCGTAGAAGTTCATAATAATTGTATCTGTAATAATAATTGTTCAAGGAATCCTTTAAATCCGTTATAATCATTGGGGGTTAAAGAATTGTCGCGTTTATGCTTTTGTATTCTGTTTTTTATACTATTTGCCCATGTCGTGGCTTTTTTGAGCTCTGCGAAAGAAGGTACTCCATTAATAACTGGTAATTGAACATCGTTATATGCTGTTCTTTCAAAGAAATCCTCGAGATAAAAATCTAAATCAGAAGCAGGGACAGGATACTGTTTGTGATAAAAGACATACCTTAACTTGTCATTCCCGTTATCAATTAATTTCTGAACCATTTTTGCGCCCTCTCTTCCATTCTCATCATAGTCAAATACGAATACTATTCTAGTCACTGTGGCATACAAAGACTTGAGAATCTCATTAAAGAAATTATCAACCTCACGAGCTCCTCCCATAAATAGATAGGAAAACTGCTCTAATGAAATGAACTTTACATCATTATTTGAGAATGCAGAAACCGCTGCTTTTATATGATATATATCGTCGGGGCCCTCTGTTACTATAACGTATTTTGAGGAGACAATACATGCACTGTCGATTACGTTTATTTCGTTATTGGCTATCTTTTGAATAAGTGCACGTTTTTCTTGATTAAGTACAGTGCCTTCGTGAATTGGATAGATATTGTTCTCTGCCATTTGATTGACAAATACTGGGGAATGAGTTGTAAGCAAAACTTGGCACTTAATGTTGTTTATACAATTCAATATCTCGTGCTTTAATGCAATATGTACATGCGCATCCGGTTCATCAAGTAACACAATAGAAGCATCATCAGAAAGGATTTGAGTAATGCATTCGATAAGTATCATTTTCTTTTCTCCTTCACTCAGCCCGTCAAACTTAATATTGCCAATTGAAATTTCTATGTTTGTGATTAATTTATCGACATCTTGACCTTTTTCGCGATTAAGTTCCGGTATAGACAATAAATAAAGAAACTGAAAAATGAACTTGCTATTTAATTGAGGTTGAGTAACGCCATACAAAGACATATCAATAGTGCGTATTGTGTTAGCATTAACGACACCCTTCTTATCTTGTTTTTGCAAATTCTCAATTCGTTTAAACCATTTTAGTGCTTGATGTTCAGTAAACTTCGCTTTCTTTTTATCGTCAAAAGAAAAGGCACAGTTAACGGAGGTCAAGTCATCAAGGTGCAGACAGTCTTTCAAGAAACTCTTAACTGAAGCTTTTTCTGAGCATAATAGAGCGATAAAGGCAATCTTCCAACACTCTTTGTTGATGTAAACTAATCGGGGAGAAAAGGATTTATTCTTTACAGCTTGACTGAAATAATGTACATAATAGTCCTCAAAGGCCATTTCCCACAATCTTAAATCTTCTCCACTATAACAAGCGATGACAGATGAAGGATAAAGCATCTCTGCTTCTTTCACTTTATTACCACCTATCATGGCTACATACGGTTTTCTTAGATAGGTTTTCCCATCATGCTCAAATTGTATCTCATAGGCAAAAGGAATCTTTTGATTATTAAGAAGACCATTAAAAATCAAACCGATGGCTTCTAAAAGATTACTTTTACCAGAGCCATTAAGACCAATTAGTGCAATATAGCCAGTGTTACCTGAGAAGTCAAAAGTTTGATCCTTGATATTCTTATACTCTTTGATATAAAGAGATTGTAAACGCATAACTACTCAAATATTGTTTTGTCAAACTCGTCGATTGCTTTTTTGCGCAGAATGTCTGCTTGATGCTTAAGATGCTTGATATGCAGTTTCTGTTCCTTTATAGTCTGAACAATTACCGTTTGGATTTCTAGCGGAGGGATTACGACATCATATTTTTTTATCTTTCCGGCATTAAGATTGGGTTGGTTGTTGCCACTGGCCAAAGAACGCAAATCATTGTATTGGGCTTGAAGGTAATACCACAGATAATCTGTTAAAACTACATTATTGTCTATGTTATATAGTACCGCGCATGCTTGATTTGTAGTAGCGTCAATTCCTAGTTTCGCAGTTCTGCCTCGAGTATCACCCTGCCCATACATAGCAATGATAATCGAGCCTTTGGGATACATCTTTGCAGAACTATTATCAATAGCGTCTTGATTGATGTGTTCTTCTGTTTTGAATATCACATCATTTACAACTTCTCCAGTCTTAACCCATGGAATTTCCCCTTGATAATAGTTCGGGTTTGAGCGTGTTGGGGTTCCTCCACTTCCAATAGAGCAAAGAGCTTCTATCTTTTTTGATGGATAAATCCAAGAGGAGCAAGTATCTTTTTCATAGATGTGATTGTACCCCCATTCGCTTACGCTTTTATATTGTACAAAAGATAAATACCTGAATGCTTTGTTATTTGAAGGACTTATACTTATGCTATCTATATCATTAATGCCCAATTCGGCTAGCATGTATTGCCTGGCCTCACCTTCCAGCTTAATCGCCTGCTGCTCAAGTAATTCAGCATCGTGAATCTTGGATAGATATGCCTCTGCGATAGCCTCTTGCATAATAAGTGATGGCATAGGTATTATGATGTCCAAAAAATCATTAGGCTTTACTCTCGATTTGGAAATACCGCTCGATATCTGATTAAATAACGCTTTATAATAATTACTCTGAAGAACACGCGCTAAATATACGCCATTTACCCTTGATCCATCAATCCGGAACGAAGGATATTCTGAACTAACTGCAAACGGTATCGTGTTATCAGGGTGATAATAAACACATCCATGTCTTACATTAATCTTGGAATAAATCAGTGACCTTGGATTGACTAAACAAAGCCCTCCCTTAAAAGCAGAAGTGTCGGACACATCCCTCAAGAACAACTCTCCAGAGAAATTAATCTTAGAGATTATCCGCCACCTATTGTTGAGTAAATCCTCTTTTGAAATAGATTCTTTATAAGGAAATAATATCTCTGCGAGTCTGATAGGATTCGGAATAGAAGGATTGTTTGCAAAACAAAGGCGTTTTACATCCCACTGATACAGGTTCCTAAATCTAGTATATCTGATAAAACTGGACTTCTCTATTATCATAGTCATCGGGTTTGGCAGTAAAACAATTCAGGTGAGCATCTAATGCCATCTATAGAACGAATACGAGAAAGAACGCCATCTTCGGAAATAGAATAGGTCGTTTCTTTAACAGGGACATTCCATAACACATTTTTTATGCGGTATGGGGTAAACTCTTCTGCTAATGGAATCAATTCATTTTCAATGGCGGCTCCAGTGGTGCTTATGCCTGCTTTTTTTACTTCTGCGATGGGTATTTCGTAGTCGAATTGCTCCTTTATCGCTGACTTAACCTCAGTAATCCGTTGTTCCAAAATCTTTTTCTTTCTTGCATTAAGATCTTTTTTCTCCTCTTTAGATAATGCCTTCTTGCTTTTTTTAGAAAGCTTCTCATTTATCGCTGATATTTCAGACGAGTATTTAGAGTCATAATCAATTTCAGCGTTGGCTTTGATCTCTGCATAATCTTTAGTTTCTTCCAGCGTAAACTTCTTGAAAAACATAAGACTCGGTTTAACCGTAGCGCCAGAAGCCATAAAAACGTCCTGAGGAATCGATACGATCAATAGAATCTTCGCCCTGCTCTCAACATAATCGCGAACTTTCTGAAGATTAGTATTGTTCAAAACCCCTTCGGGCAGCACAATGCCCATTCTGCCGCCCGGTTTAAGTAAATTCAGACAACGTTCTATGAAAAGGACTTCTGTGAGACCATTATCAATCTTATATAAACTCAATAGAGGTTTGCCGATATTGTCATTGACTTGTTTCAGTGCGCTCTTGTAATCCTCTCCATATCTTTTTATGTACTCATCAATCATTGCTTGATCCGTAAACTTGTCGACTTCGGATATCGTTAAATCTTTATCTACCCTTGCGCCAAAGGGTGGATTAGTCAAAATAACATCAAAACGGTTTTCAAAAATGCCATTCACGTTCAAAAGCCCGTCATGATGGTGCACTCCGCCATGACCATCCCCGTGCATGATCATATTCATTTTAGCCGTGCGTGCCATGCGAGGGTTCGCATCGGTTCCATAGATGCAATTATGTGACAGCGAGTATAGGCGACCTCTTTCATTGTTGACATTCAGTTCTTCATTCATGATGGAGAATTTTTCTGATACCTCAGCTTCTACTTCCATCTTTTCCTGTTCCGGCAAGTTGTCATAATCAGCGCCATAAAAAAGTGCCTTAATCTTCTCCTTTTGACTTTCGACATCTCTTTCAATCTTATCTCGGACATGCTCAAATGCCTTTATAAGAAAGCCTCCACTGCCGCAACAAGGGTCGCATACTAATTCTCCTTCCTGGGGATCGAGTATGGAAACCATAAAATCAACAATAGTTCTCGGGGTAAAGAACTGTCCCAACTCTCCTCTAAATGTTTTCCCAAGAAATTGTTCAAAAGCAATACCTTTGACATCATCAGATGTGGTAGACAAATTGTAAATTTCTAGTTCTTTAACAATTTGTTCAAAACTGTTCTCGCGGATCTCAATCTTCGCATTATCATCAAACAGGTGATCACTAGCAAACTGTATTTTTGTTTTTTCGAATAGATTTTGATAAAAAGGAACGGGATCGGTAACCCCCATTTCCTTATTCAATTTTTCGTAAGCCTTTCTGTTCTCAACGAAGCGATTATGGGAAAAAATCTGCCCCTCATCATTCTCTCGTTCATACCGAATCTTAATAAATAGAATCTTACTTATCTCATCAAATGCGGCTTCTGGGGACAGTTTGTCATTATTGCGAATAATATTGTGACACTTAAAAAGAAGACGCGAAAACTCGTCTCGGGTAAATGCTTTGGCTTGCTTTAATAGTTTATCAATTTCTTTCTGGTTGGTCGCTTTTGATATATCCGGTATATCAATTATTTCTTCCAATCTATCAGGAATCTCACCGGTGACAATCTTGAAAATACGAGTCTCTTTCAGATTCGTTGTTACAAAGAAATCAGCATGAAGCCACGATGCGTAATTCATCCCTTGATAATAGTCTTCTTTTCGGATCGTTACAGATTCGGCTTTGCATTCAACTACTATTAAAGGATACTTGTTCTCGATTTTATCTTTGGGCGTTCTCCAAATGACAATATCGGCACGAGCCGCGCCTTGTCCCCGTTGAGAGTTGGTTACTTGCATCTCTTGTGCCATCTGTTCCAAGGAGTAGCCATAGTGATCAACCAAACGACAGATATACTTCTGACGCACTTCTTCTTCTGGCTTATTAACTAGCCACTTCTCCTTGAGTGGCGCGAATATTTCTTTGTTGTTGTTTTTGTATAAGATGTCCATTTTTACGAGAATTATTCAGTTGGATTGATTAAAGTCCGTATATCAACACACAAGATTTGAGCAATTTCATTCAGTTGGGCAACCGATGGCTGCGTCTTATTCTGGCACCATCGTGAAATGGTATGCTCACTTTTGTTTAACCGTTCCGCAAGCCATCGTCCACTTTTTCCTTGCTCGACGAGCACGATTTTCAGTCGATTTAAGCTGTGATTCTGTTCAGTGTTTACCATATAATGTTCATTATTTGCCAGTAAATATACAAAAATAGAATAATATAACGAACATTAAAAATGTATATTATTTGAGATAATAGAATATAGTTTGTCCGAATTAAAACAAGCAGTTTTCGGCACAGTTCCAATTGGATATTAACAGGCACAATGCACAGTATCCTCCCATTGAAGTCCAAGCTTTTAACAAAGCCCACGACAGGTTCTTGATCATTG
>Ga0310694_10006836_pt1 | contig 10770 bp, 9 predicted proteins | sample 174DNAGHGhighgp2_FD_203884 | JGI IMG/M metagenome (GOLD analysis project Ga0310694, IMG submission 203884) | Sheep rumen microbial communities from Palmerston North, Manawatu-Wanganui, New Zealand - 1742 DNA GHGhigh gp2 (v2) (version 2) | ecosystem: Host-associated > Mammals > Digestive system >... | reverse complement strand
TCCGGGCAATAAAGCCGGCGGTATCTCCACCCTCGAAGATAAAGCACTCGGTTGTACCCAGAAATGCGGTAAGTCGCTCGTACGCGGTGTGATGGCATACGGTGAGCGTCTGCAGGTGAAAGGTCTCAACCTGCTATCTGCCCCGGGTAACGACCTCGTAGCATCGACGGCTCTCGCTTCCTGCGGATGCCATATGGTGCTCTTTACTACCGGTCGCGGTACGCCCTTTGGAACCTATGTACCGACGATGAAGATCTCCACCAATTCGAATCTGTATAACAACAAACCGAACTGGATTGACTTCAATGCCGGTGTGATTGCGGAAGGCGAACCCATGGAGCAAGTAGCAAAGCGTTTTGCGGACTTCGTGATCGAGGTTGCTAACGGTGCCAAAACGAATAACGAGAAGAATGGTTATCACGAGATAGCTATCTTCAAGAACGGTGTTACTCTCTAATCTATATTCGATCCTGTTCCCCCGTACATGTCCTATGTGCGGGGGATATAGTGACGGATTATGCGAACGCTGTTTCCGGTCGCTGCCCCGTACCGAACAGGCGGAGCATCGGGGAAACAGTACCGAGCAGACCCTGGTGGGCGATGTGTACGATCCGGTATCGGCACAAAAAGCAATGCATCTGGAACGCGGAGCTGCTTTTCTCTTCTATGAGAAAAACCATCCCGTCCAGCGGGCTATTCATAAGATGAAGTATGCCGACCAACCCCTGATCGGACAACAACTCGGACGCATGGCAGCCATCGAGATGCAATACGCAGATTTCTTCGATGGAATCGACATAATCGTACCCATGCCGCTGCATCCGAAACGTCTGCGGGAAAGGGGTTATAACCAATCGGAGTTCATTGCCCGGGGGATCAGTGAAGTAACGGGCATACCGGTGGATACCACCCATGTTACGCGTGAGCGCAATACGCCCAAGCAGGCGCTGCAGCGCGGGGAGGAACGCAAGCATAATGTGAGCAATGCCTTTGCGGTGAATCATCCCGAGCAATGGTATAAAAAGCATATATTGGTGGTGGATGACTTAATAACCACCGGAGAAACCATGCGGAGTTGCTTGAAAGCAATGAAGCGTTTTAGAGGAGCGAAATTTAGTGTCTTTGCCTTGTGCAAAGCAAGATGATATGACTAGAAAATATGATTTTTTGATTATTGGCGGAGGTGTAGCCGGTATGAGTTTTGCACTCAAAGTAGCGCAAGCCGGTACCTATCGCATCGCGCTGTGTTGCAAGACCACACTCGAAGAAGCGAATACCGCCAAGGCACAGGGAGGTATAGCCTCTGTGACCAACCTGTTGGTGGATGATTTTGAGAAGCATATCCATGACACCATGGTAGCTGGTGACTGGTTGAGCGATCCCGTGGCTGTAGAACAAGTGGTGCGCAATGCCCCAAAAGGGATAGAAGAACTGGTCAAATGGGGTGTTAACTTCGATAAGAAAGAAGATGGGGCTTTTGACCTGCATCGTGAGGGTGGTCACTCGGAGTTCCGTATTCTCCATCATGCCGATGACACGGGTGCGGAGATTCAGCGCGGACTGATGGAAGCCGTGCGCCAAAATCCCCATATCGAAGTGCTGGAGAACCATTTTGCGGTAGAGATCATCACGCAGCACCATCTCGGTGTACGCGTGACGCGCCGTACACCGGATATCGAGTGCTACGGAGCGTATATCCTTAATCCTAAGACCCAGAAGATCGATACTTATCTCAGTCGCATCACCCTCATGGCTACGGGCGGTACCGGTGCTGTTTATGCGACGACCACCAACCCTGAGATAGCTACCGGTGACGGTATAGCGATGGTCTATCGCGCCAAGGGATTGGTCAAAGATATGGAGTTTGTGCAGTTCCATCCGACCAGTCTCTTTAACCCCAAAGAGACCCATCCTGCCTATCTCATTACCGAAGCAATGCGTGGATACGGAGGTATCCTCCGCTTGCCGAACGGGGAAGAGTTCATGCAGAAATATGATCCGCGTCTCTCCCTTGCACCGCGTGATATCGTGGCGCGTGCGATCGACAACGAGATGAAGATCCATGCGATCGATCATGTGTGTCTGGATGTGACGCACAAGGATCCCGAAGAGACCAAACATCATTTCCCGAATATATATGCCAAGTGCCTCTCTATCGGTATCGATATTACCAAACAGTATATCCCGGTGGCACCTTGTGCGCATTATATGTGCGGCGGTATCAAAGTGGATTTGGACGGTCAGTCTTCCATCCGTCGTCTCTATGCCGTAGGCGAGTGTTCGTGTACCGGTTTGCATGGTGGAAACCGTTTGGCTTCCAACTCCCTGATCGAAGCTGTCGTCTATGCCGATGCTGCAGCGAGACATAGTCTGTCCGTTATAGAAAACTACGGTTTCAACGAACAAATACCCGCTTGGAATGATGAAGGTACGCTCACCAACGAGGAGCGTGTACTCATTGCGCAGGATGTGAAAGAAGTGGGGCAGATCATGTCCACCTACGTGGGTATCGTGCGTTCGAACCTGCGTCTGCGCCGTGCGTGGGAACGACTGGATCTGCTCTATGAAGAGACTGAAGACCTCTTCAAGCGCGTCAAAGCCACCAAAGAGATATGTGAGTTGCGTAACATGATCAATGTCGGCTACCTTATTACCCGTCAGGCGATCGAACGTAAAGAGAGTCGCGGTCTTCATTACTCGATTGATTATCCGAAACAAGAATCCGACCACCCGCAGGAAGTATGGTAGCCCTTTCGTTACATAGTGTGGTACCCGTACGGACCGAACCGCGGGAAGGAGCCGAACAGAGTACACAGATGCTCTTTGGGGAGTTATGCACCGTGATGGAACAAAAATCCCGATGGAATCGCGTCAAACTGAACCTGGACGGACAGGAAGGTTGGGTGGATGAGAAGATGATCACGACGATGTCCGACGAGGAATACCGTTCCTATTCCGAAGCCTTATCATCTGCTGCCACGGTTGTTTTTCCCATAGCGTATGCCGTGAGTGAGAATAACGGACAGACCATCCCCTTGACGGCAGGTACGCGCTTGACGAACTACCAAGACGGTCGGTTTGAGGTGCTGGGTGTGGGATTCCGTATTGACCCGAGCATGGTTAGGACAGCACCGCTGGAGATGAATCAGGACAACCTCTTGCAGGCGGTACGGTTCTTCCTTAATATCCCGTATCTATGGGGAGGAAAGAATGCGATGGGGATGGATTGTTCAGGTTTCACGCAGACCATCATGGGCTTATTCGGTAAGCACCTCTTGCGTAATGCCTCCGAGCAGGCTACACAAGGCGAGAAGGTGGATTCACTCAAAGAGGCACAAGCAGGAGGCCTGGCTTTCTTTGATCATGAGGATGGAAAAATATCCCATGTGGGCATCATTATTGACCCCGAACGCATTATTCATTGTTCGGGACGCGTGAAAGTGGAAAAACTCGATGAAACCGGCATTTTTAGTGCCGAAAAAGGAGAATATACACATCATTTGGTAGCGATACGACGGTATTGATATGCATTTTTTGGACGCATTAAATAATACGCAGCGCGAGGCGGTTATGTACACAGAGGGACCGTCGCTGATAGTGGCAGGTGCCGGGTCGGGTAAGACTCGCGTACTGACCTATCGTATCGCGTACCTGTTGCAGCAAGGAGTACCGGCCAGCAGTATCCTCGCCCTTACTTTTACCAACAAAGCGGCGCGAGAGATGAAAGAGCGTATACAAAAACTCGTGGGAACCGATGCGCGATACCTCTGGATGGGTACTTTCCATAGCATCTGCGCCAAACTGCTGCGGCGCGATGCAGAGCGCTTGGGTTATACGCGTGACTTCACCATTTATGATACTACAGATAGCAAATCGCTCCTCAAAGGCATATGTAAAGAACGCGGGTTAGATGAGAAAATATACAAACCTTCTGCCGTGTTGGGTCGTATCTCCATGGCGAAGAATAACCTCATCAGTCCGGCGGAATACGGGATGAACCGTGAGTTACTGCAGGCCGATCGGGAAGCGCGTATGTATGAACTGACGGCGGTATATGAGATCTACCAGGCGCGTTTGCGGTCCGCCAACGCGATGGATTTCGATGACCTGCTGCTGAATATGCTGCGTCTGATGGACCAGCATCCCGATGTGCGGGAACAACTGCAGCAACTGTTCCGCTATATTCTCGTGGATGAGTACCAGGATACCAATTATGTGCAGTACCAGCTGGTAAGCCGTTTGGCGGAGCCGCAGCAGAACATATGCGTTGTGGGCGATGATGCCCAGAGTATATACTCCTTCCGAGGCGCGGATATACGGAATATATTGAATTTCCAACGCCAGTATCCGAATGCCAGGTTATTCAAACTGGAGCGAAACTATCGTTCTACGCAAACAATTGTCAATGCCGCCAACTCACTTATCCATAAGAATATCCATCAGATCGAGAAGACGGTTTTTTCGGAGAAAGAACAAGGTCTTCCTCTGCGCTTACAAGCGTATATGGATGACCGGGCGGAAGCGCTCGGCGTAGCAACCATCATCAGTAAGGCGCACGGCAAACACGGGTATGACGACATAGCGGTGCTCTACCGAACCAATGCACAGAGTCGTGCGTTTGAGAATGAGTTGCGCAAACTCAATATCCCGTATCGTATCTATGGCGGTACCTCTTTTTACCAGCGCAAGGAGATAAAGGACTGTCTCGGTTATTTCCGCTTGGCAGTCAATCCCCGCGATAACGAAGCGCTGCTGCGTATCGTTGGTTTTCCCGGACGCGGTATCGGCGATACGACGATGAAGAAAGTGGCAACCCATGCCATTGAGCATCATCGGGCGTACTTGGATGTGATGCGTTCGCCCGACGAGACAGGTCTGGAGGTAAGTGCGGCCACAAAAACCAAGTTACGCACTTTTGCAACACTGATGGATAGTTTGCGGCAACTGAGCGAAGAGACCGATGCCTTTACCTTTGCCGAGCAGACCTTACGCACCACCGGTGTGATGACGGCGATGGCAGTAGACCTCTCCCCCGAAGGTATTGATAGGGCACAGAATGTACAAGAGTTACTCAATGCTATCCGCGAGTTCGTGGCGCAGCGCCAGGAAGAAGGCATCGACTTTACACCCATCACGGATTTCTTGAGCGAAGTAAGTCTGCAGACCGACCAGGATGAGAATCTCACGGATACGACGGAACGGGTGACACTCATGACCGTGCATTCCGCCAAAGGGTTAGAGTTCCCGATAGTCTTCATCGCCGGTATGGAAGAGAACCTCTTTCCTTCCCAGTTCTGTATCAAACCGAATGAAATAGAAGAGGAACGACGCTTACTCTATGTAGCGATCACCCGCGCGATGGAGCGATGCTACCTCAGCTATGCACGCCAGCGTTTCAGGAACGGACAGATGATGTTTAACTCCCCGAGTAGGTTCCTCAAAGATATCGACCGAACTTATTTTGAAGTCAAACAGGCAGCGCCTGAAAAACCCTCTTTTAGCCTGACTGACCGTTTCTCGTTCAAACCGGCTTCGATTGTCCGACCAAAGACTCCTGTCAGCGGTGCTACAACGGCGATAGAGTCGGACTGGACAACAGGTGACCGGGTTACGCACCGGGTGTTCGGAGAAGGAACCGTGGTGCGTGTCTATCGCGATGAGGCGACGGAGAATGATAAGATTGAGATAAACTTCGATAAGCAGGGTACGAAAACACTTTTGCTTACGCATGCCAAATTGGAACGAATATAAAATTTATAGATATGAAAAAGTTTTTATTGTTAGCGACGATCTCGCTGATGACCGTTATCGGCCAAGCGGCAAGTTACTACACTGTAAGTGAGATTATGGATGTGTATAACGACCTGGGTCTCAGTTCAAATACACAAAGTGCATCTACTTACACGGTGCGCGGATATGTGACGCGTTGGAAGAGCGGATATCCCAATTACCAGAATGCGGACTTCTATATCGACGATAGCGCGAATGGATCGACATCCAGATTGGAGTGTTTCCGTCTGACTGCTCAACTGGCTACAGATAAACGTACGCTGCAAATAGGAGAGTACGTTGAAGTGACGGGTTATCTAAAAAACTACAACGGTCAAGCGGAGGTGGTGAACGGTACGTTCCGCGTACTGCCGAATGTCTATTCCTTGACGGTTCTTGCCGGTAAGGGTGGTTCGGTCAATTCGGAGGTGAACGGAGACTATACCAAGGGTACGCAAGTGACGATTAAGGCCACTGCGGATGAGAATTTTACATTCCTGCAATGGAGTGACGGGAATACGAATGCGACTCGTACTATCACCATCACGGAGGATCTGGTGCTGCGCGCGGAGTTCAAAGGGAATTACAATTATGTAGAGGATATTATTGCGATTTATAACGGTCTGAATCTGGCGAACGGAGAAACCTCTACAGCTTCTTATACGGGCCGCGGCTATGTGACCCGTACCTTTGCCGGCTATCCTTCCAAACCCTATGCTACATTCTATGTGGATGATACTTATCAGGGAAAAACCACGCTGTATTGCTACCAGTTGACAGCCGCTGTCGAAGCAGACCAACGTGCCATTACTACCAACGACTATGTGGAGTTTACCGGTAAACTGATGAATAACGGAGGAAAAGCCAGAGTAGTGGAAGGAACCTTCCGCGTGATGGAAGCGCCGAAAGAAGAGGAGGAAGAAGACACCGATTGTCTCCAAGAACTGCAGGGACTGAAAGGCGTGCAGATCCTGGAGGCGCTGCATGAGCAAATCAAAGATCCGGATACCGTAACCTATAAGGATCTGCGTGCCGACATTACCGGTATCGACTATCGTGCAGACGGTTATGTATGGGATATGTATTCGCCTTGTGATTTTGGTCCCAAGGGATATTGTACCACCGTCGAGTCACCGGAAGAGTGCAGTTGTTACAATCGTGAACATATGGTGCCGCAGAGTTGGTGGGGAAATAATAACTCCAAGCGAATGAGGACCGATCTGCATCATGTCATTCCGGCAGATGGTTTCACGAATGAGAAACGCTCCAACAACCCCTATGGTGAGGTGACGGGAAGTCGCGATTGGTGGAATTCTATCGGCACCAAAAGGGGCTATGGAACATACAACACCACGGTCTTTGAACCCATCGATGAGTACAAAGGTGATATCGCCCGTGTGTATTTCTACATGCTGACCTGTTATTATAACGAGAACTTCACCATTAATGCGAAGGGTCGGAATGTCTTCACTTATGTCGATGGCAAAGCCGGACTGACCTCTGAAGCGCTGGCTCTGTTCCTCAAATGGCACCGCAACGACCCTGTGTCGGAGAAGGAGATTAACCGTAATAACGGTATCGAGTTGTTACAACACAATCGTAACCCGTTTGTGGACAATCCGGAGTTAGTGGAGTATATATGGGGTAAAAATGCTACGGTAGTCTATACCTGCAAAACGACAGACTTTGAAGCAATCGAAGAAGTAGCTCCGCGTGCGAAGAAAATTATCGAGAACGGTGCGTTGTTTATCGTGCTGCCGGATGGAACGCGATATACTTCCACAGGTGCGCGTGTGCGATAATATATAACAAATAAGGTACAAAATTTTGATGAAAAAATTTCATTTTCCGATTATAGCTCATGTGTTCGTGGCGATGTTCGCGGGCGTGGTGACGGGTCTGTTCATGCCGTCCTGGTATGTCCGTATCTTCGTTACCTTCAATGAGTTCTTCGGTCAGTTTATTGGCTTCTTGGTTCCCCTGATCATCTTGGCCTTGGTGACGGCAGCTATTGCGAATACCGAACGCAATGCCGGTAAGATGTTAACAGGGACCTTGATCATCGTTTTCCTGAGTACAATCTTATCCGGTCTGTTTGCTTTTGGGGTGGGGGATCAACTCTTGCCGTATTTCGTGAAGGAAGATGCATCGGTAGCCATCCAACCGCAGTCAGGTGGCCAGTTTGCGTCGTATTTCTTCATCCAACTCCCTCCGGCGCTGGATGTGATGTCCGCCTTGGTGCTGGCGTTAATGTTGGGTTTGGGTATCCGTTCTTCCTCGGCGACAGGACTAAAAAAAGGCATCTCGGAACTGCAGGATGTGGTCATGTTATCCATCGAGCGCGTGCTGGTGCCGCTGCTGCCGACCTATATCTATGGTATCTTCCTGCATATGTCGGCGGCCGGAGAAGTGATAGATTTGTTGCAAAATTTCCTGTTGGTACTGCTGATTGTAGTAGCGTTGCAGATAGCATGGGTATTGCTGCTCTATATAATCGCTGCAATAGCTGTGCATAAGAACCCCTTCAAGTTGATCTGGACCATGATGCCGGCAGCAGTCTTTGCGTTTGCTACCTCTTCCTCTGCCGCTACCATTCCTATCACGCTCAAGCAGACGAAGAAGATTGTAGGCAGCGATGAGACGGCATCGTTTGTAGTGCCCTTGTGTGCCAACCTGCATATCCCGGGTCTGAATATCCATGTCGTACTGTGCGCGATGGCGCTGATGCTTACGACGGGTATGGAGATCGATCTGCTTACCTTCATCGCTTTCATACTGATGCTGGCGGTTACCTGCGTAGCGGCACCCGGTATTCCCGGCGGTTCGGTAGCTGTGCTACCGGTGTTGGCTTCGGTCTTGGGTTTCTCGCCGGAGATGCAAGCAATATGCCTATCGCTCTGTATAGCGATGGACGCACCTATCACGGCCTTCAATGTCATGTGCGACGGAGCCGTAGCGATTATGATTGATAGACAACTAAACCCGCCAGACCGGCAAGCAGAATAAGTAAGATAGGGTGACTGAGTATCTCAGTCACTTTATTTTTATAGACCTGCGGCAGCACGGTGAAGAAGCACACGGCGCCGAAGATGATCCAACTGACAGGATCAATGAAGGTGGTTGGTTTGATGAGCATCAGCGCGGCCGATGCGATGAGACCGATCACTGTGAAGCGTAGCATGCGCAGGGTCTGCTCGAAATACGGATTTCCTTTGAATCGCTTGGTGAACCAGAAATAGGCTTTGCAGATACTGAGCATGATGATCAGGCTCGGGAGCACGATGGCGAAGGTACTCAGTACGCTTCCCCATATACCGCCTACGGTATAGCCTACATAGGTGGCGCAGTTGATACCGATCGGACCAGGTGTTACTTGACTCACCGCGACTATATCTACGAACTCCTGCGGAGTCATCCATCCATGACTCTCCACTTCCATCTGTATCAATGAAAGGATTGCCAAACCGCCGCCGAAACCGAACAAGCCTATTTTGAAGAACGATATGAAGAGTTGGAGGTAAATCAATTTCGTAATTTTTAATTTTTAATTTTTAATTTCACAACGATGAGCGTTAGCAAGATCGTTGTGAGAATCACCCAAACGGGGTTGACATGCCCGAGCCAGATAAGCAAGGCTGCGGCGATAGGAATTAACGCTGTAATCCAGCCGATCTTGGCGGATTTCGCCAGTTTGACAAGCGGTGCTGCGATGATCGCTACTACAGCAGGACGTATCCCTTTGAAAGCCGCTTCTACAGCGGGGATCTCTTTCCAATCCTGGAACACCATCGCGATGGCGAGGATGATCAGGAACGAGGGCAGTACGGCACCTAATACCGCACCGCATACTCCGCGCCAACCGCCTACGCGCCAACCGATGAAGATAGCCGAATTGACGGCAATCAGTCCCGGAGCGGCTTGCGCCAGGGCGATCATGTTAAGGAATTCTTCCTCATCAATCCATCCTTTGCGGTCCACCACTTCGCGTTGGATAAGGGGTAACATCGCATAACCTCCACCTAAGGTGAAGGTACCGATTTTCAAATATGTCCAAAATAATTGGAAAAACACCGCTAACCGCCAACCGTTAATTCTGCTCCCGTAACTGCTGTTTAACGAACTTGGAGAGCATGTTGATGGCGGCGTTGTTATGTCCGCCTTGCGGTACGATCACATCTGCGAAGCGTTTGCAGGGTTCGATAAACTGCTCGTGCATCGGTTTGAGTACGCGTTGGTAGCGCTCGATCACCTGCTCAGCCGTACGGCCGCGCTCCATCACATCGCGCTTCATGACGCGTATCAGACGATCGTCTGCATCGGCATCCACGAAGATCTTCAGGTCCATCTGCTTGCGCATGTTCGGGTCGCGCAGTGCCATAATTCCTTCTACGATGATCACCTCGCGCGGCTCGATATGAATCGTCTCGTCCGAACGGGTACAGGTGATATAGGAATAGATCGGCTGCTCGATGGGATTACCCTCTTTGAGGGTAGCGATATGTTTGGAAAGCAGCGTCCAATCGAATGCATCGGGGTGGTCAAAATTGATATTCTGACGCTCCTCGATAGGCACATTGCTGCTGTCTTTGTAATAACTGTCCTGAGGAATAACGACTACTTCGCCTTTCGGAAGACGCTCGATCAGTTTCTTGACTACCGTTGTTTTGCCCGAGCCGGTACCGCCCGCAATGCCGATGATAAACATAAGATGGTGTACGTTTTTTCGGGGTGCAAAGGTACAAAAAAGATTTGATATATGCAAATATAATGCATAAAATGTGATAAAATAAAAAATATTTACAAAAAAACTTGCGTATTTCAATAATTTGTAGTAATTTTGTAGCCGAATTTGATTTGAAGCGCGCTGGCGCGTAGGAGAGATGCTCGAGTGGTTGAAGAGGCACGCCTGGAAAGCGTGTAAACTCCAAAAGGGTTTCCGGGGTTCGAATCCCCGTCTCTCCGCAAGACTTTGACAAGGTTTGAACGTCCAAGCTCGCTTGA
>Ga0310694_10006835_pt1 | contig 10771 bp, 8 predicted proteins | sample 174DNAGHGhighgp2_FD_203884 | JGI IMG/M metagenome (GOLD analysis project Ga0310694, IMG submission 203884) | Sheep rumen microbial communities from Palmerston North, Manawatu-Wanganui, New Zealand - 1742 DNA GHGhigh gp2 (v2) (version 2) | ecosystem: Host-associated > Mammals > Digestive system >... | reverse complement strand
CCATGAGCAGCAACATAGTGAAGCCCGAGAGGGCCGACCAGGTGGCTCTCGGATGGGTGGGGATGACGCCCGACGGAGGCTATGACTTCTCGCTGGAGGGCTACTACAAAAGCATTGACAACGTCTACGACTATCGCGACGGCAAGTCGTTCTACTCGGAGATAGAGATAGAGCGTCTACTGCTGGGTGGCAAGGGACGGGCATACGGGCTGGAGGCCTGTGTGCATAAGAACAAGGGACGGCTGACAGGGTGGGTGAGCTATACGCTCGCATGGTCAGAGAACAAGATCGAGGGCATCAACGGCGGGCGCTGGTACACCGCATCCAACGACCGTAGGCACGACATCGCCGTGGTGGCCATCTGTCAGCTCTCGCCAAAATGGGAGCTCTCGGGCGTATGGCGATACAACACCGGACAGGCGCTGACAGCACCAAGTGCGAAGTACGACATCGACGGCACAACGTACTACTACTATAGCGAGCGCAACGGCTACCGCGCACCGGCCTATCACCGGCTGGACCTGAGCGCCAACTACACCATGAAGGGCTCGCGGCTGACGCGCATCTGGTCCTTCGGCATCTACAACGCCTACTGCCGCTACAACCCGTTCACCATACGGTTCAAGAACGACGACAAGAGCCCCTCGGGCACCGTCTGCGAGCAGACATCGCTCTTCGGCATCGTACCGTCGGTGTCGTTCACATTGAAGTACTGAACAACAGTCTACAGTTCCACACAGATATTATTTTTTTTCGCATGTCTAAGGAGTCAAGGAGTTTAGGAGTTTTATTGTTGGCGTTGCTCTTTTGTGGCTGCACTAAGGAGATAGACTTCGACTACCATACCACCCCGCCCGTCGTGGTGATAGAGGGCCGTGTGACCAACGAGGGCACCGAGGTGATGATAACGCAGAGCCGCAATGTCACCGACAGCGTCATGGGGCGCTCCCTGCCCGGCGCACTGGTCACCGTCAGCATAGAGAGTCCGGCGGGCAGCGGCCGCTGGGACGTTGCCGACACCGTGGCGTTCGACACTCGGGCAGGGCGTTACCGCTCGCCGCTGAAGGGTAGGGCAGGGGAGCGCTACCGCCTGGAGGTGCAGATGGGCGCACAGCACTACGAGGGTGAAGCCACCATGCCCGGCGCAGCGCAGATACTCTCGGCCGAGTTCTATTGGTTCACCATGTTCGAAGAGCGTGTGGTGGTCTACGAGATGTGGGCCAAAGACCCGTCGCCAGCCGAGCGCAACTACTACTGGTATCGCATGGACCGCAAGACCTCGCACCCACAGACACAAACCACCCACCGCAGCCAGCCATACCTGTGGAACGTCTTCGACGACAGGGGCACCCCGCCAGGGCTGCTCTTCCGCGACGTGATGTGCATGACCGAGCGGATGGCGGAAAAGGACGAGGAGGAAAACTGGGACATCATTCTCTACGAGGGCGACACCGTGACGTGCCAACTCATGACCATAGACCGGGCCACATACGACTATCTCACTTCGCTGAGGGCAGGCCAGAGCGGAGGGGCCAACCCCAAGACCAACATGACCGGGGGCTGTCAGGGCTATTTCACGGCGGGCACCGTGACAAGGGCGGACACCATCGTCTTCAGCTACGGCACAATCAAGCCCGGACCGTCATTCGTTTTCAAGTAATAACACACAAATTGGTTAATCTTCTATAATCTGTTTGGAGGTTACGGCGATTCTTTGTAATTTTGCAGACTGTTATGCAAAACTATCAGCGATGGAACAACTTGCTGCTGGTGCTGCTGGCCGCAGCACTGGCTGTGATTTGTGTAAGAACTATCGTGGCTGAGAAAAACAGCCAGGAGCAAAGACAGGAGATGACCCATGCAACAGACAATGAATAACCGGCAGAAGATAACCATACGTATAGCAGCGTCGACACTGTCGTTCTCCATAGCCGAGGACGAGGGGCAGACCGTCCACTTCGAACCCTTCGTGGTGAAAAGCGGCGTCTCGATGGCGGCCAACCTCAGAGAGGCGTTCAAGACGGCAGACCTGCTGCAGCTGCCACCCACACGGGCGCTGGTCGCTGTCGACTCCGACGTGCTCATGCTGCCAGTGGAGCAGTTCGACGAGAACACCATAGAGACTCTCTACCGACACGCGTTTCCACACACCGAGCAGGACACGGTGCTCTACAACGTGCTGCCCGACCTCAACGCGGTGGCTGCCTTCGCGGTCAACAAGGACCTGAAACTTGTGGTCGACGACCATTTCCGCGACGTGCGGTTCTCGGTACTCATGGCTCCAGTGTGGCGCCACCTGCACCAGCGCAGCTTCACTGGCACTCGCAGCAAGCTGTATGCTTATTGCCACGAGCAAAAGCTCGAGGTGTTCAGCTTCCATAAGAACAGGTTCAAGTTCTGCAACACCTTCCAGACAGACAAGACACCCGACATGCTCTACTTCCTGCTCTATGTCTGGAACCAGCTGCAGCTCAACCCTAAAAACGACGAGCTGCACATAGTGGGCGACATTCCCGATGAAGAGAACCTGATGGCAGAGCTGAAAAAATTTCTGCAAAATGCCTACCTCATCAATCCTGCCGCCGATTTCAATAGCCATCCCGTCACAGAGATCAAACACATGCCTTACGACCTGATGACGCTATACGTGAAGGGGAGGTGAGAGGGCATAGGGCATAGTTCATAGTGCATAGTTCATAGTGCATAGTTCATAGTTATGAGGATTGTCACAGGGAAATACAGGGGACGCCATTTCGACATACCGCGCACGTTTAAGGCGCGGCCTACCACCGACTTTGCAAAAGAGAATATCTTCAATGTGCTCACCCACTACATCGACTTCGATGGTGCCTCGGCCCTCGACCTCTTTGCGGGCACTGGCAGCATCTCGCTCGAACTGCTGTCGCGTGGATGCAGCCACGTGGTGAGCATAGAGAAAGACCGTGACCACCATCGGTTCATCTGCCAGTGCGTGGACAAGCTCAAAGGCGACGACAACATTCAGTGCCTGCGCACCGACGTGTTCCGATTCCTGAAAAACTGCACCCAGCAGTTCGACTTCGTCTTTGCCGACCCACCATACGCACTTAAAGAACTGCCACAGATACCCGACCTGGTGATAGGCGACGGGACTCACCACTCGCTATTAAAACCCGACGCCATCTTCGTCTTTGAGCACGGCAAAGACCACGACTTCAGCTCTCATCCCCATTTCCTGGAGCACAGGAGCTACGGAAGCGTGAACTTCACCATCTTCCGCTCTGCCCTGTCTTCTACACTTTAACACTCTAAGAGTAAAATGCTTAACAAACCACTCATCCTCATATCCAACGACGACGGCTACGATGCCAAAGGCATACGCTGCCTCGTAGACTACCTAAAAGACATGGCCCGCATAGTGGTGTGCGCGCCAGAGGGACCACGGTCAGGCTTCTCCTGTGCCTTCTCGGCCACCACACCGCTGCTGCTCACCCTGCGTGAACGCTCAGAAGGCGTGGAGGTGTGGTCGTGCAACGGCACACCCACCGACTGTGTCAAAATGGCGCTCTCACAGATACTCACACAGAAACCCGACATGGTCATCGGTGGCATAAACCACGGCGACAACGGCTCGGTGAACAGCCACTACAGCGGCACTATGGGCGTCACCATGGAGGGCTGCATGAAGTATATACCCTCGGTGGCATACTCGCTCTGCGACCACAACCCCGATGCCGACTTCGAGCCGCTAAGACCATACGTAAGACAGTTTACAGAGCGGGTGCTAAAAGAAGGACTGCCACTGGGCGTATGCCTCAATGTCAACTTCCCCCTCGTGAGCCAGCCCTTCAAGGGCGTCAAGATGTGCCGCATGGCATTAGGCTCGTGGCTCAACGAGATAACCACCTGCCACCATCCCCGTGGCTACGACTACTACTGGATGGTGGGACACTACCAGAACGACGAGCCCGATGCCGACGACACCGACAACTGGGCACTGGCACACGGATACATAGCCATCACCCCCACCACTGTCGACGTAACCCACCACGAGTACCTCGCACGAATGAAAAACTCATGGGAGAATGTAGTGCATGGTTCATAGTGCATGGTTCATAGCGCATGGTTCATAGCGCATGGTTCATAACGCATGGTTCATAGTGCATGGTTCATAGCGCATGGTTAATATTGGGCTGCCGCATGGCATTACTAATTACTCATTACTAATTACTCATTTAATGAAGTATTACCTTATAGCCGGTGAGGCAAGCGGCGACCTTCACGCCTCGCGTCTGATGCTCGCAATACTGGAGAGAGACCCCGGGGCTCAGTTCCGTTTCATTGGTGGTGACCAGATGAAGCAGGTCGCCGACGGCTGCACTGGAGCCTCGACAGACGGCACGGTCATGGTGCGCCACTACCGCGACATGGCATACATGGGCTTCGTCCCCGTGCTGCTGCACCTGCCCACCATACTGAGGAACATGCGGCTGGCCAAACACGACATCATGGAGTGGCAGCCAGATGCCTTGATACTCGTAGACTATCCGGGCTTCAACCTCAGCATTGCCAAATACGTGCGCAGCCAGAGGCAGACGGCCGGCCGCCCCACGATATTCTACTACATAGCACCCAAGATATGGGCATGGAAAGAGTACCGCATAAAGAACATAAAGCGCGACGTAGACCAGCTGCTGTCAATATTGCCCTTCGAGGTCGATTTCTTTGAGAAGAAGCACCACTATCCCATACACTATGTAGGCAACCCCACTGCCGACGAGGTGAGGCTCTTCAAAGCAGACTGCTCTCCTTCCGTCTCCCGTCCCTCCCGTCCTGTCATTGCTGTCCTCTGTGGCAGTCGCAGGCAGGAGATAAGAGACAACCTGCCCGCCATGCTTCAGGTCACGGACCGCTATGCCCCCGACTACCAGATAGTGGTGGCGGGCGCTCCTGCCATACCCTCTGACTACTACCAGCCATTCCTTCAGGGCCATCGTGCCGACATCGTCTTCGGCCAGACATACCAGTTGCTGGACTGTGCCCACGCCGCACTCGTCACCAGCGGCACCGCCACTCTCGAGACCGCCCTCTTCGGAGTGCCGCAGGTGGTGTGCTACGAGACGTCGATGGCCAAGCTCTTTGGGTGGCTGAAGCGCCATGTGCTGAAGGTGAAGTACGTGTCGCTGGTCAACCTCATTGCCGACCGCGAGGTGGTGCCCGAGCTGGTGGCCGACACTTTCTCCGTCGAGAACATAGACCGTCACTTGCTTTCCATACTCTCCGGCCCGGCACGCGAAGCGCAGTTACGCGGCTACGACGATGTGCGCCGCCGCCTCGGCAACAACTGTGCCCCAGACAACGCCGCTGACATCATCACCCAGACACTCAGCAAAACTAATGAGTTATAACAACCTCATTTTATTGTCACGAATTTGAGAATTAGAGAATAGGCTTCGTCTATGCTTGCATGTTAAACAAATTCCGACCTGTCGGTTGAACGAAATAAAAAAATAAACTGAAAGAAATTGGAATAATTAGTATAATTGGCTAACGCTGAAGGCATAATTATTATTCCAATTTCTTTCTTTCAAATAAACCATATCTATTCTTTCAAAACTGATTTCAACCGCACAGCACGGACATTATATTGCCATATAGCCAGAAGGCTTTGGGTGGAAGGGCATACTAACTCTACGAAAAGTAGAAATTATATTGGCATATAGCCTATTTTGACGCATACAATGGTGTCGAGTAATCTACGAAAAGTAGAAATTATATTGGCATATAGCCACGGTTCAGATGGCTATCGAGTGGATTAATCTACGAATAGTAGAAATTATATTGGCATATAGCCCCAGAGCGTCGATATCCTCGGTTTGCAGTGGATCTACGAATAGTAGAAATTATATTGGCATATAGCCTTGCGGTTTTTTGGAGTGGCCTACGGCATCTACGAATAGTAGAAATTATATTGGCATATAGCCACAATTCAAAATCATCAACGAGTTATGAATCTACGAATAGTAGAAATTATATTGGCATATAGCCCCGTTCTTAACAAGTTCTTTAGCCACCTATCTACGAATAGTAGAAATTATATTGGCATATAGCCAAGAAAATTATTGGAACCTCGTGCTCACATCTACGAATAGTAGAAATTATATTGGCATATAGCCATCTGGAGACGCGCCACCCGCTTTAAATATCTACGAATAGTAGAAATTATATTGGCATATAGCCGGGAACAAAAGATTAACGGACTTTTGACATCTACGAATAGTAGAAATTATATTGGCATATAGCCTATCTGCTAAGTCCTTCAATCGTAGAAATCTACGAATAGTAGAAATTATATTGGCATATAGCCCTTCCGCTTGTTTGGTGCACTTGCTTTTTTATCTACGAATAGTAGAAATTATATTGGCATATAGCCTCGGCTGCAGAAAGAAGGATGGCACGTGAATCTACGAATAGTAGAAATTATATTGGCATATAGCCTGCCCGGGGTGGCACCCTGGTGCCCGCAATCTACGAATAGTAGAAATTATATTGGCATATAGCCAACATCATGTATATTTGAGCTATCCCGAATCTACGAATAGTAGAAATTATATTGGCATATAGCCCGCAGCAACATTCTGCTCCGTCAGAATCTATCTACGAATAGTAGAAATTATATTGGCATATAGCCTTACTGGGTGCAAAATTACACAATATTTTTCTAACCACCAAATATTTATGAAATTATTTCAAAGAACAATTTTTACCCACCCCCTATTTGGTGGAAAGCGCAATGGCTTGGTAATCAAAGTCTCTCAATGACTTTGGACAGTTGTTGACACTGAGGTCTGTTTCAGAAATAGACCACATCGGCGTCACGGTGAATGGCATTCCCGAATTTCTGTACGCTCTCCTTCGAAGCGTTGAATATCATGACGCTGTCGGCTCCTGTGAACAGCTTGCTGTAAGTTTCGACAATCTTTGTTTTTATATTGTTGATTACACGCTGTGTGTTGTTCACCTCATAAACAGAGAATTGCAAACGAATAGCACCTTGCGAACGGAGCATCTTTGCGAACTTCGTTCTGAGCTTGTCGTCTTTGATGTCGTAGCTGATAATAATCATATTTCAAACTTTGGGTAATAGGCGATATCTTTTCCACCCATGAAACAGCGGTAATAGGATTGCACGTACTTGAAGAATTCCTGCTTGTATGGTACCAGCGCATCAAAGAACAGTTTGCTGTATTCTTTATTCATGTCTCTCTTTAGCCGGTATTCGCCTTTTAGTACATCGTAGTCTTTTTCTGAGATTTGCTTTCTGTTGATGGCTGTCCTAATCGTCTTGTCAATGATGCAGCGGAAAGGTTCCACCATATCGCATACCAACGATTTCCGCTTGAACCAGAGCCTATGGTAAACACCGACATAGAGATCAAAGCCAAACATACGCACAAAGCATTCGATGAAGTTAAACAGGAACGTATAGCCAATATCCATCGTGGCGTTCAGATAGTCAGCTTTTATCCTGGGTCTGCGCCCTTGCCATCCTGACTCCTGAAAGTAGGCAGCAAAGAATGTCTTGGCTGCAATCCCTTCAACACCCATCAACACGTCGTAGTCGCTTGCTTCTCTTGCCTGCTTCGTCTTTTGTTCGCAGGCGGTGATGGCCGCCGACGTGAGAGCGTCTTTCTTGCGTGTCCTTTGCAGAAGCCGCACATGGTTGGCAATTTTGTTCTCTACCAGCACACGCGCAATGGTGATGTCGTTTCTGTCAAACTCGTACTGCCGTTTTCTCACCAGAAAGTTTGCCTCGGCAGAGTCGGCCCAGTAGAACACGGGTCGCAGCGAAGGCTTCAGAACCACCAGCGCCACGTTGTTCTTCTTGCATTTCTCTATGAGCGGAGTGGTGACATGTATATGGCCAATGACAAACAGGGCCAGAATCTTCTGGAAGGGGAGCTTGGTCAGCACTTTGTGCTCCTGCATATCCTCCAATAGTAGTTCGCCGCTGCTTACCCTCAGTTCCCTGTCGGCAATGCAGTTGACTACGTAGATGCTCCTGTACTCAATGTCTTTACTGGTAAACATTATCCTCTTCTGTTTTGTCGCATAGGCTGCAGTATATGCAGTGTGTGCATTTGTTTCTGTTGGTCTTGATTGGTTCTGCCGGGTTGTAGTTCCTGTACGCCATGATGAACTGTCGGAACCGAGACAGTTGCTCCTCTGACGGCAGTTCGACCGGAATCATTCTGTTGGTGCTGATTTCGTAGAAGGCGATAGCATTCACCTCATAGCCCATCTCCACCATGCACAGATACTGTGCCCACAGCTGGTAGATCTGCCCTTGGTAGATGTTCTTCAGCTGATACTTCCTCTCAATGAGCTTCTTCTCCCTTCCCCTGTAGATGTCTATCTTGCCTGTCAGGCCGTAAGCATGTGATATGATGGGCAGTGCCTGCAGTTCGTCGGTGCGGTTGCTGATCCGCTTCTCGTCAACCGTCTCGTGGGCTATGCGTCCACGTGTCTGTGGAGTGGCATGATAAATGTCTTTGTCTGTATTCATATACACATTTTGCAGATATATAGAATACGGGCAGAATACAAAGTCGTTGAGCGTTGATATGGCGATGTACGTTTCTTCCATTTTTTTACAATCGCAGGTGAATGTTCCCCTCTCTTGTGGAATTAACCCATTCGTTAAGGCTCAAAGCTTCATCATTGCCGCTTCCTAACTTCTGAATTGTCAAAATACCTTTTCGTGCGATGTTGTATGCTCCATTGGCATCACCACATGTGGGTAGTTCGGGGTCATCCTTTTCTTCGTACTCGCGGCTATCATAGAATTTTCCTTCTCCGTCTCTTACTGGAGAAATAATAGAGTCCTGTTGTTTTTCTCCATCATTGACGGTATTTCGTAGTGAAAGCATCAAGAAGAATAATCTTTTTAATTCCTTCTTATAGTCTGTGTCTCGTATACTACAGATAGCTTCTCTAATATCTTCTCCTTTTTGGTATTGTATGTTATACTTATCAAATAGAGTTTTAAATGAATCTGTCAAATTCACTGTTTCACATTTCCTTGTTTGCATTTTCTCACTTCCTGTCCACTCTATTCTGCTACCATTTGAGCATGCTGTCCAGCGCAAAGAGGTGTCACATTGTGTTAGTCTTGTGTAGTTGATAAGGCAGGAATAATCCCATGTGAATTCAAACCAGTCATGTTGCTGGTCGTAAGAAATACTTTCAAAATTGCTTAAAAGAGAACAAACATTTCTCACGCAATCCTTGTCAAAGAGGTTGCAGAAGCCAGTCACTGGGTCTATTGCACTTGTATAGTCTGGTGGCACAAGGAACAGGAAACCGTTCTGCCGAATTTTATTTGGCTCTTCTTTGTCGAATTCCTGTTTGGCCAGTTGCAAAGCAGAATGAATGTTTCCTGTTTGTCCTTCATTGGCATCCTTGTCAACCAAGTAGCTCAATTTGTCAACAAGTTTCTTTTCGAATATCTGATAAATCTGTTTGTTTATTTTCTGACGTTTTGAAATGAAGTCATCTGGCAGGTCTTCAAGAACGATCACTGCATGATATTTGATAATCAATGACGTGAGTTGGTTTATGGCCTGACTTAAATAGCCTTCTTTAAGTTTGCGAATACCTGTCCTCGCTTTCCAGTCTTTCTCTTCATCATGAAGTTCCTTCTCTTTCTCTGAAAGTTTGGCATGGTAATCAACATTGTTAGAAGTGATATTCAGGCTGTGCTGTCCTTTTTTGATAATCTTCCCATCAGACAACCTTAGCACCGAATAGTAAAGCAGGTTTCTTTCACCGCGGTCTATGCCTATAATGTGATTGATCTTTCCGTCTCTAATAGCTTCTAATACTGCTTGGTTTAAATCACATGCGACATGCGCATTAACATTCATGTGGAGTGGTATATGCAGCTCTAAGTGGTCTTTAGCAAATCGCCGAGGAATATTACGCATATCCAGTACTCCTTGAGGTGTAGAAGCTTTTTCGCGTCGGAAGATCTTAGGCTCCTCCAATGTGATGTTATAATGAACAAGATTTTGCCGACTAAACATCATTTCCCAATAAAGGGTATGTAAATTTGGCTTGGAGCCTACGACCTTGTTCTTTGCATAGTCCTTGTTGTAAAGTTTGAATAGGTATATTTTCCCCTCATCAGCCAACTGCAGCACATGGGCCCAGTCTATTTCATATTCCTCAATCTTAAATAGGTTGTCTTTGTGAGAGTCTATAAAATCATCAAAGCTTTCATACTCTTCAGCGGGCCTGAATTGCCAGTTGTATTCTTTATATTCTACTTGAAGGCATCGCTGAAAATAACTAATAGCATGAATCCGTGCTTTCTTGTTTCTTGTGTTTTTATATTTCCCAGATTTGACAATTTCCCAGTCATCAAGAAATTCCGAATGGTCTCGAACAAACTTCGCTTTTGTTGGCTTGTTTCGTCCCTTGGCTTTGTTTGCTTTCATAGAGAAAATGAACCATCTTTCCAGATTTGCAGCAAAATGATTTGGGTCTTGTTTGTCAACATGATAGAATATAGCAGAATCGCCTTTATGATTTATTATGTCTTTTTCTTTAATATCCTTATATAGGATGAAATAGTATTTACCATTCCTCTTTATGTATGCATGTGAATCTTTCTTTTTGAGAAGCGTGTATTCATTCAAAAAGACGGGATAGCTGTTGTTTTCATAAATTTTTGTGTTTAACCAATTACGGACAGAGTCATATAGTTTCTTGACATGTTGTAGTATATCCC
>Ga0310694_10006834_pt1 | contig 10773 bp, 9 predicted proteins | sample 174DNAGHGhighgp2_FD_203884 | JGI IMG/M metagenome (GOLD analysis project Ga0310694, IMG submission 203884) | Sheep rumen microbial communities from Palmerston North, Manawatu-Wanganui, New Zealand - 1742 DNA GHGhigh gp2 (v2) (version 2) | ecosystem: Host-associated > Mammals > Digestive system >... | reverse complement strand
AATGTTATAGTAAGTGCTAGTATTAAGAATAAGGATAGAATGATAAAGAACTTATTCTCCCTTGACAGAGTCATTCTTTTTCTTTTCCTCCTCTTCCTTTTTAAGAATATAAAGCATGTTATAGATAAAGCTTACTAATCCAATTAATAAACCAACTATAGCAAGTATTACACTCCATAAAATACTATCTATTGCAAAATAACCAATACAAAATCCACCAGCAGCAAAGACAATCATTGAGAAGATTCCCTGTGATGCTAATGCATAAATGCTAGAATATTTTCCAACCTTCATTACTTAGTACCGAATAAACGATCTCCACAATCTCCAAGTCCTGGTACGATATAACAATTTTCATTTAGCTTCTCATCTACAGCAGCTAAATATACAGGAACCTCAGGATGAGCATCCTGCATAGCCTTAACACCTTCTGGTGCTCCAACTAATCCTACATAACGGATATCTTTTGCTCCACGCTTCTTTAGCATATCAACAGCTGCAACTGCAGAACCACCTGTTGCTAGCATTGGGTCTACTAATAATACGATTGCATCCTTAATATTAGATGGGAACTTAGCATAGTATTCAACAGGCTGATGAGTTTCTTCATCTCTATATAAGCCGATAAAGCCAACCTTAGCTGTTGGAATCATATTTCTAATTCCATCAACCATTCCAAGACCAGCTCTTAAAATTGGAACAATTACAACCTCTTGAGCTAATTCATGTTGAATTGTCTTACAAATAGGTGTTTCAATTTCAACCTCTCTTAATGGGAAATCTCTTGAAATTTCAAAAGCCATTAAGCCAGCGATTTCCTCTACATTTTGATAGAAATCCTTAGTCTTTGTTTCCTTTCTTCTAATATTAGTAAGCTTGTGTGAAATTAAAGAATGATTTAAAACTGTTACTGCCATTAGAATTCCTCCTCATATTTTGTTATCTTATCTATACGTCTTTGGTGGCGCTCATTGTGTGAAAATTCAGTATTTAACCAAACATCAACAATTTCCTTAGCAAATGCTAAGCCAGTATATTTAGCAGATAAAGCTAAACAATTTGAATCATTATGCTCTCTAGTTAATTGAGCAGCGTCTTTATTGCAAACTAAAGCACATCTAACACCCTTAACCTTATTTGCGATCATTGACATACCAATACCAGTGAAGCAAATAACGATTCCTCTTTCTACCTCACCCTTTTGGATATCCTTAGCTACCATATATCCATAATCTGTGTAATCACAAGAATCCTTAGTATATGTACCTCTGTCGATTACAGTATGTCCCTTAGACTCTAAGTATGATTTTAGATCATTTTTTAATTCTAATGCTGAATGATCACAGCCAATAGATATTTTCATTTTATTAACCTCTTTCTTTTTACAAAACTATCAAAAAGATTATACCATAAAATTATTAATTTTTTTACTCATTATTAGCAATTTTAAGCAAAAAGAATTAGCTCACAAGCATCACATTTAGTAGTATTTTTTACTTACAGAATGATTTCATACAAAAATAAAAAAGGAAATCATATTTTACTATGACTTCCATATATAACAATCACCTATGGTACTGATAGCACTAATTTGCGCTTTTATCGGAATATTTGGCGCATTATTTGCGCCTTAAATGCAGAAGAAAAGGAAAATATGACTTTTAAATAATTAAAAAGCCTCAAGCATCACTAGATTTCTAGTTTTACTTGAGGCTAGTTTTTATTCAAATATTAAGAAATAGAATAATGATTCTATAAAATTATAGATTGCAGTAAAAAGTAATAAATATATTACGTATTTATATTTCTTATATCCATCAGTCATTTTAAATTCACTATTAGACATCTTATCTTTATATAATCTTCTCGATTTTATTTGATACATTATAGATATTACTAATAATTCTAATAAACCAAATATAACTATAATTGTTTCAAGAATTACTCTTCTATCATAAGCAAATCTAAGTGGAATTCCAATGATTAACGGAAGCAAAACTAAAATCAATGAATATATTATTGTTTTTATTATTTTCTTAGCTTTGCTTTCGTATCTCATTTTTAACCTCATTAATTCTTTTTATTATCTATTTCATTATAATCAACTAGATATTTAGAATCAATATCATTGTTAGCCCATTTATCAGCTAATTCAGGTGTAGCTAGAATATAATGTTCAGGCTTAATCATAATCCAACTAGATTTATCGTAGTTTAAATCTGCCTTAGAATATACTAATTTCTTTCTAGAATCCTTACTGATTGGATCTGGTTGTGGAATAGATGTAAGTAATGCTCTAGTATATGGATGAATAGGATTAGAATAAATATCTTCTGCTCTACCTAATTCAACGATATGACCATTATGCATTACGGCAATTCTATCTGAAATATATCTAATAATTGATAAGTCATGAGCGATAAATAAATATGTTAATTCATTTTCGTTTTGAAGCTTTTTTAACAAATTCAATACCTGTGCACGAATAGAAACATCTAGTGCTGAAATAGGTTCATCAGCTAATACTAACTGAGGTTCGATAACTAAAGCACGTGCTATACCAATTCTTTGACGTTGACCACCAGAGAATTCATGAGGATAACGTGATAAATGTTCAGGTAATAAACCTACTGATTTTAACATTCTAGTTACCTTTTCTAAACGTTCCTCAGATGTTTTACACATTTTGAAATTATATAAGCCTTCAGAAACTATATAGTCAATATTAGCTCTTTCATTTAATGATGCTGCAGGATCTTGGAATATCATTTGGATATTCTTCTTATTTTGCTTTATTTCACTCTTCTTTAAGCTACCAGAAATTAATTTACCCTTAAAGTAAATAGCACCATTAGTTAAATTATAAATACCTAAAATTGCTCTTGAAATAGTTGTCTTACCAGAACCTGATTCACCAACTAAACCAAATGTTTCACCCACGTAAATATCAAAATTCAATGAATTACATGCTTTAACTGTTCTTCTACCATTCTTAAAGAACATATCAGCTTTAACTACAGAAAGTAATACTTCCTTACCATTCTTATCAATAGTAGGCCAATATTTTAACATTCCTGTCTTCTTATCAACCTTATATTCATAGAATTCTTTATCACGATTAGCATTTAATTTTGATACTAAATCTTCTGGTAAAATTTTTGATAATTCATCTAGCATAGCTAAGAACTTAGAATTCTTCTTTTTAGCTACATTATGACCATTGAAATAAATAGCTCCTCTTAGCTTTTGTTTTAAAGTAAATACAGCATTTAATACTTCATCAAATACATCAGATTTAATATCCTCATATTTTGAATCCTTATTAATTGTTAAAGAGAATTCATTTTCTAAAGCAAATTTACCAAATTCATCAATATAATTAAATCTATCAAATCTAATTAATACATTTGATTCTTTATCGTATGATGGATCCTTTTGTTCAATTAAATCAATATTATTAGGATAATAATCATCATAAATATTAGTTAAATTTAGTAATTGGAAACGATCTTCGATAGTAAAATTTTTATTAATTCTAACAAAGTCTTCATTATCATCAATATAAATCTTGCATGCCTTTTCTACGATAGTCTTTCTAAATTCAATATCAGAATTAGATAATTTACCAGGTATAAGCATACCATCAAAATATAGAGCACCTGTTAATACAGACTTATTAGAATAAATTTGTTGAACAATATTTAACTTTGTTCTATTTTCTTCATTACTAACATCAAATGGTTCATCAGCATAGATATTAAAATTTGCATACTTATTATCTACACCAATTAAAGCAACCTCTGCATCCATTACAGAAATAGCAATCTTTCTATTAGCTTCATTCTTTCTTGGCCAATAGATTGGATAGCCTGTCTTTTCATCCTTAGAAACATTTAATAATAAGAATTCCTTTTGATTAACTGTAAAATTATTTCTAATAAATGTCTTTTCTAAATATGACTTGAATTTAGTGCTTAATTTATTAGGGATTAAAGCACCCTTATAATAAAAGCCTTGAACTAGCATATCAGAATCTAATAATGATTTAATAACTTCTATTTTTTTAGCATCTTCTGGATTATCAAAATCAAAGGTATCATTTCTATAAATATCAAATGTAAATCTTACAGCTGACTTTTCATTAACATCTACCTTTGAGATAGTTGCGTTTACAGCAGAGAATACTGCAGTACCATGCTCATAGCTCTTTTGTGGCCAATATGGTAAGAAACCACCATCCATTTTATCAAAATATTCATAAAGCATTGGACCATCTTCTAGATGGAAATAATTCTCCATGAATTTCTTTGTTAAGAATTTAGCAAACTTAGGAGTCATTTTCTTAGTGTAGTATTCACCCTTAAAATAAACTCCACCATCTACAAAACGATTTAATGAGAATAATGCAGATAAGAATTTAATTTTAGTTAATGCTAAAGCATCATTTTTATCAAATGATTCACTATCTAAAATATCAAATGAAGCTTCTTCTTCATCTAATACTTTTCCATCTAAGCTCTTAATTTTAGCTTTATAAAATGTTAATAATACATTTTTACCTAGCTTAGTTCTAGCAGGTATTCTATATGGAAAGCCATTTTTATTAACAGCATACTTTTCTTTAATTGTTTCAATATCTGATGTTGAGAACTCTTTTAATTCATCATCAGTAATAATTTGTTTCTTTTCAGAAGTCTGATTATTCATCTTTGTTACCTCCTGAATAAATCTTTGCAACACGGCTAGAAATTTGTGAAATAATTTCAGGACGTTCTACCTTTGGAGCTCTTGGATCTAATAACCATGTTTTAGCATAATGTGTATCACTAACCTTAAACATAGGAGGTTCTTGAACAAAATCTACTGCTAAAGCATATGGATTTCTTGGTGCAAAAGCATCTCCCTTTATTTCATTAAATAAGCTAGGTGGAGTACCTGTAATTGAATATAAGTTTTCACCCTTTTCACCTAATTGTGGTAATGATGAAAGTAGTGCCCATGTATATGGATGCTTAGGATCATAGAATATATCATTTGCAGTACCATATTCAATAATTTGACCACCATACATTACAGCAACTCTATCAGCAACCTCGGCAACTACACCTAAGTCATGAGTAATGAATAATACTGTAAAGCCATATTCTTCTTTTAATTCTTTAATTAGATTAATAATTTGAGCTTGAATTGTAACATCCAACGCTGTTGTTGGTTCATCGCAAATCAAGATATCAGGATTACATGCTAGAGCAATTGCAATTACAACTCTTTGTCTCATACCACCTGAATACTGGAAAGGATAATCATTATATCTATTTTCAGCATCCTTAATACCAACACGTTGTAATAATTTTATTGTTTCTTCTTTAGCTTCTTCCTTAGATAAACCTCTATGTAATCTTATTACTTCAGAAATTTGTGTCCCAATCTTTCTTAAAGGATTTAAAGATGTCATAGGGTCTTGGAAGATTGTAGAGATTCTCTTACCTCTTATATTAAGCCATTCTTCATTAGTCTTAAATTTAGATAGATCCACTCCACTATATAAAATTTGTGAATTTTCATCAACGCTACCATTTTCCTCAAGCATACCAGTAAAACATTTTGTAAAAACTGATTTACCAGAACCTGATTCACCAACGATAGCTAAAATTTCACCCTTATAAATATCAATTGATACTTTTCTAATAGCTGTTAAAACTTTATTTCTGACAGAGAATCTTACTACTAAATCTTTAACACTTGCTATTACTTCTCCATTTTTTACACTATCAATAGGATTTAATTGAACATCTATTTTTTTGCTCATGTTTACCCCCTACTATCTATGCTTCTTAGGGTCTAATGCATCAGATAATGCAGTTCCCAATAAGAAGAAAATGAAAATAATTACAGCAAGTAAGAAACCTGGTGCTAATAATTGCCATGGATATAAACTAAATTTAGCAATACCTAATTCCATTAATGCACCGATAGAAATATCTGTATTTAATAAACCAACGCCAAAGTAACTTAATGATACTTCACTTGAAATCATACCAGGTAATACTAAAGAGAATTCTGTAATAATTACACCTAATATATAAGGTAAGTAATTTCTAAACATAATTCTAAATGGTGGTGTTGCTAAAGTCTTAGATGCAACATTATATTCTCTATTATCAATAATTAATACTTGATTTCTAATTAATAAAGCAATACCTAACCAACCAGTAATTACTAATGATAATACCAATCTAACTTCAACTGGTACTTCTGGCAATGAAGTTCTGAATATTATTGCTAAAAGCATATAAATTAATAAGCTTGGAATATTTGTAACTAAATTATATATTTCAATAAAGATTCTATCTAATTTCTTAAAATAACCCCATATTAAACCAATAAGTGTACCAATAACAATAACAATAATTGAAGAAATCATAGCTAGAATTAAAGATTTTCCTGCACCCTTAAAAGTACAATAAAATAAATCTCTACCTATAACATCAGTACCCCAGAAATGTTCTGAAGATGGAGCTAAGTTTTGATTAACAATATCAGCTTCAAATGCAGAGCTTGGTCCTAAAAGAGGAATAATAATAATTCCTAATAATAATATAGCAAATGTAACAATCGCTATAATTGCAGATGGTTTTTTAATAAATACTCTAAAAACTGATTTCCAATATGAATAAGGCTCAGCTGCTAAATGCTCTGATTCCTCTTCATTTAATTCTACTCTTACAAATAAATCATCCAATCCATCATTTAAGGTAGATTGAATATTTTTATTTTCAACATTTAATGTAGCTTCCATATTTTAACCTACCTTTCTGTGATTTTAATTCTTGGATCAAAGAATACAGTAATAATATCACCAAGTAAGAATGCAAGCATAGCAATTGCAGCGTATAAAACTGTTAATCCTTGAATTGCTGGAATATCTGGTGTACCCTGCAATGCTTTAATTAATTCTCTACCTGTACCAGGGATAGACCAAATTTCCTCAACGAAATAAGAACCTATTAACGCACCTAATAGTGTGGCAGGAATATTTCTTACAAGTGGCACACATGCATTTCTTAATACATGAGTATACATAATTCTGTTCTCAGATAATCCTTTTGATCTTGCAAATTTAACATAGTCAGAATTTAATTCATCAACCATAAATCTTCTTACCCAAATAATTAAACCAGGGATACTTAAGAAGAAAATAGAGAAAATAGGAATTATTATAGTTCTCCAGTCTTCAGAATCGTAGAAATAGCCGAAGCCTGCCCAACCCCACATTCCATTTTTATCACCTGTCCATGTCTTAATGAACAAATAGAATACTAATGCTGGAATAGCGTAATTTAATACAATAAATACAGTACCTAATTTATCAACAATTCCACCTGGTTTTTTAGCCATTGCTACACCAAGAGGGAAACCGAATAAATAAGTTAATAATACTGATATTAATGAAATTCTCATTGAAATACCCATTCTATCAGCAATAATTGTAGTAATAAACTCACTTTGATTGATTGAACGACCTAAATAAATTAAACCAGTCCATGTCTTTTTTACTTCAGTATATGTGTTATTCCAAACATAAGGTATTTCCTTTGGAATTGGAATAATATAATAAATATATTGCAATACATTTCTTATAACTGGTACTCTATTACCATTAATATCCAAAATACCATAAATAAATAATTGCTTATTTTTATAGTTTTCAGCTACGCCTGTACCAAGTCTTCCTTCAAGCTTGGCATATGTTGCTTCACTATAAAACTTATTATCTGGAAGTAAACGAATTAAAACTGCTACAATAGCAACAATAATAATCAATGTAATTAGCGAAGATAGAACTCTTTTTAGAATGTATAAAAAAGTTGGGTTAGTAAGTGCTCTTTTTACTTTTTCCCAAACAGTTTTTAAACTATTCTTTTCTGTCTGTGCAACATTTTCCATTTATAAACATCCTTTCTAAATAACGACGAAAGGGAATAACAAAATTATTCCCTTTGCTGCCTTATATATTATAATATATTTTTTTACTTCTTTCCATCTTCGTATGCTTTATTTATAGCATCTCTTTGTTCCTTAGTTAATACACTCTCAGAAACAACGATATTCTTAAACTTATCAGGGTTATTACCATAAGAAGCCTTAGAAGCTTGATGAGGAATTACCTTTGAAACTACTGGATAAATACCACTTCTTGTGTACCAAGGAATGATAATAGCTTCTTCGTAAATTGCCTTATATTCAGCTTCAGCAAACTTTTGATAACGTTCTACAGTCTTAGAAGGATCAGTAATCTTTTCGCCTTCCTTGTATGCTTCAGTATAAGCACCTAAAATGTTATGCATTAATGTCTTTTGTTCAGCTGTTAATGAACCAGAGAATCCCATGTAGTTAATAGTATCACCATCACCCTCAATAATAGTATGTAAGAATGACTTTGGATCACCATAGTCAGCTCCCCAACCTTGGAACATTGAGAAGTCATAATTATATGACTCAGCACCCCACTCATCATTTTGATCATCATCAGCAGGTGTGTTAACTCTAATATCAACTACACCATTTGAATTAGCTTCAAGTGCATCATACATTAAGTTTTCATAAGCTGCTTGTTCAGGATCCATTTGACCAATTACATCAATCTTAATTGGGAATGTTACGCCTTGAGCTTCAAGTTCAGTCTTAGCAGTAGCGAAGTATTGACCAGCCTTAGTAGCATTATAAATAGGATCATTACCTTGATCAGTACCATTTAATCTAACACCTGTAGTACCTTGCTTTTGATTGAATACATCTTCTACATATGAAGCATAATCCTTATTATTGTTGTCATATGCTAATTCCTTAACTGTATAGGCACGAATTAATCTTTGAGAAGGATCTTCTTGTGAGAAGAACTTTAAATACTTCATTACATCAAGACCATATAAGAAACCAAGACGGAAATTCTTATTAGCAACAGCCTTAGCAGTATTTGCCTTTTCTGCATCAGTCTTTGGTGTTACGCCAGTACCATATTCATAAGTTGTTCTAATATAATTGAAGAATGCATAGAATGAGAATTGGTCTGTTGATGTAACAGCAGAACATGAAGGATCATATGGATTAGTAGATTTACCAGTTCCGTTAGGACCAACTACATACTTGTTCCATCCTTCTGTATCTGAAGATTGAACAGTAAATGAATCTGTATCTCCGTTTTCATATAACTTTCTAGTTGTATCAATAGTAGATTTTCTAGAATAGTATGTTTGTTGAATTGTATTAACATATACATGTTCAACATCATGATATAAATCGTTCTTTGTTAAAATAATCTTTGATCCCTTTTGGTACTCAGTCATTCTGAATGCACCATTAACAAGAATATTATTTTGACTAGCACCAAAATCAGTACCTTGCTCATTTAAGAAATCTCTATTAACTGGATAATAACATCCATATGTTAAGTATGTTAAGAAATATGGAATTTCATCACATAAAGTATACTCAATTGTATAATCATCAATTGCCTTAATACCTACTGTTGATAATGGCTTATCATTTTCAGTATTTAATACTTGGTTACCAGATACCTCATTATCCATTCTTGATTCATAGTACTCTTGAGCACCATCAATTACACCAAATACTAAATAAGTTAATTCAGAAGCATTGAATGGATCGATTAAATATTCAATGCCAGCAACGAAGTCATCAGCCTTAACCTCTGCAACTTCAGCACCAGTTGAATTATTAACCCACTTAACTCCTTCTTTTAACTTGAAAGTCCAAGTTTGCTTTCCTTCATCATTTTTACCAATCTTGTAACCTAAGGCTAAATCACCATAAAGTTCACCATATTGGTTATTAGCAATTAAACCATCAACCATATTACCATATTGTAATGAGTTGAATTGCCATGTGTTCTTATAATAATTTAATTTTTCAATTTGGATATCAGTAGTATAAGTTGTCTTATAAATATCCTTAGTCTTGATCTTTTGATCTCCTACTGTATAATATCCTTCCTCATCGATTGCTGGATTAGCATGAGGATTTGCAAGTGATGTGTAATCACTAGTTAAACTACCATGCCAGTTCTTACCGCTATATTCTTGTGTATTGGAACCAGAACAAGATGCAACTGTAATAGCAGCTACTGCAGCTAAACTTGCAAGTGCTATCTTTTTAATTTTCATATTTTCCCCTCCATGAATTAAATATTGATAACATATCACAAGATATTATAACATTTTAAACATTTTCTTTCAATACCCTTTCTACCGATTTTTATTCAAAAATTCGTCTTTTTTTGTTTTTATATCAAATTTTTATTTAAAATAATCGGTTTTTCTAAAATTAAATTCAATTTCGTACCTATTTCCACTTTGTGTACAAATGTGAGTTATTTACATTTTTTGTGTCATTATTCCGTCTTTTTGTGCATTAAATCACAATTAAAAAGAAAAACTAGCAAAATTAATCTGCTAGTTTTTTTCTTTTTATTCTCTTCCGTCCCAACAATATGTACAAAGCTTGTCTTCATCAATTTCACAAGCCTTCTTTAGGTCATCAATTCTATTGAAGCCTAATGATGTGAAGTTTAATTCCTTACGGATTTCTTCTACCATGTTAGCATATTCTTGTGAATCTGGGTTAGCATACTTTTTTAATACTTCAGGTGTTACTTCCTTTTCAAGCTTAGTAATAACCTTTCTAGTAATTAATTCCATTTCACTAGATGATCTAGAGAAATTTAAATACTTACAGCCATATACAAGTGGTGGA
>Ga0310694_10006832_pt1 | contig 10774 bp, 6 predicted proteins | sample 174DNAGHGhighgp2_FD_203884 | JGI IMG/M metagenome (GOLD analysis project Ga0310694, IMG submission 203884) | Sheep rumen microbial communities from Palmerston North, Manawatu-Wanganui, New Zealand - 1742 DNA GHGhigh gp2 (v2) (version 2) | ecosystem: Host-associated > Mammals > Digestive system >... | reverse complement strand
GATTATTTTGTGGCAACTGACGGCGACGACATGGCGGATGGTTCCGCGTCGAAGCCGTGGCGCACGATCCAGCGCGCGGCGGATGTCGCGAAGGCTGGCGACGTGGTGACGATTCGCGGCGGCACGTATCGCGAATGGGTGAAGCCCGCGAATGCGGGGCGCGATGGTGCGCCGATCACCTATCAGGCGGCGAAGGGCGAGAAGGTGCTCGTGACCGGTGCCGATCCAGTCATGGGCTGGACGAAGCGTCACGACGGGCTCTGGACCGTTCGCCTGCGCTACGATTCATTCGGCGGCTTGAACCCGTTCACCGACTTCATCAACGGCGACTGGTTCAGCAGCGGCGGACGACAGCGTTTTCGCACGCGCCTCATCCAGGACGGCAAGCCGCTTGAGCTCCACACCCGCGACCTCATCCTCGGCCACGGCGGCGCGGCCGACCGCGCGCTCGTGAACATCGCCGGCATTACCTCCGGCACGCGCACCGTGCCGGGAGATTCCGCCGCTGAGAAGAGCCCGAACGTGAGGCCCGGCTACCAGACGAAGTGGGGCATGGAGCTTGGCTGGATCTACGACAAGTCAACGATCCTCTACAAGGGCTTCGACCTCTCAACGCCCGCCGCGCGCCGTCTCAAGATCCACTTCTCGAGCATGTCGTTCAAGTCGCAGGTCGAGATCTGCGACGCGGCGAAGCCCGAGAAGCCGCTCGCGACGGTTCGCCCGCCCATCACGGGCGACTGGAGAAAGTACGACACGATCGAGGTGACTCTGCCTGACTCCGCCGCAGGCGTGAAGGACCTGCTCTTCCGCGTGCGCGATGCGGACGTCGTGGGGCGTCCGATGGGCCTTGCCGGACTGGTCAAGCCGGGCAACGCCATCCTGATCAAGGGCATGGTGTACGGCACGATCATCGCCGCGTTCGAGAAGGACCCGAACGTCTGCGTGCCCGAGCTGATCGTGCGCCCGGCGTGCTTCTACCCCGTCGTCGAGCACCGCGACTACATCACGCTGCGCGGCATCACGTTCGTCAACGCCGGACCCAACTGGGCGCCGCCGACGAGCGAGCAGACGGCCATCGTGGGCACCAACTGGAGCAAGGGCTGGACGATCGAGGACTGCGAGGTGTCCGGCACGGAGTGCAGCGGCATCACGCTCGGCAAGTACGGCGACGAGTTCGACAACGTCGGCCCGACCGCCGCAAACTACCACAACACGATCATGCGCTCGATCTCGAACGGACTTGACCGCGTGGGACACCACCTCGTGCGCCGCTGCCGCATCACGGACTGCGGCCAGGCGGGCATCTGCGGCTCGCTCGGCGCGGTGTTCTCCACGATCGACGCCTGCGACATCTCGTACTGCCACTGGAAGAAACCCTACGGCGGCGCGGAAATGGGCGGCATCAAGATTCACGCGGCGGTCGATTTCACCGTCTCCAACTGCTGCATCCACCACTGCGGCTCGCTCGCTGGCATCTGGTTCGACTGGATGGGGCAGGGCGCGCGCGTCGTCGGCAACACGATGTGGGAGAACACGCGAGACCTTTTCTTCGAGGTCGATCACGGCCCCATCCTCGTGGAGGGCAACGACTTCCTTTCCGGTACGGCGCTCATGGCCTGTTCGCAGAGCGCGGCGTTTATCGGCAACCGCATGCGCGGCGGCTACCACTACCACAACGACAAGCGTCGCACGCCGATCTTCAAGCCACACTCCGTCACGCTCGATTCCCTCGACAAGGTGGAGTGCGGACAAGGCGCGTTCATCTTCATCAATAACATCCTCGGCAACGACCCGCGCTTCGAGAAGGAGGCGCACAAGAGCCGTTACGAGGACAACTGGATGATTCCCGCCGTGAACTGGAAGGTGGACGAGGCGACGGGCGCATGCGCCATTACGCCGCCGGCAGACTCGAAGAAACCCGACTTCAAGCCGGTGGACGCGAAGCGCCTCGGCAAGGCGGTTCTGCACGACCAGGCGTTCGACGAGCCGACCAAACTTCCATTGCCGTCCACGGCATCGTCACGGAGGTAATTGCAGTCATGGCCGAGGCAGACAAGAAGGGTGGAGACACTGCGCTGGACGAGAACGTCCATCGCCTTTACGCGCGCCACCGCAGGACGGCGGACAGATTCTGTTACACCTTCCGACGCTCTACGGTGTCGCCAAACGGCCTCCCTTGTGTCCTTTTTCTGGGAAACCATTCCTCTGGGAAATCCAGCTTCATAAACCACCTTCTCGGTGGCGCACCCGTACAGGATGTCGGCATTGCGCCCACGGACGATGCGTTCACGTTCATCGTTTACGGAGAGGAGGAGCGTGACGCTGTTGGACGTGCCGCGCTGGAGCTGCTTCCGGTGGAGCTTGCGGCGTTGAACGACTTTGGCCCTGAACTGGTCCAGCGCATTCGCGTGAAGGTGCGTTGCAGGGAGCTGCTGAAGGACGTGACGCTGGTTGATAGCCCTGGCATGATCGACGCGTCCGAGAAGACGATCACGCGCGGATACGACTTCTTCGGCACGGTGAAGTTCCTCGCCGAGATATGCGACCTCGTGCTGATGATGTTCGACCCCGACAAGCCCGGCACCACGGGCGAGGCCGTCGAGGCGATGCGCGGACCTCTTGCGGGTTTCTTCTTCAAGCTGCGGCTGCTCTTCAACAAATGCGACCGCTTCACGAACATGTACGACTACGCGCGGGCCTACGGCGCATTGTGCTGGAACCTCGCGCACGTCCTTCCGGCAAAGGACCTCCCGAAAATCTACAACTGCTATCTGCCTACTGGTTCCAATGCGGACGGCGGCACGATAGACCGGCGCGACTTCGACGCGCAGCGCGGGGAGATCGTCAGCGAAATCAAGTCCGCCATGGCGCGTCGGGCGGACAACATCCAGGCCGCTGTGAACAAAGACCTGACGTGCCTTGAAATCCACGCCCGCGTGGCGTTGCGCGTTCGGCGCGCGCTCGCGCGCAGGCAGTGGGCGGGACGAGCCGTGTTCCTCGGCGGTGTGGCGCTGTTCCTTGCAGCGGGGCTTCTAGTGGCGAACGCATGCGGTGTGCCGCTCCGTGACGCGCACGGATGGCGCAACTGTTTCCTCTTCGGGTTGCAGACGCTTGGCGTGGTGGCGTTTACCGGCCTTGTCGGGTTCATTTTGTCCGGTGTTCTACGCTATGGGTTGAACCGTTTCCTCGAACAGCAGATCGCAGCCCTGGACGATACCTTCGCCGTGGAATACAACAGAGAGCTGTCGCTCGGCACCCGTGACGACCTGAAGCAGTACTGGAAGCAGACGCACCCCATTCTTGAAGGACTCCTCCGTACGCGTTGGCGCGACTTGCCGATATTCGCCTGGGGCGCGATACGCCGTATTTCCCATGACATTGCGAAAACCGGTAATTCACAACCGTGATTTGCCATGAAATGTGACATGGGGAATGTGCCGTGGTGATTGACTGGACGACCTGGATACTCGCGAGTTCGGTATTTCTTGCGCTTTACGACCTGACCAAGAAGGCGAGTGTTGTCAACAACGCCGTCTTGCCCGTTCTCTTCATTTCCACTTGCTGCGGCTGTGCGGCGTACATGGCCGCGCTTGCGGCATCCGGACGGTTCGGCGCGGTGGCAGCTGGCGTAACGCTTGAAGTAGCGGCGCTTTCCACCGTCAAGTGTGCAGTCGTTGGCGCTTCGTGGATTCTCACGTTCTGCGCCTTGCGCACGCTGCCTATCTCAATCGCCACGCCGATACGCGCATCCTCGCCGGCACTTGTGTTCCTGATTGCCTTTCTCTTGTACGGAGAGCGTCCGGCCCCGCTTCAGGCGGTTGGCATGGTCGCAGTGTTCGCTGGCTATTTTGCCTTCTCCTGGGCGGGGCGCCACGAAGGCATCGACTTCTTCAGGTGCCGTGCCGTATGGTACGCCATAGGCGGGACGGTGTTCTCCGCGGTTTCGGCTATATGGGACAAGTGGCTACTGCAGGTGCGCGGACTTCAGGTCGAGACGCTCCAGTTCGCGTTCCAGGCTGGGCTTGTGGTGCTTTACGGAGTCTCGCTTGCGGTTTGCCGCGTTGTGCGGAAAGGGAAGGGGGATGTGTTCGAGTGGCGGTGGACGATTCCGTTGGTGGGAATCCTCCTTGCTGTGGCGGACTGGCTGTATTTCACCGGCCTTGCATGTCCGGACGTACACGTTTCCGCAGTGTCGCTCATGCGTCGGTTCTCCGTCGTGATCACGTTCGTCCTCGGGGCGAAGTTCTTCCACGAGACGAATCTCATGCGCAAGGCAATCGCGCTTGCCGTAGTCGTCGCGGGCATTGCGCTCATCTGCCTTGGCAGATAGGCAAGGACAAGCCAATCTTTCGCTTGCGCTAACGGCGCGGATTTGGCATACTAATTGGGCCATGAGAAAACTATATCTGCTTTCCGCCCTTGCGGCGGCTGTGCTATTCCCTGCATTCGCGGAGGATGTTGAAGGCGGTGTGTCATACGGTTACGTGGGCGCCGCCGGTGGAATGTTGCTGCCTGGCAACGGCAACAGCCTTAAGCGCGCGGCGTTAGTGACGATGCGCGGTGGTTGGTATGTGGACGAATACTTAGCCGTCGAGGCCGAGGCGCTGTGCGCTCCCCATGCTTCAAGCGGCGACGGCGGAACGACGGTGTGGGGCGGCGCCGCACAGGCTCTCTGGCATCTTTCCGGCTGGGAGGCGTTCGACAAGCTCTTCGGATGCGAGAGGTTCGCGCCGTTCCTCACTGGCGGCCTTCAGGCGCTTTGCGCCACGCGCCACGCGTTCGCCGACGATTCTCATCGCACCGGCATCGGCCCTACAGCCGGCATCGGCGCGTTCTACCACCTGACCAACAACGTGAGCCTGCGTTTTGACGCACGCGCCGCGCTGGCGGTTGACTCCCCCTGCGGCATGACGTATTCGCTTCTTGCCGGTTTGCAGTACAGTTTTGGCGACTAATCATGAAAAGCCTTGAACGTTACGTATTCGGCTCGTTTCTCTCGTCGTTTTTCCTCGCGTTTCTCGTGCTGTCGTTCGTGCTCACGATCGGCCTCATGGTGCAGATCGTCGGCTACATGCTGCAGGGCGTGCCGATGGACATCGTGGGGCACTTCGCGCTCGTGAGCTTCCCGGAGACGATGCAGTGGACCGTGCCGCTCGCGCTGCTCGTCTCGTCCATACTCGTGTTCTCGCGCCTTTCGGCGGACAGCGAAATCGCCGCGATGCGCGCATGCGGGGTGAATCTGCTCTCTGTAATGCGCTGGCCGCTGGTGTTTGCGGTGCTCTGCACGTTCGTGTGCCTCTTCGTCAACAACGAGGTCGCGCCGCGTGGACACGAGGTGCGCCGCAACTTGAAGACGCGCCTCGCTGGCGGTGCGGGGCTGGAGCTGCTGGAACCGGGGCGCACGATCAACGACTTCCCCGACGTGCAGCTCTACTTCGAGGAGCGGGACAAGTCGAGCAACTGCCTCAAGAACCTCACTATCGTCGATCACCGCGACGCGAAGTGTACGCGCACGTTCACGGCCAAGGAGGCTTACGTGCGCAGGGACGGGCGCGACATCGTGCTGGACGTGAAGGAGCTGACGGTCGATCCCGTAGATCTCGAGCATCCACAGGCAATGCATGCGGAGACGTTCCGTTGGCGCGTGGACGACGTGCTGAAGGACGGTTCGTACAGGCGGCGCGAGAAGGATTTCCGATTCTTCGAGATGCTGTCCGAGATTGACGAACGCAAGAAGGACGTCCAGGAGGCGAAGGACGCTTTGAAGTCTGCTTCTACAGGTCCGTCGAAGTCTCGCCTGAAGTCCGCCCGCCGTTCGCTCAGCGACATACGCACGGAGTTCATGAAGAGATGGGTGTTCGCGTTCGCGTCTATCTGCTTCGTGTTCGTGGGTGTGCCGCTCGGGATACGTGCGCAGAGAAAGGAGTCGTCTGTGGGCATGGGCATCGCGCTCGTAACCGCGCTTTTCTACTATCTAGTCGTGATCCTCATGACGAGCCTTTCTAAGAACTACCATGTGCATCCGGAAATCCTGATATGGCTGCCAGTGGCGGTCTGCGCGGGCATTTCCGCGTTTCTGATACCGAAGAACCTCTAGCAAGCGAGGAACTGCTCTTTATGAACACATCGAAAATAGACGTCGCCTACGTGGCGGAACTGGCCAGACTGGAGCTGACCGACGAAGAGAAGGCCGTATTCCAGCCTCAACTCGAGAACATCGTCAAGTACGTCGAGAAGATTGCGTCCGTAAACGTGGACGGAGTGCCGCCCACGCTGCACGGACATACCGTTGTCAACGCATTGCGAGAGGACGTGGTGCGTCCGTCGATGAGCCGCGATGAGGCGCTTGCGAACGCCCCCGGCCGAACTGGCGATGAATTCCTTTTGCCCAAGATCGTGGAGGGAGCAGAATCATGAGCGAACTTTGGAAACTCGGAATCGCCGAGGCCCGTGCGGGCCTTGCGAAGGGCGACTTCTCGTCTGTCGAGCTGATGCAGTCCATCATCGACCGCGTCCATGACCGCAACGGCGAAATCGGGGCGTACCTCACTTTTGACGAAGAGGGGGCTCTTGCCGCTGCGCGCGCCAACCCTAAGGGTGTGCCGCTTGCGATCAAGGACCTGATCAACGTGCGCGGACAGCCTTGTACATGCGCGTCGAAAATACTCAAAGGCTACGTGAGCCCGTACGACGCAACGGTGATACGCAAGGTCAAGGAGGCGGATTTCATCTGCGCCGGACGTGTGAACATGGATGAATTCGCGATGGGGTCGTCCACTGAGAACTCTGCGCTCGGACGTACCGTGAACCCGTGCGACACCTCACGCGTCCCCGGCGGCAGCTCCGGCGGCAGCGCGGCTGCGGTCGGCGGCGATCTCGCCATCGCCGCGCTCGGCACCGATACCGGCGGCTCCATCCGCCAGCCCGCTAACTTCTGCAACTGCGTGGGAGTCAAGCCAAGCTACGGACGCGTCTCGCGCTACGGCGTGACCGCGTTCGCGAGTTCGCTCGACCAGGTCGGCCCCATGACGAAGAGCGTCACCGACGCCGCGCTCCTCCTGCAGGCGCTCGCCGGACACGACGAGATGGACGGCACCACTCCCGACATCCCCGTGCCGGACTACGCGAAGGCGCTTGAAGGAGCATCGCTGAAGGGCGTTAAGCTCGGCCTCCCGAAGGAATATTTCATCGAGGGACTAGATCCCGAGGTGAAGGCGATTACGGACGCCGCCGTGAAGACGTGCGCAGATGCCGGTGCGGAGATCGTGGAAGTAAGCCTGCCGCACACAGAGTACGCGATGGCCGTCTATTACATCGTTGCCCCAGCCGAGGCGAGTGCGAACCTCGCGCGCTTCGACGGAGTGCGCTACGGACACCGCTCCGACAAGAGCGACAACGTGTTCAACCTCTACGCTCGCAGCCGCGCCGAGGGTTTTGGCCCCGAGGTTAAGCGCCGCATCATCATGGGCACATACGTGCTTTCAAGCGGCTACTACGACGCCTACTACGGCCGCGCCCTCAAGGTTCGCACGCTCATCCGCCGTGACTTCGAGGAGGTGTTCAAAAAGGTGGATGCGCTCATCGCACCTGTTGCACCAACGGCAGCGTTCAAGATCGGGGAAGTGCAGGATCCGCTCACGATGTACCTGAACGACCTCTTCACGATTCCCGGCTCCCTCGCGGGCAACTGTTCGGTGTCCGTGCCAGCAGGCTTCACCGCCTCGGCGCATCTGCCTGTTGGCGTGCAGTTCATTGCGGACGCCTTCCGCGAGGACAAACTCCTGCGTGTCGCCAAGGCGTTTGAGGACTGTGTTTGATTCGTATTCGCGTGAAATCCGCCCAGAGTGCGGACGCGGACACCGCATTTACGTTATGCGCTGCCTCTACCGGGTAGCCTTAGTTGCTGTTGCTCGCAGATTTTTTTTCAAACTGGCGTAAGATTTTCCCGACAGGTGCGAGTAACGAATAGAAACCAGAAAGGTCACAGGTAAATGAACATAAAGAAAACAGTCGTCACCGGCACGATAGCAGCCCTCTTGGTGGGGCTTGTCGGAACAGGCTCGGCGCTCGTGCTGATGCACGAGAAGGTACGGGCCCTCGAACAGGAACGCGTGCAGCTCACGCAAAAAATGAAGGGAAAGGCGACTCAAGCCCGTACCCGAAGCGTCCCGAAAAAGAAGCAGGCGTCGAAGGCGCCATCTCGCGCCAAGGATGCGAAGCCGGGCTATGAGTATGTGGTGAATGATGGCGACGACATGGTATCCATAGCAATCAAGTTTGGCATATCGCCTTCCGCTTTGATGGAGTTCAATAATCTGAATCTCACTGACGAATTGAAGCCGGGAATGACGGTCAAGATTCCCAGCGACGCCAAGAATCCCGAATTGGCGAAAACAAAGGTGCAGGCCACAGCCACTTCGGAATCCTCCACCACGAACGCGGCACCCGCAGAATTGCGCGTGGCACGGACGGACTACGACGGCGAGACGACGCTGCGCCTTCATTTGACGCAGCGGCCGGACATGGACGTTATCCGCCACTACATCAGCGTGTCGCCGTTGCAGGAGGGCGGTTTGACGTTCAAATACAACACTGAATACAATGGGCGGAAGGAGTGTTGGGAGCCGATTGTGGTTGTCCAGGGCGAATTCGCCCACCGCACATACGTGAAACTGCTCGTGAAAAAGGGCCTGCCTCCGTACGGGAAGGGACTGAACCCGCACCCGGAAGGCGCTCTCCGTGAGGACTACGTCTATACCTTCACGCGCAAGGACCGCGACCCCTACGTGAATTTCGCCGACGACGGACGCTACCTGCCGCCCGGCGGAAAACGTCTCCTGAAGCTGGAGTCCGTAAACGTAGGCAAGATTCGCGCAAGCGTCCAGCGCGTCGAACCGCGCAACGTCGTGCAGCTCCTCGCCCGCGAGGAGGGGGCGTATTCCCGTTACGACTGGAACAACAACATTGATGACAAGGAGACGGCCGAACTCGCCGGCGACGCCGAAGAGACGAAGATGACGCCTCCCAACAGGCTCAACGAAAAGGAGTTCACCGCCCTGCCCGTAAAGGTGAACGACGGCAAGGCCACGAACGGCGTGTTCCTCGTGAGCATCCTTAATGACGACAAGCCGCAGCGCGACTACCGCTGGGACGACGACTACAACCCACGCCATTTCCGTCTCGTGTGCCTCTCCGACCTCGGCCTCAGCGTGCGCACGGACGCAGCGGACGGCCTGGGCGTGTGGGTGACGTCGCTTCTGAAGGGCACGCCCGTCGCCGGCGCGAAGGTGGAGGTCTATTCCACCGCCAACACGAAGGTGATGGAGGGCGTGACGGATGCCAAGGGCTGGTGCCGCGCCGCCCGCGTGGACAAGGGCAAGCCGTTCGCGGTCGTGGTGCGTTCCGCCAACGGCGACGACATGACGTTCCTCGCGCTCCGCGACTCGATGAAGGTTGATGAGTCATACGCCGACGGCGGGAGGGAGGAATACCTGGACGACAAGAAAACGACTGCCTTCTGCTGGACAGACCGCGGCATCTACCGCCACGGCGAGAAGATTTTCGCGCACGTCATCGTCCGCACGGGCGCACGGCGCGCACCGCCGTCGATGCCGGTGCAGCTCCGCCTCGTCAATCCCGACGGTAACACCTACGCCTCCGTCACGAAGACAACGGACAGCGAGGGCGCAATCTCCCACGACGGGTTTGCCGTCGCGGATGACCAGCCGAGCGGCGGATGGTCAATCATCGTGGAGATCCCCGGCAAGAACGGGCGGCATCTGGGCGACGTGGACGTGAAGATCGAAGAGTTCGCCCCGCCGCAGATTCGCGTGGCCGTCGATACGACAACCGCTCCGCATCCCACCAACTTCGCCTTCACCGTCAAGGCCGAACATCTTTTCGGCGGACCGGCGCAGGGTCTTCCCTGCGAGGGCGCGGTCGTGTTCGAGGACGTGCCGTTCGCACCCAAGAACTGGAAGGGCTGGCGTTTCGGAAACGAGAGCCGCGGACTCAAGCCCAACTACCGGGAACTGGAGCGGAAGTGTCTAGCGGCCGATGGCTCCTTCCGCTACGACGCGCCGATCTGGGCCGATTACGGCCTTCCCAAGGCTGCGGTGCGCACAACGGCGCAGGGCGTGGTGTTCGAGGACGGCGGACGTCCAGCCACGGCGCGGAAGAGCGCCATCCAGCACTACTATCCGTTCTACATCGGAACGACGGCGAAGAGCTGCATGAAGCTAGAGAAGGGGATTCGTCCGACGGTGGCCGTGGCGTGCGTGGCGCCGGACGGCACGCGCCTCGCCGAATCGCGCAAGCTCGTCGCGGAGATCGAGCGTATCGACACGGTGTACTCGTACCGCAAGAAGTCTGACGGCTGGCAGTCGTGGGACTGCGACCGCGTACACGTGCCCGTGGCGTCCAACATCGTCGTCGCCACCTCCACGAACGAGAATTCGGTGCTCGAACTGCCGCTTGAAAGTTCCGGCGACTACGTGCTCACGATCAAGGACCCGGCGTCGGACGCGTCGTTTGGCATGAACTTCTACCTGAGCAACTGGGGCGACAACGTGGTGCGCGCGCCGCTCTCGAATCCGACCGAGGTGACGGTCGTCCCGGACAAGGCGCACTACCGCACGGGCGAAGTGCCGAGCCTCACCGTCAAGGCGCCGTTCGTGGGGTACGCGCTCGTCTCGGTCATGCGCGAGAAGGAGGTCTATACGGAGGTGCTGAACCTCACGAACGCGACGAGCGAGGTGAAGCTGCGTCCCGTGAA
>Ga0310694_10006830_pt1 | contig 10775 bp, 6 predicted proteins | sample 174DNAGHGhighgp2_FD_203884 | JGI IMG/M metagenome (GOLD analysis project Ga0310694, IMG submission 203884) | Sheep rumen microbial communities from Palmerston North, Manawatu-Wanganui, New Zealand - 1742 DNA GHGhigh gp2 (v2) (version 2) | ecosystem: Host-associated > Mammals > Digestive system >... | reverse complement strand
CACTCGTCTTCGCGGTTCGTCGTCGGCTCATGGTTGAAGCGGTTCAGCACGCAGGCTTTCTCGCACAGGGCGGGACAGATGCGACCCGTGAACTCTGGGAAAGGATTGGTGCTGTTCAGCAGTCGGTAAGCCAACTCCCAGTCGCCTTTATACAGCGCGTCGTTCCATTCGGGAGCCTTGTTGCCCAGTGGACAAGCCCAATGGCAGAAAGGCACGCCGCAGTCCATGCAGCGCGAGGCCTGCAGCTTGCGTTCGCGGGTGTTGAGCGTCTGCTCTACCTCGCCAAAGTCGTGGATTCTATCGTGAATCGGACGGTAACCCGCCTCCTGGCGGTGTATCTCTAAAAATGCTTTTGGATTTCCCATGATGACAATTGATAATTGATAATTGACAATTGAAAATTAATAGTCGCGCTGGATATTGGCAATCTTCTCCTGGAGTTTCTTGTTCTGCTCTTCCTGAAGCACGCGCTTGTACTCGATGGGCACTACTTGGATAAAGTCTACCACGTATCGTTGCCAGTCGTCGAGCATACGTCCTGCAAGGGCTGAACCTGTATGCAGATAGTGCTGACGGATGAGTTCAAGGAGTTCCTTACGGCTGACGCTGTCCTCTACGAGTCCTAACTCCACCATATCCATATTACAGAAGTAGTCGAACGAATGGTCGGGATCGTAGACGTAAGCCACACCACCACTCATACCAGCGGCGAAGTTACGACCGGTCTTGCCAAGCACTACCACACGACCGCCAGTCATATACTCGCAGCAGTGGTCGCCTGCACCCTCGATGACAGCGATGGCACCAGAGTTGCGCACACCAAAGCGTTCACCCACCTTGCCATTGATATAGAGTTCGCCAGATGTTGCACCATACAATCCTGTGTTACCGGCAATGATGTTTTCTTCCGCATGGAAGTCCTCACCGCTGCGGGCGGGCGGCAGAATCGAGATGCGACCGCCTGAAAGTCCCTTGCCGAAATAGTCATTACACTCGCCCTCGAGCTTCAGGTTCAGTCCGTGAACGGCGAAGGCTCCAAAACTCTGTCCGGCTGAACCCTTGAATTTGATGTTAATCGTATTATCGGGCAGACCCACCTCGCCATATTTCTTGGCGATGACACCACTCAGCATGGTAGTAACAGCACGGTCGGTGTTCTTGATGGCGTAGTCGAGTGTCACCTCCTCGCCATCGTTGATAGCTTTCTCGGCAGCCTTGATAATCTCCTCGTCCTTCACGCCAGAGACCTTGGTGAAGGCGCCACGATCCCAATAGAGTGCCTTGTCTGTCTCTGGCTTATGAAGAAGTCGACTGAAGTCAATTGTACGCCATTTCTTGGCGGCAGCACTCTCCTCCCCTCGGGGTGGCTGGGAGGGGGTCACTTCAATCAGCTCTGTGTGCCCGATAATCTCCTTCAGGCTATGCACGCCAATTTCAGCGAGATACTCGCGCACCTGCTTAGCCAGGAAGGTGAAGAAGTTCACCACGTACTCGGCACGTCCCTCGAAGTGCTTGCGCAACTCCGGGTTCTGGGTGGCCACACCCATAGGACAAGTATTAGTATTGCATTTTCTCATCATTACGCAGCCCAGCACAATGAGCGGCAGCGTGCCAAACGAGAACTCGTCGGCGCCTAACATCGCCATGATAATCACGTCCTTAGCAGTCTTCAACTGACCGTCGGTCTGCAGGCGAACCTGATTACGCAGACCGTTCGTCACCAGCGTCTGCTGCGTCTCGGCGAGTCCAATCTCAGGCGAGATACCCGCGAAGCGCATACTGCTGGCAGGCGAGGCTCCCGTACCACCCTCGGCACCGCTGATAACGATGAGGTCGGCCTTGGCTTTGGCCACACCGGCGGCAATGGTTCCTACACCGCTCTCGGCAACGAGTTTTACGCTGACGGCAGCCGTGGGGTTGATGTTCTTCAGATCGAAGATGAGCTGTGCCAGATCCTCAATCGAGTAGATATCGTGATGGGGCGGCGGCGAGATGAGCGAGATGCCGGGGATGGCGTTGCGCGTCTTGGCGATGATGTCGTTGACCTTGAAGCCAGGCAACTGACCGCCTTCACCAGGCTTAGCACCCTGCGCCACCTTAATCTGTATCTCCTCGGCGTTCACCAGGTATTCGGCCGTTACGCCAAAGCGTCCGGAGGCAATCTGTTTGGTCTTGCTCGAAAGGCTCACACCATCTACTTCTGAGTGATAGCGAGCGTTGTCTTCTCCACCTTCGCCGGTGTTCGAGCGGGCGCCTAACTTGTTCATCGCCAGTGCCAGGGTCTCGTGGGCCTCGATGCTCAGAGCACCAAAACTCATGGCACCAGTAACAAAATGCTTCACGATGCTCTCAACGGGTTCAACATCTTCGATAGGTGTTGGCTTGGCAGCCTTCTTGAAGCGGAAGAAGTCGCGGATAAAGATGGGCGATTCCTTCTCGTCGACGATATTTGCCCACTTCTTGAATCCATCATAATCGCCTTTCCTCGTGGCCAGCTGCAGCTTGGCAATCGTCTCGGGATTCCAAGCATGCTTAATACCATCCTTGCGCCAAGCGAACTGACCTTGGTTCTGCAGCATTTCCTGCTTCTTGGCCTGCTCATGCAAGCGGATAGCATCGCGGGCAATCTCCTTCAATCCTACACCGCCGATGGTGCTCACTTCTGTGCCGAAGTACCTTCTCAGCAGGTCCTCGCTCAGTCCGATGCTCTCGAAAATCTTGGCACCACGATAGCTGCGGATAGTCGAGATACCCATCTTCGACATAATCTTCTTCAGACCTTTATCCACTGCCTTGATATAGTTTTTTTCAGCAGTAGCATACTCCTCCTGAATTTTTCCTCTTTTCACCAAATCGTCGAGAATGGCGAATGTCATATATGGACACAACGCACTGGCACCATAGCCCAACAGCAGGGCGGCGTGCATCACCTCACGAATCTCACCGCTCTCAACAATCAGGGCGGTCTGTACACGCTTGCCCACGCTAATCAGATAGTGGTGAACAGCCGATACTGCCAACAGCGATGGGATGGCAGCATGTGTCTCATCGATATCACGGTCTGAGAGAATGATGTAGTTCACACCCTCGTCAACGCTGGCCTCAGCCTGATGACACAGGTCGTCCAATGCCTGACGCAAGCCTTCTTCGCCCTTACTCATTTCAAAGAGAATAGGGAGTTTCTTGGTGTTGAATCCCTTATAGCGGATATTACAAAGAATATCGAGTTGTGTATTTGTCAGCACAGGCTGTGGCAGACGAACCATCTTGCAGTTCGATGCATCGGGCGTCAGGATGTTGGTTCCCACGGCACCGATATATTCCGTCAGACTCATCACCAGCTCCTCACGAATTGGGTCGATGGCGGGGTTTGTCACCTGCGCAAACTGCTGACGGAAATAGTTGAACAGCACCTGCGGACGGTCGGAGATGACTGCCAGCGGCGTGTCGTTACCCATCGCTGCTACCGGCTCCTGACCGGCTGTCGCCATCGGCACAATGGTCTTGTCGATATCCTCCTGACCAAAGCCAAAGGTCACGAGTTTCTGCTCAAAGTTGCTTACCGAGTTGTCAACCTTGCGGCCACTCTTCAACTTCTCCAACTGCACGCGGTTCTCGTTCAGCCACTCGCGGTAGGGATGTGCCTTGGCCAACTGTTCCTTAATCTCGCCGTCGTAGTATATCTTGCCCTCCTGCGTGTCAATCAGCAGAATCTTACCTGGCTGCAGACGACCTTTCGACACCACGTCGCCAGGCTCAAAGTCCATCACGCCCACCTCGCTGGCTACCACCATCATGCCCTGCTTTGTAATCGTATAACGGCTGGGGCGCAGACCGTTTCTGTCCAGCATACCGCCGGCATAGCGTCCGTCCGAGAACAGCAGCGCGGCAGGACCGTCCCACGGCTCCATCAGGATAGAGTGATACTCGTAGAACGCCTTCAGGTCCTCGCTGATGGGGTTTTTATCGTTGAAACTCTCCGGCACCAGAATGGCCATCGCCTGCGGCAGCGAGAGTCCGCTCTGCATTAAAAACTCAAAGACGTTATCGAGGCTGGCCGAGTCGCTCATACCCTCCTGCACAATGGGCCGCAGGTCCTTGATATCGCCTAAGGCCTCACTATTGAGCACACTCTCGCGCGCCTTCATCCAACCGCGATTGCCACGAATGGTATTAATCTCGCCGTTGTGAGCCAGCAAGCGGAAGGGCTGGGCCAGCTTCCATTTGGGGAATGTGTTTGTGCTGAATCGGGAGTGTACCAGCGCCAGTCCGCTTGTGAAGTAGTCGTTCGACAGGTCGGGGAAATACCGCCGCAGCTGTCCGCTAGTCAGCATTCCCTTGTAGATGATATTCTTGTTCGACAGCGAGCAAATATAAAAGTCCTCGTTGTCCACGCGATTTTCAATCCTTTTTCGTACCTTATATAATACACGCTCGAACACGGGCACCTGCTCGTCTGATATGCCAGTTACGAACATCTGCTTGATGTCTGGTTCTACCTCTCGAGCCGCAGCGCCCAGCACCTCTGGGTTTGTTGGAACAGCCCTCAGGTGCATCAGTTGCAGTCCCTCGCGCTCAATCTCTTCGATCATCACGCTCAGAATCTCCTGCTGCGCCTGTTCGTCACGCGGCAGGAACACCAATCCTGTACCATACTTACCTTTCTCAGGCACAGGGATACCCTGCAACAGGATAAACTCGTGCGGAATCTGCACCATGATACCGGCTCCGTCGCCCGTCTTATCGCGCGTCTCGGCACCTCGATGTTCCATGTTTTCCAGCACCCTTAGCGCATTATCCACCAGTTCGTGACTCTTGCCGCCGTGGATGTTCACAACCATTCCCACGCCGCAAGCATCATGCTCGTACTGGCTCTGGTAAAGCCCTTGCTGCGAAGATGCTTCTTTTTGCGACCTTTCCTTTGTTTGAAGTTTACGTTTTGTCATATTATCCTTACTTTTGCTTTCTTTTTGTTTGTTTTCGGCTGCAAAATTACGACATCCTGCTCATTCCTGCAAGTTTTTGCTTACTTTTTATCTTTAAAATCCGTCTTTCTGACACTTTGCGCTGAAACCGCCCCTTTTTCCCTCAAAAGTGTAAGCATTCCGCGCTTCCCATCCCCTCATTCCTTACACTTTGACATTTTGCCCAAAAGAAAGGCCTGTTGTTCTATTCTGACAGAGCCGCAAACAGGCGGTTGAGGGCTTCGTCGGCATCGCCGTTGCTCTCGTTGAGGAGGGTGACGAACTTGGAGCCGATGATGGCGCCGGCGGCATTCTGCTGGGCGGATTGGAGCGTCTGGCGGTTGCTGATGCCGAAGCCTATCATGCGAGGATTGCGCAGGTTCATCTGGTTGATGCGACGAAAATAGGCCTGCTTGGAATCGTCGAATGACTGCTGGGTGCCTGTGATGGCGGCCGACGAGACCATGTAGATGAAGCCGTCGGTGTTTTGGTCGATGAAACGGATGCGCTCCTCGCTGGTCTCGGGGGTTATGAGCATGATGACGCGCAGGTCGTAGCGGTCGGCGATGGGCTTAACAATCTTTTGGTAGTCATCGAAGGGGAGGTCGGGGATGATCATGCCGCTGACGCCACTCTCGACACAACTCTTACAAAAGGCCTCGATGCCGTAGTGGAGGATGGGATTGAGATAGCCCATGAGGATGAGGGGAATGTGCACGTCGTCCTTGATGGCTTTCAGCTGGGCGAAGAGTTTTGTAAGGGTCATGCCGTTTTTGAGGGCCCGGGTGGCGGCGCTTTGGATGACGGGGCCGTCGGCCAGCGGGTCGCTGAAGGGAATACCGACCTCAATGAAGTCGATACATCTTTTTTGCATTGTCAGGATAACATCGCCCGTGCCTTCGAGGGTAGGACAGCCGGCACAGAAGTAGAGACTTAATAGTTTACGGTCGCCTCGGGTGGCGAACAGTTGGTTTATCTTGTTCATGATTTCTTGAATGGGGTTAATGTGGGACTTATGAGTTCAGTTCGACGAACTTCTTAAACGTGCGGAGGGCGGTACCGCTGTCGATGCTTTCGCGGGCAATCTCAATGCACTCCTCAATGCTCTTCTGTCCTTTCTCCAGCACCTGTATGCCAAAAGCGGCATTGGCGAGGACGATGTTCTTCTGGGCGGGCAGGGCACGATTCTCGAGTACAGAGTCAAAGATTTGAGCAGCTTCTTCCTCGGTGGCGCCACCCACGAGTTCCTCGGGTTTGGCAATGTCGAAGCCTAAGTCCTTGGGTGAGAAGATGCGCTCGTAGTCCTTGGTAGTCACCTTGAAGTCGCCGGTCAGCGAAATCTCGTCGTAGCCGTCGATGGAGTTCACGATGCCGTAGTCGATGCCCAACTTCTGATAGACGCTGTTGTAGAGGCGCATCTGGTCGAGGTTGGCAACGCCGAGGAGCTGGCACTGGGGCTGCGAGGGGTTGACGATGGGGCCGAGGAGATTGAAGATGGTGGGAAACTGGAGCGCCTTGCGGATGGGGCCGACGAACTTCATGGCGCGGGCGAAGAGCTGGGCATGGAGATACACTATGCCCGCCTCATTCAGGCTGCGGTTCAGGCGGTCGATGTCGTCGGTAAACTTGATGCCGTGGTGCTGGATGACGTTCGATGCACCAGAAACAGAAGTTGCCGCATAGTTACCATGCTTAGCCACCTTATAACCTGCTCCGGCAATGACGAAACACGCTGTGGTGGAAATGTTAAAAGTGTTCTTGCGGTCACCGCCCGTTCCAACTACATCGATGTATCGGTCGGCCTGAAGGATGGCCGGCACGCCTGTTTCGAGAATGCCATCGCGGAAGCCAAGGAGTTCATCTACTGTTACGCCACGCATCTGAAGACATGTCAGTAGTGCCGTAATCTGTTCGTTGGGATATTCACTCTGCGTGATGCCAATCAGGATGGTCTTCATCTCCTCGCGGGAGAGCTCTTCGTGGTTCAGCAGGCGGAAGAGATAGCCTTTCATTGTCTGTTCCATAATGATTTATTTACGATTTACGAATTTTCGATTTTCTATTTTCTATTTGCTACAGATAAAGGAAGTTTTGGATCATTTTCTTGCCATCGGGGGTGAGCACACTCTCGGGATGGAACTGAATGCCGCGGACGTTGAGTTCACGATGGCGGAGAGCCATAATCTGTCCCTCTTCCGATACCGCCGTAACCTCAAGGCAATCAGGGAAATCTTCGCGAGAGACCACCCACGAGTGGTAGCGTCCGATGGTTATGTCACGATCGATACCGCTGAAGATGGGGTCGTCGGCGACGATGTGGCATGGGGTAGCGACACCATGAAAAACGTCTGAGAGGTTTTCTAACTTCGCACCAAACACCTCGCCGATAGCCTGATGACCGAGGCATACACCAAGGATGGGCTTTCTGCCAGCGTAAGTACGGATGACGTCGAGCAGCAGACCTGCCTCTGAGGGGATACCAGGACCAGGCGAGAGGAGAATCTTGCTGTACTGCTCCAGTTCTTCGAGGCGGAACTGGTCGTTGCGCAGAACGGTAACCTCTGCCCCAAGTTCCTTTATCAGATGACTCAAATTGTATGTAAACGAGTCGTAGTTGTCTATAATAGCTATTCTCATAACGTTTCTGCTTTAAGTATTGCCTTGCGAAGGGCACCCAATTTGTTATTCACTTCTTGTAATTCATACTCCACATCGCTCTTTGCCACGATGCCGCCACCGGCTTGGAACCACAGCTCGCCGTTACGCGAGACGAAGGTACGGATGGTGATGGCCTGATTCAGCGAGCCGTCCAAGCCGATGTAGCCGATGCAGCCACCGTAGGCACCACGGTTGTGAGACTCGTACTCCGAGATAAGTTGCATAGCTCGAACCTTTGGAGCACCAGAAAGTGTACCTGCGGGGAAGGTGTCGATAAACGCTTTGATAGGATCTGCATCCTTATCGAGTTCGCCCGAGACACGTGACACCAAATGGATGACATGAGAGTAATACTGAAGGTCTTTATAGAAATCTACCTTCACATCGTGGCAGTTGCGGCTCAGGTCGTTGCGGGCCAAATCCACCAGCATCACGTGCTCGGCATTCTCCTTGGGATCGTTGCGCAGGTATTCAGCTCCTTTGCGGTCGGCTTCGGCATCGCCCGTCCTTTTAGTCGTTCCAGCAATGGGGTCGATATAAGCGCGACGGCCTTGAATTCTGCAATGAGTTTCTGGCGATGAACCAAAAATCCGGAACCCTCCGAAGTCGAAGTAGAACAGATAAGGTGAGGGATTGATGCTGCGGAGGGCGCGATAGAGCTTGAAGTCGTCGCCCTCGTACCGCTGGATGAATCTGCGGCTGAGCACAATCTGGAACACGTCGCCACGCAGGCAATGCTGTATGCCGAGACGGATGTTCGCCTTATGCTCCTCGTCGGTCAGCGTCGAGCGCACATCGCCAACAGGGTGGAAGTCGTAGGCCTGCACGTTGGCGCGGTTCATCGCACGATAGATGTCGTCGATGTCGGTGGCGTCGCCAAGCGTGACAATCTTCAGCAGACTGTTATGATGGTCGAACACAATCACCACCTTATAGAGTATATACAGCATGTCGGGCGCATCGTTCTTTGCCTGCGTCTCGTCCTTCACGGCGATGTCCTCGAAGTAGCGTACGGCATTGAAACTGGTGTAGCCGAAGAGTCCGCAGACGGCATCATCGTCGCCCGTCACCTTGATGCGGTCGATGAGCGCGTGGATGGCATCCGTCGTGCCGTATTCCTTGTTTATCTCACGATGCTCAGTGGAACCGTCGGGAAAACTGATATTGGCAACCCCGTGCCCGATAGCCACACTAGCCATAGGATGGATGCCGATGAACGAACGCGAGTTGCTCTGGTCGTGGTAGTCCGAACTCTCCATCAGCGCACTCTGTGGATACAGGTCGCGCAGCCGCATGTACACGCCAACCGGTGTATAAAGGTCGGCGAGAATCGTCTTGCTTGTTGTCTGATACTTAAAAGTTTCCATATTCTTTTGCCATTTGTTTGTTCTTCAAATACGTTTCTACATCCTTGTCGCCACGACCGCTGACCGTCAGCACCACCACATCGTCGGGCTTGAAGCTGAGCTTGCTGAGAGCCGCGATGGCGTGGGCACTCTCGATGGCAGGGATGATGCCCTCCATGCGTGTCAGTTCGTAGCCGCCGTAGATAGCCTCGTCGTCGTTGATGCTCAGCACCTGCGTACGACCTTTCTTCGCCATGTTGCAATGCATCGGACCCACGCCCGGATAGTCGAGACCTGCCGAGATGGTAAACGCCTCCTGAATCTGTCCGTCCTCGTCCTGCATCACCAGCATCTTCGCGCCGTGCAGGATTCCCGTCGTACCTCTGTGGATGGTGGCGGCGGTGTAGTCGGTATCCCAGCCGTGTCCGCCAGCCTCGGCCAGCACAATCTTTACGCGTTCGTCTTCCATATAGTGATAGATGGTGCCGGCAGCGTTGCTTCCGCCTCCGATGCAGGCAATGAGGTAGTCGGGATAATCGCGGCCTACCTGCTCTGCCAACTGCCACTTGATTTCCTCGCTGATAACGCTCTGCATCCGCGCCACGAGATCGGGATAGGGATGTGGCCCCATCGTCGACCCTACGATATAGAAGGTGTCCGCAGGATGACAACACCAGTCGCGAATGGCCTCCGAGCAAGCGTCGCTCAGCGTCATGTTGCCCGTGCGGACGGGATGCACCTCGGCCCCCAACATCTTCATTCTCTCCACGTTGGTGTGCTGTCGCTCCACGTCGGTTGCACCCATAAACACCTCGCACTTCATGTTCATCAGTGCACACACCGTCGCCGTCGCCACACCGTGCTGTCCGGCTCCTGTCTCGGCAATGATGCGTGTCTTGCCCATCCGTTTTGCCAGCAGAATCTGTCCGATGGTGTTGTTGATCTTGTGCGCACCAGTGTGGTTCAGGTCTTCACGCTTCAAATACAGCCGACAACCGTACTTCTCGCTCATCCTACGGGCATAGTAGAGCGGCGAGGGACGGCCCACATAATCCTTCAACAGCGCATGATACTCGGCCTTGAACTCCGCGCTCTCGATAATCGGCAGGTAAGCCTCTTGCAGGTCATGCACACACTTGTAGAGAATCTCTGGCACGTAAGCGCCTCCGAACTCTCCGTAGAAACCGTTTTTGTCAACTTGAAAATCTTCCATATCTTAATCACCTTTTAAATTGTAAATAGTAAATTGTAAAATAGTAAATGAAAGAGGCCCGTCGCAAGAACGACAGGCCTCAGAGTATCTTTTATACAAACTTATAGGTACGCGGCTATCTTCTCACGATCTTTTGAATCTTGAGTTGCGCCACCACCAATTGTTTGCTATTCTAATCATATCTATTTTCTGTTTTTTGATAACTATTCGGCTGCAAAAGTAGTGCATTTCTCTGAAACAAACAAACTTTTGCTGACTTTTTTTCAAAAAAAATCCGTTTCTGACACTTTGCGTCAATATCGCTCCTTTTTCCTCAAAAGTGTAAGCATTCCGCACCTCCCATCCCCTCATTCCTTACACTTTGATATTTTATCCCCAAAAATAAATGTTGTCTCCCTTTGGGCTCACGCTGATTTCATGATTTGCGGGGCATCTCAAATGTGTCCGATAACAGATTGTAACAAAATGGCAGGTTTTTGGCGCAGAGTGTTAGCAAATGGAAAGTGAAAAGAATTGAAAAGTTTACAAAATGTAAGTTGGTAAGGATTTTAACAAACAAAAGGTAAGGTACTGTGGCGATTTTGCGACAGAAAG
>Ga0310694_10006829_pt1 | contig 10776 bp, 10 predicted proteins | sample 174DNAGHGhighgp2_FD_203884 | JGI IMG/M metagenome (GOLD analysis project Ga0310694, IMG submission 203884) | Sheep rumen microbial communities from Palmerston North, Manawatu-Wanganui, New Zealand - 1742 DNA GHGhigh gp2 (v2) (version 2) | ecosystem: Host-associated > Mammals > Digestive system... | reverse complement strand
ATCACGCTCGAGCCATTGCGTGTCACGAGATAGTTTTTTCCTTGCTCCAGCTGCCATGTCTCGTGTTCATCCAGACGGATAAATCCCTGGAGACAGTCTATGGCAGCATCCACAGCCTGAAAGCTGGTCGGTGCGTTTGCAATAAATTGCAGTAATTCCTGAACTGGGTCCATTGGTCTCTACTTCCTTTCCTGGCAGACTGCGCTCATTGTACCACTGTGACTGCCGGCTGAAAAGAGGAAACACTGCAGTCCTGTTTTCTTCAGCCTGTACATTCCGGGCGAAAATACAGCCAAAAAACAATTTTTCTGCTTGACGAATACGGAGTATACTCTATAATGACCTTAATTTCATAAGCGAAACCTTGGATGTGGAAATCAAACCATGTACGTCATTCAGAGAGCCGGGTATGAAGCAAAGCTTCAGGCTGTGAGTCCGGTATGAACCGGCATGGCAAATGGACCACGGAGGGAAAGGCGAACGGCATGTCTGCATGCTCAGTATCCGGACCGTATGCCTGCGTAAAAGGCGGGGAATGTCATGTTGCATTCCTGCTAAGGATTGCCTGTGCTTTCTGCCGGGCAGTCGGTAAGGTGGCACCACAGAGCGAGCAGCCCTGTCCTTTCCAGGACAGGGCTTTTTGTGATCACAGAATCCGCCGGAGCTTCCGGCTTATACAGGAGGGCCAGGAATGGAAACTTCCATGCACAATTATTCGATACGACTGCCCGGCTGGAGCATTGGAGACCAGGTACTCAGCAATGTACCTGACTATGTTCTGCCCTATGGACGCCGGGCCGCATTCATCGGCGGACACCACGCGCTGGCAGCGCTTTCCTCCAGACTCCGTGCAAGCTGCGCTGACAGGCTCGACTGCTCCGAAGACCTGTGGTACGGCGGTGAAGCCTCAGAGGAAAACGTAGCCATGCTGGCACAGAAACCGGAAGTCATACAGTCAGACGTCCTTTTTGCCATCGGTGGCGGGAAAGCCCTGGATACGGTCAAAACACTGGGGTACCGTCTGGGCAAGCCTGTATTTACCTTCCCGACCATCGCCTCCACCTGTGCCGCCTGCACGGCTGTCTCAATCCTCTATCATCCAGATGGCAGCTTTTCCGGTCCCTGTTTTCTGCCAGGGCCCCCTGTTCACGCCTTTCTGGATACCGGCGTTCTGGCGGCAGCACCTGTCCGCTATCTCTGGGCAGGACTCGGCGATACCTACGCCAAGTATTTTGAATCCGAAATGTCTTCACGCACGGATGAGCTGACACACTATCATGCGTTGGGTGTCAATGTCAGCCGTATGTGCCTGGAGCCGCTTCTCAGGTATGGAGCGCGGGCCATGGAAGATCTGAAAGCCGGCAGAGTCTCCGCAGAAGTGGAGCAGGTCATCCTGAGCATTATTGTCAATACAGCCATCGCTTCCATACTTCTGACAGCTGACCGGATCATTGATTACAATACCGGCCTTGCACATGCAGTTTTCTATGCGCTGACTTCCTTCCCCGAGTTTCATATGGAACGTGATCATCTGCATGGTGAAGTCGTCGGATTCGCAGTCCTGATCCTGCTTCTTGTCGACCATCAGGATGAAATGTTCCAAACCATGCTGGACTTCAACCGTTCTGTCAGACTGCCCACCAGGCTTTCCCAGATCGGTATCCGCCCGGAGGACCTCCCACGTATACTCCCGCGGGTGCTTCAGATGCATGACATTGATCATAATCCTTACACAATCACAGAATCTATGCTTGCAGATGCCTTCTGCAGGCTGGAGAATACAGAAAAGTAAAGGAGAGAATCCCATGAAAAAGAGTATTGCACTGTTTCTTGGTCTTGCGCTCATGTTCACTGCACTTTTGCCTGCATTCGCGCTGGCAGACAATACCAAGGTCGGGATTGTCCTCATGATTGAAAACGGCGCATTCCTGGACATGAAAGATGGAATCATCCAGGGGCTTGCAGAGCACGGGTACATTGAAGGCGAGAATCTGACGGTTGATTACAAGAATGCACAGGGTGACGCAACCAATCTGGCCACCATATGCCAGGGCATGAATGACGGCACCTATGACCTCGTGTTCACAGTGGCGACACCGGCAACCCAGTCCTTCGTCGCCCTTGAGTCGGAAACGCCGAATATTTTCTGCTCAGTGGCAGCACCGGTTGCTGCCGGGGTCATGAGTGCACTGGATACGCCGGACATGAATGCCACAGGAACATCCAATGCAATCCCGGCCGGTGATATCCTCTCTCTTGGCCTCAGGATCACACCGGATGTCCATACCTTCGGGCTGATTTACTGCACCAGTGAAGTGAATGCCGTCAATGCCATGGAGAATGCCAAGGCATGGATCCGTGAGAACGGATTTGAATTCGAAGAAATCACTGTAACCAATTCCGCAGAAGTACAGACCGCAACACAGGCTATTCTGGAACGCGGTGTGGATGCCGTTTTTGTCGCCAATGATTCCGTAGTCCAGTCTGCTGTGGATATTCTTGCGGAGCTCTGTACGGAAGAAGGGATTCCAACTTACTGCTGTTCCGCTACCACGGTCGCATCCGGCTGTCTTGCCACTCTTGCCATGTCTGACGTTGCCATCGGCGTTCAGACTGCAGAGCTTGCAGTTCAGGTGCTTCAGGGTACACCCGTTGAGCAGGTGCCGGCTGTTGTGGTACCGGCCAATATTGTATCCGTGAATGCACGGACACTGGAAGCGCTCGGCCTTACCCTGCCTGAGGACATTCTTGACATGGGAGATGTTCAGTACCTGGGCAATGACTGATTCCACCGGAACCTGATTTTCTGTCGGAGAGTGATTGGTTTTGAAACTGCTTGTTGGTTCACTGCAGCTCGGTCTGCTGTACGGCATTCTGGCTCTGGGCATTTATATTTCTTTCCGTATCCTGTCCACTCCGGACCTGACTACAGAAGGCTCGTTTGCGTTCGGTCTGTCCGTTTCCGCTGCCGTTACGGCTGCCGGGCATCCGCTGCTGGCGCTTCCTGCCTCCATTATTGCCGGTGCTGCAGCAGGCAGTATTACCGGGTTTCTGCAGACGCGGCTGATGATTCATCCAATCCTCTCCGGCATTATTACCATGAGCGGTCTGTATTCTGTGAACCTTCTGGTACTCGGCGGAGCCAGTAATCTGTCCCTGGTCCGGACCAGTACGCTGTTCAAGCTTTTCCCGTTCATGGACAAACAGACCGCCATGACCGTGATCCCCGCGATTGCGGTCGTCATCTGTCTGATTCTGGTGATTCTGTTTTTCCGCACTCATATCGGCATGTGCATCCGTGCTGTCGGTGATAATGCAGATATGGTCCGTGCTTCCTCCATCAATGTTGATCTGTGCAAGATTCTGGCCTTTGCCATTTCCAATGCACTGATCGCATTCTCAGGCGCATTGATTGCACAGTATCAGGGATATGCGGATATTTCTTCCGGAACAGGTATTCTTGTGATCGGCCTGGCATCGGTGATCATCGGCGAAGCCATCCTCGGCAGAAAGAGCGTTGCGGTTGGTTTTGTTTCAGCCATTGTCGGGTCTGTCCTCTACCGTTACATGATTGCACTGGCAACCCGGTACAGTCCGCTTCCGGCATACATGCTCAAGCTGGTCTCTGCAGTCATTGTTGCCCTGGCTCTGGCGCTCCCGGCCATGCGGCTGCATATGGACGTTTACCGTCAGAAACGGAGGAATCCGGATGCTTGATATTCGCAATGCCGTTAAGGTATTTGATCGTGGCTCACCCATTGAACATACTGCGCTCAATTCAGTCAGCCTGCACCTGAATCCCGGGGATTTTGTAACCATTATCGGATCCAACGGTGCCGGCAAAAGTACTCTGTTCAATGCAATCTGCGGGTCCTTCTTTCTGGATCGGGGCAGTATTCAGCTCAATGGGGACAATATCACCTTTGAGCCTGAACACAGGCGCGCCAGGATCATCGGCCGGGTTTTTCAGGACCCGATGCGCGGAACCGCACCTCATATGACCATTGAAGAGAATCTGGCACTTGCACATTCCCGGACGACCGCCCGGCCGTTGTCCATTGCACCGTCCAGGAAACAGCGTTCCCTGTTCCGTGACCGGCTTGCCTCCCTCGGCATGGGACTGGAAGATCGTATGAAGACACAGGTCGGATTGCTTTCCGGCGGTCAGCGGCAGGTAGTGACACTCCTGATGTGTACCGTGGTTACACCCAGACTGCTTCTTCTGGATGAGCATACAGCAGCGCTGGACCCGGCTACTGCAGAAAAGGTCATGCAGATCACACGGCAGGTTGTTCAGGAAACGCATCTGACCACCATGATGATCACGCATAATATTGCCCAGGCACTCGAAACCGGCAACCGGACGCTCATGATGGAAAACGGACAGATTCTGTTTGACATTCAGGGAGATATGCGGAGCCGGATGACTGTGGATCAGCTGCTGGGTATGTACTCGTCCTCAACAAACAGGGTCTTTGACAATGACAGAATGCTGTTCGGTACACAGGCTTAAGCGCGGGCCAGGCATGCATTACAGGTGGTCGTTTTTCCTGAACATGCCATTCTTTGAATCAATCACGCTGAAATAGCTGCCTTTCCTGTGATTTTTTCACGAAAAACCCCATGTTTAAGCCATTTCCTGATTGACTTTTATATTTTCGTTCGATAATATAACTATGCAAAAATATTAAAGGAGGTCTCTTTTATGAATAAGACCGAACTGATTGCCAAAGTCGTTGAAGAAACCCAGCTGTCGAAAAAAGATGCCGCCGCTGCTGTGAATGCAACATTCGCCGCCATCACAGGCGAACTCGTCAAGGGTGAAAAAGTTGCTGTGCTCGGTTTCGGTACCTTTGAGACCCGTGCACGTGCCGCTCGCGTCGGCCGTAATCCTGCCACTGGTGACTCCATTAAGATCAAGGCCTCCAAGGCACCGGCTTTCAAGGCTGGCAAAGCTCTCAAGGCTGCCGTGAATGTACCTGCCAAGAAAACCCGTAAAAAGAAGGCCTGATGCTGTTTAATCAGGTGTAATGATCCACTGCCAGGAAACATGGGTTTCCTGGCTGTTTTTTTCTGTGTCCGGTAACGCTGCTGTACATATGTCCGGTAACACTGCTGTTCATACTCGTTGACATCGGCTGCCAGGAAGCATACAATAACCCAGGATTTCTATGACTGGTTTTCTGACCTGCATACTGCAGCCGGATCAGTCATAGTTTTACTGTATTCAAGAAAAGGGATGATATTCCATGAAAAGAGTTGTTTTGGTTTTTCTTTGTCTGCTGATTCTTTGCTCTGCCTTCAGTGCAGTGGCAGAAGACGTCACAAAAGTAGTTGCCCTGAAAGGCCCGACCGCCATGGGCATGGTCCAGATGATGAAACAGAGTAAAGACGGTGAACTTACAGACCCTGCACTGCAGTTTGAGATTGCGGCTGCAATCGATGTCGTTACACCTATGCTCGTCAAGGGCGAAGTGGATATTGCTGCAGTCCCGGCCAACCTGGCCAGCGTACTGTACAATAACACCAACGGCGGCGTCCGCGTACTGGCCATCAACACACTGGGCGTGCTGTACATTGTCGAAAGCGGGAATCAGGTGGATTCCGTTGAAAGCCTGCGCGGAAAAACGATTTATGCTTCCGGTAAGGGCGCAACACCCGAGTATGCACTGAATTATATTCTCTCGCAGAACGGGATTGACCCGGAAAAGGATGTCACAATCGAATGGAAGAGCGAGCATGCAGAATGCCTTGCTGCATTGATGAACGATGCCAACGGGATTGCAATGCTTCCTCAGCCGTTTGTTACCACAGCCATGACCAAGGCTGAGAACATCCGGGTTGCACTGGATCTGACCGAAGAATGGGAAAAGCTGCAGAAAGATCCTGAAAACCGCTCAGCTATGCTCACCGGTGTTGTCGTGGCACGTACCGAGTACGTCGAACAGCATCCGGAACAGGTCAGGGCGTTCCTGGATCAGTATGCTGCCTCTGTGGACTTCGTCAATGAACATGTGGAAGAAGCTGCGGAACTGATCGGTGAGTTTGAAATCGTACCGGCCGCTGTCGCCGTAAAAGCAATTCCTGCCTGCAATATTGTATGCATCAGAAATCAGGAAATGCAGCAGAAACTGTCCGGGTATCTGGCCGTACTCATGGAACAGAACCCCAAGGCCGTCGGTGGTCAGCTGCCTGCTGAAGACTTCTATTTTGTTGAATGACCCGCATAGCAAAAAGCATGCCGCATGGCATGCTTTTTTTATACATGAAAACCGTACCCACATTATTCCTGCACACGCTCCGGCCTGAAAAGTCGCGACCATCGCCATTCTTCCCTGCGCGTAAGCATGGTCAGGGACAGCAGCTGGCCCCGGTTTGGCAATGGTATGATTGAAAACCAGTCAGGATGCAGGAATACAATCCGGCTCCATGCATCCACAGCCTCCGGGAGTCTTCCATCCCTGCGCACAGCGTCTTCGCAGAGCAGTGCAAACTCCCTGCAAAGAGGCAGTACTTTGGCATCCGGCACGGAGACCATGGACAGGTCTGGTTCTCCGTTCACTTCGGCCATTACAATCCGGTCGGTACAGATGTTTTCCCAGTCCAGTGCACAGCCGCTGTATACCGGATAGTGCAGATAATCAAAGTCGGTCCATATGTAATGCGTATGATCCAGAAATTTTTCCCGGCTGTGCGCAAGGATATGCGCATGGCTCAGCTCGACATACCGGCAGGCTTCATCCCCGCGCAGAACGGCTTCCGTGGGCAGGCCATACCTGCGCTTGAATTCCAGGATATTGGGATGACTCAGAAGAAGCTTGCGTATGTTTGCCGGGTCTGCATAGCATAGCAGCGATACATGCCGGATCTGGATCATCCGCCGGAATGCAGCCAGTCTGACATCATCCAGACCGGTATCTCCCGGCAGCGACAGGAAAGCCGTGACCATAAGCGGTTCAATTGTGCTTCTCCGGTTATCCAGGTTACGGAACATTTCCTGGGCTCTGACAGTCCATGGCACACGCATGGGTACCTGAAGGTCTGCAGTCATCAGACCTGTCCGGATCATGGATGAAACCGAGCCATCATTCAGGGAAAGGCCGAAGTGGCGGCCAAACTCACGCATGGCAGCTGTGTTCTGCACATGCACTGTCCAGGATTCCAGGGGCATACGCATCCGCAGAAGCGGTGTTCTGAGTGTGTACAGTTCCCAGCGCTGCTCAAACGCCTGCAGGAACAACGGCTGTTCTGTTATAGTTACCTGCTGGAAAAACGCAGCCGGGCCAAAACAGAAAGAAGGATTGAGAAAGGCAGCACGCATGGAACGCGATGCATAATGCAGGGATATCCCCTGCCTGAATGTCATATCTCCATTCGCGTCCGGGCCATCTGAAGCCACGGGCATGACCGCATCCACACAATCCGAATCAGAGGGCAGCCATCCCGTAAGCACTGCGCGTTTTCCACAGCTTTTCCGCTCATGAATGATCGCCGAATCCCAACCATGGGTAAACAGCATCTGTTCATGCGCCATAAGGACCATATTCTCACCCTGCCAGAAGTCCATACCGTTCTGCCAGGGACTGTCACCGATCCGGTAAAGAATGCTGCCGGTCTCAGTCATATAGGTTTCTTCTTCTTCGGAAGGGAATACCGACAATGTCAGCCCAAAACTGATCCTTTCAGGATGCCTTGCCATGTTCAGGGCATTCAGAACAGTCCCATCCAGTGCCGTATAGGATTGTCCACTCATCAGGATCAAAATGCGCTCCATGTCGACAGCCTCCTTTCTCAGCCCTTGATCTTCCCCTTCAGAAGCAGGGAAATCGTATACAGTGCGGCTGCATAAATCACAATCGCGGCGCCTGCGGATGTGTTCCAGCTATATGCGCTGAACAGGCCTGTGATCCCGCTGACCAGCGCAAAAAGCACACTCAGGCAGGCATGCTGCCGGCTTGACCGGGCCAGATTCCTGGCAGCAGCAGCGGGTAAGATCAGGAGTGCATTGATCAGCATCATGCCCACCCAGCGAATTGATAGCATGACGATAATCGCGACCAGAACCGCGAACGCACACTCGAGAACGCGTGTCCGTACGCCCCTTGAATGCGCCAGTGAATCATTGATGCTTGTCAGCAGCAGACCATTATACATATACATCCACAGTCCGCTTCCCAGCACAAGTGCCAGCAACAGAAGCAGCAGATCATTCGGCGTAACCGCCAGGATATCACCTATGAGCAGTGAGGAATATTTTGCAAACCCGCCGCCCCGTGACAGGATCACAAGCCCGAACGCAACCGATGTGGAGGAGCAGACTGATATAACCGTATCCGCAGAGGTCTGGGCCTTATGCCGGATCAGAATAATCAGCAGTGCCCATATGACGCCGAAAATCAGCATGGCCAGCAGATCACTGCGTATGCCAAGCACAATCCCGAGGCCGATCCCTGTCAGGGCACTGTGTCCGAGTGCGTCCGAGAAAAACGCCATCTGTTTGTTGACCGCCATGGTTCCGAGCAGTCCCAGAAGTGGTGTCAGCAGCAGCACTGCCAGCAGTGCATGCTTCATAAAACCAAACCGGAGTGCTTCCAGAGGAAGCAGGACATCCATCAGATGATCAATCATTTCCATAACGGTGCCCGCTCCCTTCTCTTGCCAAAAACACTGCCAAACTCGGCAGATCCGAAAACCACCTGCGGCGGCCCCTGAACCAGTACGGAACGGTCAAGAAGAATCACCTGATCGGCATACTCATGGACCAGCTTCAGGTCATGACTGACCATCAGAATGGCCATGTGTGCCCCGAACCGCAGTTCATTGACCGTATCCAGAAACAGCCTCTGTCCGTTTTCGTCCACTCCGGAGATCGGTTCATCCAGAACCAGCAGGTCTGGCGCAGGTTCCATAGCCAGAGCCAGAAGAATACGCTGGAGTTCACCACCGGAGCAGCGGCCCAAGGGCCGCATAATCAGACCTTCCGCGTGCACACGTTCCAGGGCTTTCATGATTTTCTCATCCGTTTTTTTGCTGATTCCCGTCCATACGGGACGTTTTGAGAAAGAAGCAGCCATCAGATCCCGGACCGTGACCGGCATATCCCGGTCAAACTCCAGTTGCTGAGGTACATACCCTTTGGTCAGGTGTGGCACCTCATGCTGGTCTCCGTCCTCATGCCGTATACTCCCCTGATAGGGGATCTCGCCCAGAAGTGCGCGGATCAGTGTTGTCTTCCCGGCGCCGTTCTGGCCGATGAGCATAGTCAACTGACCACAGTGAATATGCATGTTCACGTCATGCAGGACTTCCTGTCCGCCTCTGGTTACCGATACATGGCTCAGGTCAATCCGGCAGAGCCTGCATGCATCACGATTCAGCATGGAATCCTCCTGTTACTCTGTTTATTGTTTGCCGGGCATATCCAGCTGACTTGTCTGTATATGCACATCCATCTGCGGGTATGGAATTTCAATTCCGGCCTCGTCCAGTGCCAGCTTGACCGATTCCGTCAGTTCATAGTACAGCGGCCAGTAGTCTGCATTCTTCGCCCAGACGCGGATGATAAAATCCAGACTGCTGTCAGCACAGGCTGAAAACTGAATGCTTGGTTCAGGCTCTTCAAGCACAGCCGGTTTTCCTGATATGGCACGTGCGAGGATTGCCTTCACTTCCCGGATATCCGCACTGTAACTCACGGAAACTTTCAGTTCCATCCTGCGTTTTCCGTTGCGGCTGAGATTGACGATTGCCGTATTGGTCATGCCGCTGTTTGGCATACTGATCAGGCGGTTATCCGGCGTTACAAGCTCGGTATAGAACACACCCACTTTCTGAATGGTTCCTTCCAGGTCCCCGATCTTCACATACTCATCAACCCGCACAGGCTGCAGGATCAGCAGCAGAAAGCCCCCGACCAGGTTGCTCAGTGCGCCCTGCATGGCCAGGGAAATCGCAACGCCTGCAGATGCAATCATTGTCACAACAGAGGTCATGGGTATACCCATGGCATTGGCGGCCGTAAGTATGACAATGGCATACAGCACAATCCGGATCAGATTGTCTATGAATTTCCAGACTGTAGCCTCAATCGACACACGCTTTTTACGTTTGTCGTACAGCTTCAGTACCCAGTGTACAAGAAAGAATCCGATCACAAGCACCAGCAGGCCACGGAGCAGCTGGACTCCCTGTGTCTTGAGGAATGCTGTCAGACTGTCATAGTACTCAAGCATCATAAAGCAGCTCCTTTCCGGCTGGTCGCATCCGACCTGGCTGGCAAATCAGAGTACCGGACTCTTCCAGTGGCCCTGTGTATGCTGTGAAGCTTCCTGTGCTGATGTGTTCATGACAAGAAAGCCGTGTCTGCCTTCCGTCTGAACTTCCTTGCGCAGGTCAAGTATTCTGGCATCCATGAGTCGGACCATACAGCCCTCAGGCAGACGGACCCGTTCCAGTGGCCACTCCACACCCAGCCGGTCTTTCAGTGTTTTGCCTTTCAGACTGCGTGCATCATTCCTGTCGCAGAGTGTACACTCCGCATGCCCGGTCCTGCAGCCCAGAACCGTTCTTGCCGGGCAATGCTTCAGCAGCATCAGCTGCATGCGTCCGTATGCCGGGACCAGCAGGCTTTCATTGCCATCTGTCAGTTCACAGACCTCAGACCTGTCCAGTTCCTGGGACAGGACGGCAAAACTGCAGCCCGCTTCCTCAAGAAACTGCCATGCCCGCCTGTTCATGACAGGGATTCCCGGGCCGGCCGCAATCCTGAGCGGCCAC
>Ga0310694_10006827_pt1 | contig 10777 bp, 5 predicted proteins | sample 174DNAGHGhighgp2_FD_203884 | JGI IMG/M metagenome (GOLD analysis project Ga0310694, IMG submission 203884) | Sheep rumen microbial communities from Palmerston North, Manawatu-Wanganui, New Zealand - 1742 DNA GHGhigh gp2 (v2) (version 2) | ecosystem: Host-associated > Mammals > Digestive system >... | reverse complement strand
CCATGGTGCTCCAGCCGTCATAGCCGTAGTAGTAGGCGCTGGTGCTGTAGCGGCTGCGGTCGTACCACTGCTTACCGGTAGAGAGGTCCATGGCTGCATTCATGTGCAGATGGAGGTCCTCGAAACCGTGGATGGCGTAGTCGGCCTCAATGTTGCCGATGAGGCTTTTCGAGGTGGCGTGGTTGTCGTTCTGGTCTAGTGTGGCTACGGGGTTCGATGTCCCCTTAGGCATATACAGCCAGTTGGCGCCACCCTCGTAGGATGCCGAGGTGAAACTCTGTACGTAGCCGCCGAAATAGTCCTTGTAGATGGCATTGTCGCCAGTGACAGCCTTGGTGGGGTCCATAGAGACGGCAGCACCCACGACGCCATCGGCATAGCGGTTCTTGGCTACCATTCCCTTACCGTTGATATTCAATTTTAGGTGGTCATTCAGTAGCGACGGTGAGACGCTGAAGTTGCCGGTGAAACGTTCGAACTTAGAGGTCTTGATGATACCCTGGTTGCTGGTGTAGCCTACAGAGACGCGGTAGGGCATATTCTTCAGGCCGCCCGACATGGTCAGGTTGTGGTCGGTGCTGAAAGATGTCCGGAATATTTCGTCCTGCCAGTCAGTGTTGGCATACTGCTTGTTGCCGCTGGCATCGAGGTACCCCAGTTCCCTGAAGGCATCGCTGTCTTCACCGTAGAGTCCCTTGATGAAGGCCGTCAGGCCGGGACCGTCAAGCACCTCCGTTGTCTTCTTCTTGTTGGCAATGGAGATGTTACCGTTATAATTAAAGGTGGGTTTCTGTCCCGAGCGTCCTTTCTTCGTGGTGATAATGATGACGCCGTTCGAGGCACGGCTACCGTAGATGGCGGTTGCCGAGGCGTCCTTCAGGACGGTGAACGACTCAATGTCGTTAGGGTTGACCATCGACAGAGGGTTGGCCAATCCCTGCACACCGTAGTTGTCCATGGCCAGACCGTCGATGACTATCAGTGGGTCGTTACTGGCGTTCAGTGAGGAGCCACCACGAATACGAATCTGTGCGCCGCCGCCAGGGGTACCGTCGCCGGCGATGACACTCACACCGGCAATCTTACCGCTAATCATGTCCTGGGCGTTGATGTTCAGTCCGTGGTTCTTCTCGTCGGGTTTAATGGCGGCCACCGAGCCGGTGAGGTCGCTCTTCTTGGCGCGACCGTAGCCGATGACGACGACGTTTTCCAGCACGGCGGCATCGTCTTGCAGCGTCACTACGACATTGGCGGCCGCCTTCACGGTGGCTGTCTGGTAGCCGACGTAGGAAACGGAGATGTCTGCTCCCTGGTTGGCTTTCAGCGTGAAATTGCCATCGAAGTCGCTGACGGTAGCCGTCTGCGTGCCGACAACACGGATGGTAGCGCCGATGATAGCCTCTCCGGTTGCATCTTTTACATGGCCTTTGACGACGATCTGCGCAAAGGCTCCGATAGACAGAAATAAGCCCACTACAAGGGCTATCATCCTGAACGGTAATTGAATGTTTACCTGCTTCATCATAAAGTGTATTAGTGTAAAAATATAGTTTTAGCTAAAAATCTGCGTGCAAAGTTAGCTATTGTTCGCGCTCGTTGTACTTTTTTTTCATATTTTCCGTTATAATCATTGTGCAAACGTTTGCGCAGATAATAAAGACAATAAACCAATGTGTGAAGATAACGAACGGAACTTTTGCCTAACTTTGTCAGCGAAAACCTAAACGATGAACGAACAGTCTGTCTTAACGATGAAGGATATTGCCCGTGAACTGGGCATCAGCGTGGCCACGGTATCGCGTGCCCTGCGCGACTCTCCCCGTATCAGCGAGGAGCGCCGCCGCATGGTTCAGCAGTATGCCCGCGATCATAACTTCAGTCCAAACGTGCTGGCTGAGTCGTTGCGTCACAGCCGTGTGCAGCCATCGCACGTCATCGGTGTCATTGTACCTGAGTTCACCCACTATTACTTCTCCAGCGTCCTGACCGGAATCGAGGAGGCGGCCATGGCGCGCGGGTATTATATTATGGTGGCGCTGAGCAACGAGCAGTATGAGCGCGAGGTGCGCATCTGCGAGATGTTCCACCGCCAGAAGGTGTGTGGCGTCATCGTCTCGCAAGCCAAGGACACGCGCCGCTACGACCACTTCCAGAAACTCATCGACTCGCAGATGCCCATCGTCTTCTACGACCGCATCTGTACCGGCATCGATGCCAGCCGCGTCGTTGTCGACGACTATATGGGCGCTTTCACCGCCGTGCAACACCTCATCGAGACGGGCTGTCGCCGCATCGCCTTCTATGGCGCACCGATGCAGCTGGAGATTTCGAAGAATCGCTTCAATGGCTATAAGGATGCCTTGCTGAAACGCGGTCTGCCCTACGACGAGCATTTGGTACGTATCTGCGATAACCGTCAGGACGCCGAGCTGATTACCCCCGACCTGTTCGATGGCGACTACTATCCCGATGCCTTCTTCGCCGTCAATGACGACACGGCTATCGGCATCCTCTACACCGTCAAGCGCATGGGGCTGCGCGTGCCCGAGGATATCTCCATCTGCGGTTTCACCAACGGCCAGCGTGCCGTAGCCTGCGACCCGATGCTGACGACTGTCGAACAGCGCGGCCAGCGGGTGGGGGAGGAGGCTGCCGAGATTCTCATCGACAAGGTGGAGGGACATCTGCCCATGGACAGCGTCGAGAAGCGCATCGTCCGTACACGACTGATTATACGTGGGACGACGAGGTGAATTGAAAAATGATAATTGAGATATTAGAACAGATATGAAACAGAAACCTGATTTGTCGTTTTGGAAGCTCTGGAACCTGAGCTTCGGTTTTTTCGGAGTGCAGATAGCCTATGCACTTCAGAGTGCAAACATCTCGTCGATCTTCCATACCATCGGAGCCGACCCTCACGACCTGAGTTATTTCTGGATACTCCCGCCGCTGATGGGTATGTTGGTGCAGCCCATTGTCGGCTCGCTGAGTGACAAGACATGGACCCGTTTTGGCCGCCGCATCCCTTATCTGTTCATTGGCGCCACGCTGGCCGTTATCGTGATGTGCTTGCTTCCTAATGCCGGCTCGTTTGGCATGAGCGTCAGTATGGCCCTCATCTTCGGCCTTGTTGCCCTGATGTTGCTCGATACTAGTCTGAACATGGCCATGCAGCCGTTTAAGATGATGGTGGGCGACATGGTGAACGAGAAGCAGAAAGGCAAGGCTTACAGTATCCAGTCGTTCCTCTGCAATGCCGGCTCGGTCGTAGGCTTCATTTTCCCGTTTTTCTTTACCTGGATTGGCGTCAGAAACGTGGCGCCCAAGGGTGTCGTACCCGACTCCGTGATCTGGTCGTTCTATATTGGTGCAGCTATCTTGATTGTCTGTGTCGTCTATACCACCCTGAAGGTGAAGGAGTGGACGCCGCAGGAGTATCGTGAATACAACCCTGTTGCTCAGGAGCAGGAAGACAGTGCCAACTGGTTCACGCTGCTCAAGCGGGCGCCGAAGAACTTCTGGCGCGTTAGTCTTGTCCAGTTCTTCTGTTGGGCCGCCCTGTTGTATATGTGGTCGTATGTCGTGGGCGCTGTTTCTGAGACGGTCTGGAATACCGATAATCCAGAGACGGAGGCCTATCAGACGGCCCGTAACTGGACGGGTGTGCTCTACGCTGTCCAGGCGCTGAGCTCGGTTGTGTGGGCCACTCTCATCCCCCGCTTCAGTAACATGAAGGTCGCCTATAGCGTCAGCATCCTGCTGGGTGCCTTGGGCTTTGTACTTATCCCTGTCTGCCATGACCAGTATCTGCAGATACTTCCCTTCTTGCTCATCGGATGCGTCTGGGCAGCCATGCTTGCCTGTCCTTTTACGCTGGTCACCAATGCACTTCAGGGTTATGGCCACATGGGGGCTTATCTTGGCCTGTTCAACTGTGCTATCTGCCTGCCGCAGATTATCGCTGCTGCATGTGGCGGCACCATCTTCGGACTGGTTGGCGGTACGCAGTCGGCCATGATGTTTGTGTCAGCGGCATTGCTCGTCGGTGGCTCTGCCAGCGTCTTCCTCATCCACGAAAAGAAATAACATAATGCAATCGTTTGCATCAAAATATACCATACTACTATGAAAATACAATTCCACTTAGAGTATCAGACTACCTTCGGCGAGAAGTTGGTACTCAATGTCCTGAAAGAGGACGGTAAGGCCGAGCAGCACACGATGGGCACGCTCGACGGCAAGAACTGGAGCTGTGAGCTGACGAAGGTTGGCAAGGCCGGTGCGTACATGGACTATTACTATACCGTGTTGCGCGATGGCAAGGAGGCGCGTCACGAGTGGCTCGTGGAACCCCATCGTCTGGAGTTTGCAGCCGTTCGGGGCGCCCGTTATACGGTCTACGACCATTGGCTCGATATTCCCGAGGACTCCTACCTGTATTCCTCGGCTTTCACCGACTGTGTCAACCGTCGTGAGCGGCAGATGAGCACTTCGTCGGAATATGTCAGGACCGTGCGTCTGAAAGTTCGCGTGCCGCAGCTTCGTGCTAACGAGCGTTTAGGCGTCGTCGGCGGTAGCGACGCGCTGGGCAACTGGGATGCCCGCAAGGCACTGCCCATGACCGAACACGAGTGCAACGAGTGGGTTCTCTCGCTCGATGCCGACCGGCTGCCTCAGACCTTCGAGTTCAAGTTTGTCAGTCTCAGTGGCGAGGCTCCCGTCTGGGAGAACGGCATGAACCGTGTCATTGCCCTGCCTGTCATAGCTGAGGGCGAGGTGGTGGTCTACGAGCTGCCGCAGGCGTTCTTCCTCGTCTATCCGTGGAAGGGTGCCGGCACCGTTATCCCCGTCTTCTCGCTGCGCTCGGAAGGCAGCTTTGGCGTGGGCGACTTCGGCGACCTGAAGACGATGGTCGACTGGTGTGCGAAGACCAGCCAGCGCGTTCTTCAGGTACTGCCCATCAACGACACGAACATGACAGGTTCCTGGCAGGACAGTTATCCTTATAATAGTATTAGCATCTATGCCCTCCACCCGCAGTACTGCGACCTGCGCCAGCTGCCGCCGCTGAAGGATGAGGCGGAGCGCGAGCGTTTTGAGCAGCTGCGTCAGGAGCTGAATGCACTGCCGCAGATTGACTACGAGCGGATGTTTGCCGCTAAGCTGGCGTATCTGCAGGCTGTCTACAAGCAGGAGGGTGCCAAGACCAAGCGCACGGCCGACTATAAGCGCTTCGTCAGCGAGAACCGTGAGTGGCTGGAGCCCTACGCCCGTTTCTGTGCGAACCGCGATAAGTACGGCACGGCGGAGTTCACGACATGGCCGGCAGAGGCCACGAAGACCAAGCCCGACGACTTCTGGTTCTTCGTGCAGTACCATCTGGACCGTCAGATGCGCGAAGCTCACGCGTATGCACGCGAACATTGCGTTATATTGAAAGGCGACATCCCCATCGGCATCTCGCGCGACGGTGTTGAGGCGTGGGTAGAGCCGAAGTACTTCAATCTTAACGGTCAGGCCGGTGCACCGCCCGATCCGTTCTCGGCCGATGGTCAGAACTGGGGCTTCCCCACCTACAACTGGGACGAAATGCTTCGTGACGGCTGCCAGTGGTGGGTGCGCCGCTTCCGTAAGATGGCCGAGTACTTCGATGCCTACCGCATCGACCACGTCTTGGGCTTCTTCCGTATCTGGGAGATTCCCGTGCCCGAGAAGTCTGGACTCATGGGACAGTTCGTCCCGGCCCTCGGGCTGAGCCTTGAGGAGATTCATGGCTATGGTGTTGAGTTCAACGACGGGCTCTTCCTCGTCGACCATAAGCGCAACGACCGTTGGCACCCACGCATCGCTGTGCAGTACCAGCCCGCCTACGAGCAGCTATCCGAGGAGCAGAAGTTCTGCTTCAACCGTCTCTACAACGACTATTTCTACCAGCGCAACAACCAGTTCTGGTACCAGGAGGCCATGAAGAAGCTGCCGCGGCTGACGCAGGCCACCCGTATGCTTGTCTGTGCCGAGGACCTCGGTATGGTGCCCGACTGCGTGCCCTGGGTGATGAACGAGCTGCGTATCCTGTCGCTCGAAATCCAGTCGATGCCTAAGGAGTCTAAGTACCGCTTCGGCCGTCTGAGTCATAACCCCTACCGTTCTGTCTGCACCATCTCGACTCACGACATGCCGACGCTGCGACAGTGGTGGGATGAGGACGAGGAGCGTACGCAGGATTATTTCACTACGATCCTGCGTCGTGGCGGTGAGGCCCCACACCCGTTGCCGGGCTGGCTGGCCAAGGACATCGTCTCGCGCCATCTGACCAGTCCCTCGATGCTCTGTCTGCTGTCGCTGCAGGACTGGCTCTCCATCGACGAGCGCCTGCGCCTGCCCGACCAGAATGCCGAGCGCATCAATATCCCGGCCAATCCGCGCCATTACTGGCGTTACCGTATGCATCTCACCATCGAGCAGCTTCTCAAGGCCGATGACCTGAACTACGAAATCAGCACACTCATCACTCAGAGCGGAAGAAAATGAAAAGAATCCTCTTACTGATAAGTTTATCGTTTATCAGTTGTCATTTAGCATTTAGTGCAAGTGTCAAGTCACCGAACGGCAATGTTGAATTAAAGTTTGGTGTCGATGAGGCCGGACGGCCTGTCTATGAGTTATCATACAAGGGAAGGCCCGTCGTGCTGCCCTCGCACCTCGGTTTGGACCTGGCTGCCGACAAGCACGCCTCGAAGGGCCTGAAGGAGACCGACCTGCTGGCGGGTTTCACCATCGCCAAGGAGGAGACCTCCACGTTCGACGAGACCTGGCAGCCCGTCTGGGGCGAGAGCCGCGACATCCGCAACCACTACGTCGAGTATGCTGCCACCCTGTGGCAGCCCAAAGAACAGCGCCAGATGCTCCTCCGCTTCCGCGTCTACGACGACGGCATCGGCTTCCGCTACGAGTTCCCGCAGCAGAAGGAGCTGAACTACTTCCTCATCCAGGAAGAGAAGACGGAGTTCGCCATGGCGGGCGACCACACCGCGTGGTGGCTGCCCGGCGACTACGACACCCAGGAACAGGAGACGCAGGAGTCGCGCCTCTCCGAGATTCGCAGCCGCTTCCACGATGCCGTGAACTGGGGTAACTCCTCGGTGGGCGTCTTCAGCGAGACGGGCGTGCAGACCTCGCTCCAGATGAAGACCGTTGACGGCCTCTACATCAATATCCACGAAGCGGCCTGTGCCGACTATGCCACGATGCACCTGAACCTCAACGACACGACGATGACCTTCACCTCGTGGCTGACGCCCGATGCCACTGGGCTGAAAGGCTGTATGCAGACGCCCTGCGAGACGCCTTGGCGCACGGTGATGGTCTCCGACGATGCTCGCGACATGCTGTCGTCGAACCTCATCCTGAACCTCAACGACCCGTGTGCTCTCGATGACGTCAGCTGGATTCATCCGACGAAGTACTGCGGCGTCTGGTGGGAGATGATTGTCGGCAAGTCGTCGTGGAACTACACCGATGAGTTCCCCAGCATCAAGCTCGACCGGATAGACTGGACGAAGGTGAAGCCCAATGGCCGCCATGCCGCCAACAACGCGAAGGTGAAGCGCTACATCGACTTCGCCGCGAAGAACGGCCTCGACCAGGTACTCGTCGAGGGCTGGAACGTCGGTTGGGAGGACTGGGCGAATATGTGGAAGCGCGATGTCTTCGACTTCGTTACGCCCTATCCCGACTTCGACCTGCAGATGCTCAACGACTATGCCCACGCGAAGGGGGTGAAGCTGATGATGCACCACGAGACCTCGTCGAGCACGCAGAACTACGAGCGCCACATGGAGCAGGCCTTCCAGCTGATGAACCGTTACGGCTACGACGCCGTGAAGACCGGCTACGTCGGCGACATTATCCCCCGCGGCGACCACCACTACTCGCAGTCAATGAACAACCATTATCTCTACGTAGTCAAGGAGGCCGCCAAGCACCACATCATGGTCAATGCCCATGAGGCGACGCGTCCGACGGGCCTCTGCCGCACCTACCCGAACCTCGTCGGCAACGAGAGTGCCCGCGGCACGGAGTACGAGGCGTTCGGCGGCTCGCGTCCCGACCACACGTGCATCCTGCCGTTCACCCGTCTGCAGGGCGGTCCCATGGACTACACCCCCGGCATCTTCGTCACCCGTCTGAAGGAGTGGAGCGACAACCCCAGCTGGGCCCGTATTACGCTGGCCGGCAGCCTGGCCCTCTACCTGACGATGTACTCGCCCTTGCAGATGGCCGCCGACCTGCCCGAGAACTACGAGAAGTTCGACGATGCTTTCCAGTTTATTCGCGACGTGGCATGCGACTGGGACGAAAGCCGTTATCTGGAGGCCGAGCCAGCCGACTACATCACCGTGGCGCGCAAGGCCAAGGGTACCGACAACTGGTTCATCGGTGGCAAGTGCGACGAGAACGGCCACCTGAGCGTCGTCAAGCTCGACTTCCTCGACAAGGGGCGTAAGTATGACTGCACCATCTATGCCGACGCGCCCACAGCCCACTACGAGACGAATCCCCAGGCTTACGTCATTACCAAGAAGACCGTGAAGGCCGGCCAGACGCTGAAGATAAAAGAAGCTCCCGGCGGCGGTTTCGCTGTTTCACTGATTGCAAAATAACATGAAGAAATTGATATTGGCAGGATTACTCACTGCGCTGACGACACACGCTGTTGCAGCCCCGGATTTTAAGTTCAACGAGATGTCGTACACGCCCGAGGCCACGACGTTCCAGCTCTTCGCATCGCCCACGGCCAAAGAGGTCAAGGTGCGTATCTATCGGGAGGGCCTTGGCGGAAAGGCCGTTAAGACCGCCCGAATGAAGTACAAGGACGGCCTTTGGACCGTCACCGTCCAGGGCGACCTCTTGGGCCGCTACTATACCTTCGACACCGGTCATGGGGAGACACCGGGCGTCTTTGCCAAGGCCGTTGGCGTCAACGGTAGGCGCGGGGCTATCATCAACGAGATGAAAACGTGGCCCGACGACTGGTGCTGCGACCAGCATCCCGTTATTAAATCGCCCGTCGACCTGGTGGTCTACGAACTCCACCACCGCGACTTCTCCATCGCCCGTCCCGACGCTAAGTATCCAGGCAAGTTTCTGGCCCTGACGGAGCCGTGGGCCATCGACCACCTGAAGGAACTGGGCGTCAATGCCGTCCATCTCCTGCCGAGCTACGACTTTGGCTCTGTCGACGAGACGCGTCTCGACCAGCCGCAGTATAACTGGGGCTACGACCCCGTGAACTACAACGTCCCCGAGGGCTCGTATGCAACTGACCCTTACGACCCGGCGTGCCGCATCCGCGAGTTCAAGCAGATGGTGCAGGCGTTGCACAAGGCCGGCATTGCCGTCATCCTCGACGTCGTCTACAACCACACCTACGACATCGAGCACTCCAACTTCCAGCGTACGTATCCGGACTACTACTATAGGAAACTGAGAGTTGAGAACGGAGAACTGAGAGGTATGATTACATCTGCCGCTGAGTCTGATAATACATCTGCCGCTGAGTCTAATCAAACCTCTCCGTTCTCCGTTCTCCGTTCTCCGTTCAGTAATGGCTCCGGCTGTGGCAACGAGACGGCCTCGGAGCAGCCGATGATGCGCCGCTTCATGATTGAGAGCCTGAAGTATTGGTATAATGAGTATCGTGTCGACGGTTTCCGCTTCGACTTAATGGGTTGTCACGACATCGAGACGATGAATGCCATCCGTGCTGAACTCAACAAGCTCGACCCCTCCATCATTATTTATGGCGAGGGCTGGAGTGCCGGACAGTGCGCCCTGCCCACCGAACAGCTGGGCGTGAAGGCTAATGTCTCCAAGATGCCGGGCATTGCCGCCTTCTCCGACGAGCTGCGTGATGCCCTCCGCGGTCCCTTCTCTGACGACACCAAGCCCGGCTGGCTGGGCGCAAAGAACTCTGAAAACTCCGAAAATTCCGAATTTTCCGAATCAATCAAGTTCGGCATCGTCGGCGCTATCGCCCATCCGCAGGTCGACTTCACTAAGGTGAACTACACCAAGGAGCCGTGGGCTACCGAGCCGACGCAGATGATGTCCTACGTCTCCTGTCATGACGACATGTGTCTCGTAGATCGCCTCAAGGCTTCTGTCCCGTCCCTTCAATCGTCAAATGGTCAATGGTCAAATAGTCAAATAGACGAGCTAATCCGTCTCCATCTGCTGGCCCATACCGCCGTCTTCACCTCCCAGGGCGTGCCCTTCATGCTCAGCGGCGAGGAGCTGCTGCGCACGAAGCTGGGTGTCCACAACTCCTACGAGTCGCCCGACAGCATCAACCAGCTTGACTGGAAGAACAAAGAACGCTACCCGCAGGTTTTCAAGTACCTCAGCGCCCTCATTGCCCTGCGCAAGCACCATCCGGCCTTCCGTCTGGGCGATGCTCACTTGGTGCGCAAACATCTGGAGTTCCTCGATGCCCCAGCTGGTGTGGTGGCTTTCCGTCTGAAAGACTATGCCGGACGTGACGACTGGCGTACCATCATCGTCATCCTCAATGCCAATGCCACCGAGACCACTGTCCGCATACCTAAGGGCATGTACACGGTCGTGTGCAAGGACGGAGAGATTAACGAACAGTCTGTGGACAAGATCTTCGGCAGCCGCGTGATGGTCAGTCCGCAGACGGCTCTGATTCTGCACGATTAGCCGATGACCGTAGAAACAATAAAACCAGAGAATAATGAAACAGAAGCTATTA
>Ga0310694_10006824_pt1 | contig 10778 bp, 6 predicted proteins | sample 174DNAGHGhighgp2_FD_203884 | JGI IMG/M metagenome (GOLD analysis project Ga0310694, IMG submission 203884) | Sheep rumen microbial communities from Palmerston North, Manawatu-Wanganui, New Zealand - 1742 DNA GHGhigh gp2 (v2) (version 2) | ecosystem: Host-associated > Mammals > Digestive system >... | reverse complement strand
TTGCCCAACTCTCTCATAGCAATTACCAAACTCTCGTAGGTTGCCACCTGATACCCGTCATCTAAATACAAATCGTTGAAACCATTAGATATGGTATAGCCTTCTTCAAAATCGAGCGGGTCATATGGATTAAAATTATTAAATGTAACGGTGGTCATAACATCATGAGTAGTGGTATTGTCCGTGATAAACAAACCGCCTGAATACTCATCATTGATTTGTGTCATCTCGTCAAGGTTTTCTAGAACTATTATTTGCTCAAGCATATCATTCGTGTTAAAACAATCTTTCTTGAAAGAAAGATAGTCACCGTCGTCATAGATCAATTCCTGAATGCATAACGGAGAACACCTAAAAATACTGTATGTGAACAGATTATGATTCCTTCTGTTCTCTGCATCACCATTCAAATAATTAGTTGCATGATAAGAAAAACAATTATCAATATCTTCAAAAGCTGAATAATCACCAACCCAGCTCCAGCCCGGGAACGGAAGATCCATTAAGGTTATGGCATATCCGCAATCACTAAACAGTTTTGGCAACACTTTAAGTGATTCATCATGCTTTTCCGCAAGCGTCTCATCTGATCTCTCATCCATCCGTTCAGGGGTATACTCATATCCTCCGAACAGAGCAGATGTGGTCTTCAGGGTGTTCTGTCCAAAGGACATACAGTTCGGATAGTAAACAAAACCCTCGAATTGTTCTTCAAGTTCTGGAAACTCATAAAAGATATATGGAATGTATCCTGAGACTGCCCTGTCTAGCATGATCACCATTACATTCTCTCCAGTAGATGACAGTACGATCGTAGGCTTATCTTCATCTTGATAATTGGCAATATGTTCCATTACGGATGTATACGAATCTTGTACTATCTTTGCATCAATTGCAGATATGGTCAGTGCCGTAAGAATACCTGCAAAAAAAGCAACCGAGATCAGTTTCTTGTACTTGTATAAAAACGCAAAGGCTGCAATGATAACTAATACAACTATCAGGTTTAGTGCTTTCTGTATCACGGAATAACTCAGGTCACGATCAAACACCAGAGTAGTATTGAGGGTTCCCGTATCTGTTCCGAAGAACAGATAATTGACTGCCGAAGAAACAGCCAAACCTATTGACAGAATAGAAAACACATGCCGAACCTTCTTGTTTGCAAGAAAGTAAAAAACACTGGGCCAGAACACAAAAAAACCAATTGCTACAAAGGCCGAAGACTCCAAATAGTGAAGCGGATTAAGAGGATTATCAACACTCACAAATTCTTCTGGAGAAGCACTCAGATAAGCTAGCGGGATTAAAAGGCCGGTTAATGCAGACATAAATACCAACGGAAGAATAAAAAGCACTGCGGCCGGTTCTTTATCAAAGATTGAACCTAGTCTTTCCGAAAATCTGCAGTTTGATACAGAGCGATGTTTTGTCAGACGAAGAGCTTTGTTCGTATGCTTCCAATTCTTTATGATTATCGTCTTGACAAGCGAATAAATATTGTTCATTGTCCAATATACAACAAGAACAGATGGGGAATTATACAAGACTACCAAGAATAGCAATGTTAGCAGATAGGATTGAAACGCTTTTTTTATCGGAAAACCTTTTGTATAGATATAGCAGGAAAGGAAATTGATCAGTGACATCAGTATTGGAAGCAAGTTAATCGTTATGCTTCCTACAGATAACAAACCATCCGGAGCTCCGAGATCAAAAACAAACAAGTTCCCCCCTGTTCCGGAAAAACTGTCAGATCCTCGAACACCCAACAGATCATAAGCTGCCATAAAGAAAGGTATCTGCAGCAAGATGGATATTGAGCTCTTAAGTTGTGATAAAGGATTATAGTGGTTCTGTCTGTAGTAGGTAGCGAGCATCATATGCTTCTCATCACCTTTAAATGTCTTCTTTATGTGTTCGACCACGGGAGCGAGTTCTTTCTCTTTATCCCTTTGTTCCTGTTCCACCTTCTCAGCCCTCATGTATATCGGAAGGACTAGAGTGCTGACAACAATGCTTAGCACTAAAAGCGACAAGCCTTTACTAAGCGTGAGGTTAAAGGCAATGGTAAAGACAGCTTCGAAGACCAGTTCGAGCGGTGCAAGGATTATATTTCGAATGATATCCAAGATGATCAATTGCTTTACCTCTATCGTTCTTATTCAGGACAGTCGGTCTGAACCCAGTTATCCGGATCAAAGATATTGCCGTTTATTACTTTGAGCCATACGCAGTCATCTGCATATGTGAACTGGTTGCCCTGGTTATAGTCAGGGTTCCAGAGTGTTTCGTCTTCAATAGGATAATAGCTGACATACAGATCGCCGGATTTGAGATCCGAGTTGATCGGATTGCCGGTATAAGGATTGACCGGATCATCAATGATGCCGTCCAGCGCAATGGTCGGGACATCGGCATTGGTCATGAATGTATTGTCTGTAGTAAAACCTTCTGCATCAAAGTCCTTTACCATGAGCAGGCAGTTGTACCATTCCGCATTTACCTGAGGGAACACCAGTTCCTCGAACATGGCAACTTGTGTTCCATGATCGCTGACGATTATGATTCGTGTATTGTCATACACTCCGATCTCCTTCAGATAATCCATGTAATCGCCTAATTCCCGCATCGCTGCCACGAAACAATCATACGTAGAATCCTGATATCCCTGCCAGACAAGCAACTTATAACTGCCGTTGCAGATGTAGTATTCTTCTTCAAGATCGTCTACCGGAGTATACGGATCGTAATTGCTGAGGTTTGTAACATCATGTGTGGTCTCGTTGTCGAAAAGGAACAATCCGCCGGAACAGTTATCATCCACCACGGTCATGTCAGCCATGTTTTCAAGTACGATGAAGTTTTCCAGCGTGTCATACTTGTCAACAACGTCCTGATTGACCGAGAGGTAATCACCGCTGTCGTAGATGAATCCCTGGATACACAGTGGCGAGCACTTGAAAAGACTGTACATGAACAGATTACGGTTTCTTCTGTTCTCTGTATTGATATGCGCTTCGGTGTCGTCGTTATAGAAATCTGTCGGATGATAAGTATAGCAATTATCTATGTCCTTAAATGCAGAATAATCACCGGCCCAGCTCCAGCCAGGGAACGGAAGATCCATTAAGGTTACCGTATAACCCTGATCACTAAACAGTTTGGGCAGAACCTTAAGTGATTCATCGTGCTTTTCAGCGAGCGACTCATCAGCTCTTGCATCCATACGTTCAGGAGTATATTCATACCCGCCGAATAATGCGGATGTGGTCTTCAATGTATTCTGACCAAAGGACATGCAGTTCGGATAGTAGACAAAGCCGTCGAACTGTTCTTCCAGTTCGGGGAATTCATAGAAAACAAACGGCAGGTATCCTGATACCGCTCTGTCGAGCATGATAACCATTACATTCTCTTCGGTCTGGGACAAGACGATCTTTGGCTTCTCGGTCTCGCGGAAATCGTCGATGTGTTCGATTATCGATGTGTAAGAATCCTGTACCTTCTTGGCATTAATGGCAGAGATGGAAACCGTCGTCAGGATGATTGCTATGAAAGCAATGTTCATCACTTTCTTGAACCGGAAAAGGAGAACACAGGCGGCCATAATGACTATAACGATGGCTATGTTCAAAAACTGCTGCGTTACAGAATAGGTCGGATCGTGTTCGAACACCAAAGATGTGTTGATCGTTCCCGTGTTTGAGCCGAAGAAAAGATAATCCACAGCCGATACAAAAGATATTCCCACCACTGCTACGGACATTACGAGCTTGGCCTTCTTGTTGGCAAGATAATAGAATATGCCCGGCCAGACAACAAAGAATCCTACCGCGACAAAGAACGAAGACAGCAGATACCGAAGCGGGTTCTGCGGATTGATCACATCAATGAATTCTTCCGGTGAAGCACTCAGATATGCAAGCGGGATCAGAAGTCCGGTCAGGACCGCCATGAATGCCATCGGAAGGATAAAAAGGGATGTCTTGGGTTCCTGTCTAAAGAACGAACCAAATATAGTTCCTTCTGTGTTCTCTTTCTTGGTCTTAACTTTCTTTTCGGGCTTTTTGCTCTTGATAATGATGATCTTTACGAGCGAATAGACATTGTTCATCGTCCAGTAGAGCAAGAGAGCAGACGGTGAATTATACAAGAGGACCAGGAATACAAGTGCCAGAAGATACGAGCGGATCGTTGTCTTAAAAGGAATGCCTCTAGAATATATATAGCATGCGATCACATTGACTAAAGTCATTACCAAAGGCAATACGTTTATCGAGACATCGCCTATCGTTATCAATCCGTCCGGATTTCCAAGGTCCTGGAAAGCAAGAAATGCCGTTCCGGTAAAACGATCTTTTGCCTGAATTCCCAGCAGATCATATGCTGCCATGAAGAACGGAACCTGAAGCAGGATCGAAAGCGTACTCTTAAGCCTGTATAACGGGCTGTAATGATTCTCGCGGTAATAAGCATCGAGGATCATGTACTTCTCGTCGCCTCTGAAGTTCCTCTTTATGTGCTCAGACCAGTAGAAGAGTTCTTTCTCTTTATCCCGCTCCTCCTGTTCGAGTTTCTCGGCTCTCTTATAAAGCGGGAGCACGAGAGTGCTGACGACCAGGCTTAAGATTATGATCGCCAAGCCTTCACTGTTTGTGATGTTATAAGCAATAGTGAAGATAGACTCGAAGATCAACTCGAGCGGAGCCAAAAAGATGTTCCTGAAAATATCGAATATTATCACTTGGTTACCTCAGGCGTTTCACTAACTCTTTGCTGCAGGTCGGTGAGGCAGTCTACGATCGCCTCTGCAGAATGTCCCTGATTCTTCCAAGCATATTCGCGTGCGGCTTTTATTCCCTGCTCATACTTATCGCTTGATAACGTATCGTCGATCCTGTTCTTGAGATCATCCAGACTGTCTTCGGAGATCTCGCATCCAATAGTCGGCAGCACTTTGAATTTCCAAAGTTCATCTTTGATCCAGGCGCTGTCATAGATGCTGTCATCAAAACTCTCGACCGAGGTATACATTATCGGTTTGCCGAAGATCAATGCAAAATCAAAAACCACTCCCGAGAAATCACTGATGAGCAGGTCTGCTCTGTTCAATATATCGAAATTATCATTGTCAGTATTCCATTTGAAGTTTTCGGCGTTATCGTATTTATTATGTAGCTTATTCAAGATTTCTTTATCAGCAGTAAATGACTGTGGGTGAGGACGAAAAACAATCTCATAGCCTGTTTCGATAAGTGCATCGATCAATTTTTCTCCAAATCTGTATAAGAATCCACTTTCTCCCCAAGACGGAGCAAGCAATATAACCTTATTTGCATTGCATATCTTCTTTGCATTACTCAGTTTTGTCTGAAGTTCATCAAAGTAAGGCAAGCCTACAACTCTAACTTCTTTGTTGGGCAAATTCCGTTTCTTTTCTAATAATCTTACCTCGGCGGTTTGAAAATCCGATACTGTCAAAATGACATCAAAAAAGTCAATTTGGAACATTCTGTACCCTAGAGCAGAATCAGCACTATGAAAGAAATGTATATATTTTCCTACTTCCTTAGATCTCTTCCACTGCAATACATCCAAGCCCGGTGTAGTGGATAACAGAACATCTGCGCTGGCAGCATTCAGTTTGACAAAAGCCTTATTGCCCTTGCCGATGAATTCCGGATGAACGTATTTGTATTCCCTGGAAAAGACCGGATCGTCTTCCGATGAGGTCCAGAAAGTAACATCTATTTCCCTCTTCTCGAACTCATTCAAGATAGGCATAAAGTTGTTCCAGTATCTCTTATCATCAGAGAAAAGAAGATACTTCTTGTGTCCTGCGCTGGTCGTCGCTGATTTGCCGCCTATCAAAGTCTTAGCCTTGATCAGCAGCATCCTCAAAAAGAATCCTGCCGTTATGAACACTCCCAGCAGCACGGAAAACAGCATGCTTCCCGTTGCAGGATCAATATATAACCGAATGTTTTCCATAAATAGCTGCATTGCCTGTTACTCTTTCATCGTCTTTGTGTCTTTTCTCTCTGTCATACAGTTTACTATAGCATCCTTGCCGTTTTATTGGTCGTTATGCTCCGGGTTTTTCAATGGGAACCCAGTTATCCTCATTGAAAATGTCTCCGCCCGTGATCTTGAACCAGATACAATCTTCATCATAGTAGAATGTATTTCCGTTATTCAGATCCGGATTCCACAGTTTCTCGTCCGGGGAATCGGAGAAGCTGACAAACACGCCTTCGTTTTTGGGCAGAGTATCTATCGGATTCCCCGTGAATGGATTGACGGGGTCTTCCACTATTCCGTCCAACGCAATGGCGGGAACGTCTGCATTGGTCATGAACGAATCGTCCGTTGTAAATCCGGAAGATCCGAAATCCTTTACCATGAGCAGACAGTTATACCATTCGCCGTTTACATCCTCGAACTGCAGTTCATCAAATATTTGGATATCCGCGCCATGGTCGCTTACGATTATTATCCTGGTATTGTCGTAAACACCGTTCGCTTTAAGGTAATCCATGTAATTACCCAATTCAACCATGGATATGACCAGACATTCGTAAGTGGCCGCCTGATAGAACGTGCTGACCTCCAGTTCTTTGCTTCCGTCGGAAATGTAATAGCTTCCTTCGAAATCAACGATGGTTGTTACATCGTGTGTGGTCTCATTGTCGATAAGGAACAGGCTGCCCTGATAATCATCGCTGAGCACGGTCATTTCTTCGAGCTTTTTAAGGACCATATAGTTCTCGAAAACATCGATTATTCCGTAATAATCTTCTTGGACCGAAAGATAGTCGCCGTCATCATAGATCATCCCCTGCAGGCACAACGGAGCGCATCTGACGATGCTGTACATGAACATATTGCGGTTCCTTCTGTTCTCCGCATTAATGCTTGCCTCAGAATTGCTGTTGTAGAAATCTTTCGGATAGTATGCAAAACAATTGTCTATGTCTTTAAACGAGGAATAGTCCCCGTTCCAATTCCATCCGGGGAAAGGAAGATCCATTAAAGTGGTTACATATCCTTCGTTGCTCAGTATCTCAGGGAGCACTTTGAGGGCTTCATCGTGTTTTACAGCCAAAGTCTCGTCAGCTCTCGCATCGATCTGTTCGGGAGTATAGTCATATCCTCCGAACAGAGCAGACGTGGTCTTCAATGTGTTCTGCGCGAAAGTCACGGTGTTCGGATAATAGACAAAGCCGTCAAACTTTTCCTTCAGCTCAGGATACTCATTGAAAACATAAGGGATATAACCTGCGACTGCCCTGTCGAGCATTATGACCATAACATTATCTCCTGTTGATGACAGAGTGATCTTGGGAGATTCCATATCCCGGTATACATCGATCTGACTGATCACCGATGCATATGAATCCTGAACTTTCTTTGCATTGATAACGGATATGGTAAGGGTTGTCAGGATGATTGCGGCGAATACGACGGTTAATGCCTTTTTGAACCTTGATACATAGATGCAGACAGCGATTATGACCACTACTATCAGTGCATTCAGTATCATATCCGTTACCGGGTATTCGGGTGCGCGGTCAAATACCAAAGTGGTATTGATCGTTCCCGTGTTTGTTCCGAAGAACAGATAATCGACTGCAGAGAATGCGGAAGCCCCTATCATCAGAATGGTAAAAACATTTCTGAGCTTCGGTTTGGCAAGATAGAAGAAAACACCGGGCCAGACAACGAAGAAACCGACCGCAACGAAAAAAGAAGACAACAGATAACGGAGCGGATTCTGAGGATCTGTTACATTGATGAATTCTTCAGGTGATGCGCTCAGATAGGCAAGCGGTATCAACAGTCCCGTCAGTACGGACATGAAAAATGCAGCGAGAACAAACAGAGCCGCGCCGGCCTTTTGTCCTAAGACCGGACCGGCAGGTTCTGTTTTCGCTTTAAGTGGCTGAACCTCCGCGCTGCGCTTCTGCGAATTCTTGATGATTATCGTCTTGACCAATGAATAGAGATTATTCATCGTCCAGTACAAAAGGAGGGCCAAAGGCGAATTATACAGGGCGATCAGGAATATCAAAGGGAGTATCAGAGATCTCAGAACGGTCTTGGCAGGAAGTCCCCTGGTATAGATATATGTAGCCAATATATTTATCAATGTCATCAGTATCGGCATGACATTGATCGCAATGCTGCCTAACGCAAGAAAATTATCCGGTGTGCTGAGATCGGTAAAAAATAAAAAATCGACACCCCTGAATCTGTTAGCGGCACGAACCCCTAACAGATCATAAGCTGCCATAAAGAATGGGATCTGAAGCAGGATAGAGATGGAACTCTTTAACCTGTGTATCGGATTATAGTGATTCTCTCTGTAATAGGCGTCGAGCATCATGTATCTCTCGTCGCCTTTGAAATGATGCTTTATGTGCTCCGTCCAAAAGGAAAGTTCTTTTTCCTTTTCCCTCTGTTCCTGCTCGATAGCCTCAGCTCTTTTGTAGAGAGGGAGCACTAAGGTGCTGACGACCAGACTCAGTATGATGATCGCCAGGCCTTCGCTATGCGTGATGTTAAACGCAATCGTGAAAATAACCTCAAATATCAGTTCCAGCGGGGCAAGAAAAATATTTCTGAGTATCTCCAGAATTATCACTTACTTCACCTCAACCGCAGACTTCTATTGACGATTATTCAGACAGGGTGCACCTTTTATTTCTTCTTCTCACCGCGCCATGTGATCCTTCCGCGGGAAAGATCATAAGGTGATATCTCCATAGTGACTTTGTCACCGGGAAGGATCTTGATGAAATTCTGTCTGAGCTTGCCTGACAGATGTGCAAGAACAATATGTCCGGAGTCAAGCTTGACCTTGAACATAGTGTTCGGCAGTGCTTCATCAACTGTTCCAATTACCTCGATAACGTCTTCCTTGGCCATCAAAAACCCTCCTCATAGTCGTAGGTTGTCATATAAGGCCCGTCTTCAGTGATAAGAATCGTGTTCTCGTAATGTGAAGCGGGCTTGCCGTCTTGTGTTACTATCGTCCACTGGTCGGGGAGCATCTCTATCTCTCTTCCGCCGAGTGTGATCATTGGTTCAATGCAGATCGCCATTCCCTTCCTCAGTTTGCAGCCGTGTCCCGGCTTTCCGAAGTTAGGTACGGACGGATCCTGATGCATCGTCGTTCCGATGCCGTGCCCTTCAAGTTCTCTTACAACGCCGTAACCGAAACTCTCGCAGTATGTCTGTACCGCATGTCCGATGTCGCCCGTACGGCAGCCTTCCTTGGCAAACTCGAGTGCCTTGAAGAAAGATTCCTCTGTCCTTACGACAAGATCTTTGACTTCGGGAGCAACTTCTCCGATGCAGTAAGTGCGGCAGGCATCAGCCTGATAACCATTCAATACACAGCCAACATCAACAGAGAGGATATCGCCTTCTTTGAGGATGACGGATTTTCTCGGGATGCCGTGTACGACAGCCTCGTTAACGGATGCGCAGATGGTTCCGGGGAACGGAGGCGTACCAAAATTAAGGAATGACGGTATCGCATCGTGGCTCCTGATTATGTTGTACGCGATCTTATCGACATCGTGTGTCGACATTCCCGGCTTGATCTCATCGCGGATAACCTTGAACACTTCCTGGAGTATCTTTCCGGAAGCCTTCATGAGCTCAAACTCTTCAGCGTTTAAGATCTCTATCATCTTCTGCCCCTTTTACACAAGACCAAGACCCTTAAGGCCGTCTTCGATGCTCTTGATGCATGTATCCGCATCTACATTGTTGTTGCCTTCAACGAGGATTCCGCGCTCTTTGTAGAAATCGATAAGCGGACGTGTGTTCTCGGCATATGTTGCAAGTCTCTTGCCTACTGTCTCCGGATTGTCATCGGATCTCTGGACGACGTTGCCGCCGCAGTTATCGCATACACCCTCTACCTTAGTCGGCATATACTTTACGTTGAAGCTTGCTCCGCACTTCTCGCAGACTCTTCTCGTTGTGACTCTGTCCATGATGATCTCGTCATCAGTTACAACATAGACAACGGCGTCGAGCTTCTCGCCCTTCTTCTCGAGAATGGCATCCAGAGCCTCTGCCTGTGCGATGTTCCTGGGGAAACCGTCAAGGATGTAACCCTTGCTGACGTCAGGATTATTAAGTCTGTCCTCTACCATCCTGATGGTAACGTCGTCAGGTACGAGAGCGCCCTTGTCCATATAGGACTTAGCCTCGATGCCGAGGGGCGTTCCTTCCTTGAGGTTGTATCTGAAAAGATCTCCCGTTGAGATGTGCGCGAGATCGTATTTCTCTCTCAATACTGTTGCAGTTGTGCCTTTACCGGATCCCGGTGCGCCAAGGATAATAAGCTTCATAAAAGGGTACCTCCGTCAGTTTATTTAGCGTACTTGTTCTTCTTTGCTTCTCTGCCTGCCTGCTTAACGCGGTCTGCTTCCTCCTTGACCTTCTGGTCCAGGAAGAGTTTTGTCTCATAGATGCCGCCTGCAACCATAACGCTGACGATACCAATGTAACTTGCGGGGCCGAGCACGGGAATGAGGCTCAGCAGCAGGGGTATCAGGCAGATGATGAGCAGATAAGCGGCATCAGCGATGTTCATGTTCGTATAAGTGTTCATCATGTACTGTGATGTCGGCTTGCCGGGTCTAATGCCCTGGATGTATCCGCCGTACTGCTTGATCTGGTTCGCCATGTCGATGGGGTTGAACTGGATCATCGAGAAGAAAGATGTGAACCCGATTATCAGCATTGCAAATACAACG
>Ga0310694_10006823_pt1 | contig 10779 bp, 12 predicted proteins | sample 174DNAGHGhighgp2_FD_203884 | JGI IMG/M metagenome (GOLD analysis project Ga0310694, IMG submission 203884) | Sheep rumen microbial communities from Palmerston North, Manawatu-Wanganui, New Zealand - 1742 DNA GHGhigh gp2 (v2) (version 2) | ecosystem: Host-associated > Mammals > Digestive system... | reverse complement strand
ACCTTCGACATCGAGATGCAGATTGAGGACACCCACGAGCTTCCGAAGCGTGCCCGCTACTACCAGGCACTGTGCGATTCAGAAGCCCTGAACAAGGGCGAATCTTACCGCAACCTCAAGGAACAGTACATCATCTTCATCTGCCCCGACGATATTTTCAAGCAGGGTCGTGCCGTTTACAGGTTCAAGAATCTGGAAAAAGGGCATCCCGAACATGAATTGGGCGACCTCTGTTACAAAAATTTTTATATATTCAATAAGTACAGGGATGTCGCCGAGCAGTCGGTCAAGGAGTATCTCGAATACTTTGCGACTAACAAGGCAACATCCAAGGGAACAAAGAACATCGAACTTCAGCGGCAATGGTATCTTTCGGACAACGAAACGAGGAAGCGCTATATGACTTGGCAACAGGAATTGGATGACTTGGTGTACGATGAACGCCAGCGCACTAAAGCTGCCGAAAAACGCGCCAGCGAGGCTGAAACTCGTGCTGACGAAGAAAAGTCTCGTGCCGATAAGTACGAGAAGATTCTCAAGGAACACGGGCTCCTTTAAGTAAGCCCTTTTCAAGAAAATAAGCCCAAAGCCGGTCCGCAGGGGCCGGTTTTGCTATTTTAGGTCACTTTTTTGCAACAAAAACGGCAAGTGTCATCTTTTGCCATTCCAAAAATCTATATTTCCTTGCAAATAGAGTTTTCTCTTGTTCTCTACTTGAAACTTCGACACTTTCATACACAGGGAATAAGACGGACGCTCACGTCTGCGACCGGCGCAAGCCTGCCGCATCGTTTTGGTACATGCATATTTGATAAATCTGCCTGTAGGCAAACGGCCATTTTGGGGCGTGAGTTGTTTGCGTTTATTTGTGTAGGGCAGTCGAAGGCCTCAGGTAGGTAAATGCATTCAACTCCACGCCTTTTTTATTTTCGAAAAAGACTGGACAGGTGCGGAACGGGGGTAGACTCGCTGAGTTTTGCTCTTGTCCTCTAACTGAAACTTCGACACTTTCATACACAAGGAATAAGGCAATGACTCGCCATCGCCCGTGGATTGCATGGGCGTAGTGTACCCTGGGCGTATTGTATCCGCTCGGGATTGTTTTGCAACGTCATTGCGAACTCTGAAAGGGTGAAGCAATCCATTGCAAGATTATGCGGGTGTATTGTATTCTTTTGAAAATGTCGCGCTTTTAGGCGAGGAGTGAGTCGGCTCCCCGCCGTTCTTTTTGTCCGCACCCCGGCCAAGCGAATCGGCCAGAACCGCTCCCGCGAGAGTGAACTCGTTCACTTTCAACACGGAGCGAATGGTGGCTCAGAAAAGGCCTTATACATTTATCGATTTGTTTGCCGGATGCGGAGGACTATCCGAAGGTTTCCTTGCTACAGGCGAGTATGAAGGGCTCGCTCATGTGGAATGGGAAACTCCTATGGTCAACACGTTAAGAAAACGTTTAGTTGATAAATGGAATCATTCTGAAAATGATGCGAAAAGAAGAGTCATAAAATTTGATGTTCAGAAAACAGACGAATTAATTCTCGGTCAATGGTCCGATGAATCAAGAAAACTGTATGGAGCAGAGAATGATTCGCTTGTTATTGAAAAGGGCCTTGTCGGGTTAATCGGAACAAGAAAGGTTGACTGCATTATTGGAGGCCCTCCTTGCCAAGCATACTCCATTGCGGGAAGAGCTCAATCTCCAACTGGAATGAAAAATGATTATCGAAACTACTTATTTGAAAGTTTCGTCAAAATCGTCAATTATTTCAAACCGAAATTTTTCGTCTTTGAAAATGTTCCCGGCTTATTGAGCGCATGTCCCGGTGATAAACCTGTCAAAGAACGAATTTATGAAGCCTTTGATAAGATTGGTTATGAAATCAGAAAACCCGAAGAATTAAAAAAATCTGTTTATTGCGCAGAAGATTTTGGCGTACCCCAAAAAAGAAACCGAGTCATAATTATTGGCGTTCCTAAAAAATCCAAAATTAAACTTGATTCGTTTTACAGATCACTTGATTCATATAAAGTAGCGGAATATAAAACCGTACGTGATGCTATTGGGAAACTTCCCAAGCTATATCCATTGGAGACTGTTGAAGATTCGGGAAGGTCAAAGGTTTCTCACAAACAGGTTTCTGGCAAGCAGGTCGACCTTCATGTTCCTCGATATAACGGCAAAAGAGATCAGACGCTCTTCTATGAATGGCTTTCTAAGGATATGAATTCTTTCTCTCAGGAAGAGAAAAAGAAATTCTACACGAAGATCACCGGCCATACATCCAATCATATCAAATACCGAAATATTGAATGGGATAAGCCTTCGCCAACAATTGTTGCGCACCTTCAAAAAGATGGATACATGTTTATCCATCCTGATATTAAGCAATTAAGAACGATAACAATAAGGGAAGCTGCGCTTCTTCAGTCCTTTCCTCTTGATTACAAATTCCTGGGCTCCAATCCATACTGCTTCAAAATGATTGGAAACGCGGTTCCCGTCCTTTTTGCAAAGGGCATTGCAAATGCAATGGCAAATGCCATGAAAGGAGGGGAAAAGTAATGAAAAGGCCCCTAAACATTCTTATTGCGTGCGAAGAAAGTCAAGCTGTATGTAAAGCGTTTCGAAAACTAGGACATAATGCATATAGTTGCGACTTGTTGGCTTGCAGCGGAGAACATCCAGAATGGCATTTTAATCATGATGTAACAGAAGTCCTAAACAAAACAAACTTGATTTTACAAAATGGGAAAAAAGCTTCTGTAAAAGGGACATGGGATCTTATGATAGGCCATCCACCCTGTACATATTTAGCTGTTAGCGGAGCGCAATGGTATTACCATCCAGACGACAAAAATTTACCTGTTGAAAAGAGACGTCCCCATCCTAAATATCCGAACAGAGCAAAAGATCGAGAAGATGGCGTTAATTTTTTCATGCTCCTTGCAAACGCAAGAATAAAGAGGATTGCTATAGAAAATCCCGTTGGCATAATGAGTAATAGATGGAGAAAGCCCGACCAAAAAATTCAACCATATGAATTTGGTGATCCGTATTCAAAAGGAACCTGTTTGTGGCTGAAAAATCTATGGACATTGCATCCCTCGAAAGAAACTGAAGACCATGGCGAAAAGATTTTTTTCAAAAGTGGCAAGTCCCAACCCAAGTGGTACTCTGAAGCGTTGTCAAAGGCCAAAACGCCAGAAGAACGCAGAACCCTAAGAAGCAAAACCTTTCCTGGAATAGCACGAGCAATGGCAGAGCAATGGAGCATTCAGATTGCCTTAGAAGAAGATTTATTGACGGATTCTGAAAAGAAAATTCTCGGTGTCGATTATAAAACGTTGAATCGCCAGAACGAAGAACAAATTCAGGAAATTGAAAAAAGAGAACAACAGCTTATATCATTTTGGCTTGACAAGAGGTAGGTATGGGTGACCCAATATGTAAATGGAGAAAAGTTAGCACGGAAAACATCATAGAAATGGTTTCTTGGCTTCCCAAAAGAGTTTGCACAGAAAGCGAGTACAAATCGCATATGTTACAACTTCCGATTGGAAAGGCTTTTCTTAGGACAGCCTGTCAATTGTCTTGTCAATTGGGCCTACAATATGTTGATGAAAGAAAAATGTTTCATCCCAGATTTGACCACGATATAACTGAAAATGAAGCGAAAGAGTATCTTAAATATTGGATTACAAGATACTACGTTCCAAATCCATATACAAAGATGGGGTTCAAGAAAATACATCAGCCTGTAATTCTTTTATATGCGATTGCCGACATAGCCGCTAGAAGAAATGAGTTACATCACTTAGAAGATATTTGCAATACAATTTTTGGTGAACAAACGGGAAATTTGGCAAATGTAAAAAACATGTTATGTGATTTTTCAAACATTATTCATATCGGTATAGATTTTAACGTATCTGCAAATAATCAGAATATTCCTGATTGTCATGTTTACAACAATCGAAATGATAAACAAGCTTTTTTTGACTTTTTTAATAGGTAGCAGAACATGCATTTATATGTGAAAAAAATTGAGGATAAAGACTGTGGTTCTAATGGAATCATGCTGACACACGATATAGTTAGATTCTTTTTCAATCCAGAGAAAAGTTTTTTCGAGAATCTCGGAACGAGCAAGTCATATTCCTTTGCACACTTTAAGAATGCACGCGAAATTAAAGATATAAACGTAAAAAAAATTAATGGTTTCTTTTACATTGACTCTGCTGTTGTCGCGCTACTAAGAGAAAATCACGAAGATATGGCGATAGGGGATCTTCTGTATGTAGAACAGGTTGAAACAACATATAGGATAAAGCTGATAAAAGTTGGTGATCAAAACTACGAAACATTCAACATTTTGCTGAATAAAAATGACAGACATCTTTTGTTGTTGTCAGATGAAAAAGAATCTGACGAAGAAAATGACCTTGAAACGTCAAAAAAAGAAAAAACTCCTGATCAACCCCTTGATCCACCCAAACAAATCATCTACTACGGTGTTCCTGGCTGCGGTAAGAGCAATAAAATTAGAGAGAAACTGAAGGACGTTCCTGAGAAGAACAAGGTTCGTGTCGTGTTCCACCCGGAATACACCAACGCCGAGTTCATCGGGCAAATCTTGCCGAAAGTCAACGGCCATGTCACCTACGAATTTACGCCCGGGCCGTTTACGCAAATTATCAAGCGGGCTTATCTCAATCCCAATGAACAATTTTATCTGGTTATCGAAGAAATCAACCGCGGTAATGCGGCCGCCATTTTCGGCGATACCTTCCAGTTGTTGGATAGGCTCAAGGCTGGCGAAACGGACTCTCTCGGTAACGACCCGGCAAATGCGGCGGTAAACACGTTTACAGAAGGCTGGAGCCAGTATTTTGTCCAGAACGATGATGTTAATGCGTATATCCGCAAAGCAACAAAACTGGATGATGGTTCTTACCAAGAACGGAACGACGGTGAACCTATTGAAGAAATCAAAATAAAAGAAATTCACTTCAATGCGAATACGGCTATCCGCTTGCCGCCCAACCTTTCCATCTTGGCGACGATGAATACCAGTGACCAGAACGTGTTCACCTTGGATAATGCTTTCCAGCGTCGTTTTGACATGGAACTAGTCCGCAACGAATTTGAATTGGCTACGAAAGACGTTGATAAATCCAAATATGGTGGTTTTAAAACAGCAGATATTCAAACTCAGCATGATGCTAAAATTGCCGACACTGATGTAAAATGGGGCGATTTCTGGGAATGGATTAACAAAAAAATTGTTTCCACGCTTAAGGGGCTTTCAAGTACTGAGGATAAGAGACTTGGTGTATGGTTCGTAAGCAATATCGATGGCAAAATTGAAGAAAAAATCTTTGCGGAAAAAGTGCTTAAGTACCTTTGGGACGACGTGTTCAAATTCAAACGGCCACAAGTTTTTGCATCAGAAATTGACACTCTTGAAAACCTGATTGCTGCATTTGGAAAATCCAGATTTGCCGTATTCAAGGAAGCCCTTAATTCGAGTTCTTCAATTGCTGAATCATCGCAGAACGAAGGTGCAGCAAATCAGTAATGCAGAAGCTCAATGACATTTGCTGTTGCGAATCCAAGGCGAATTCGGAGACCGAGTTCGTCGGCATTCGTTGTGAAAAATCAAAGGAAGATGGAGCGCTAGAAACAAGTATCATCTTTCCCTTGGGATATTTCAAAGACGACTCGGCCTTGCGCAAGCTCCCCGAAGAAGAATTACGGGAATGTGTCGTCAATCTTTTTACGGTACTTTCTGACCCTTCGCTGCAGGAACAGATTCATCAGGATTCGTTCATTTCCACATTTGCGGAAGAACAAGGCGAATCTGGATTTCCGATGGTTTCGTACTTGAATGTTATCCGAAATTTTCTCGATTTCGGTTACCTTGATGAAAAGGAAATTCTGTACAAAAAGGGCGCGAACGGGAAAATTAGTTGGGGCCGGACAATCAAGGCCGTGCAGCCTGTCATTACCGAAGATGCACAGAATCTTGTGTATCTGGATTTTGTCGCCCGTAAAGTCAGCTATAACGAAGATACGCTCATTACGCAGGTCCACAAGTTCTGCGTTTACGACGCTCTTGTGAAACTCGGATTTTTATTCGGCATAGAACCGTCCGAAGAACCGCTGTTGGATTTTGATTATGACCTGTTCTGTAACGCAATTCATTCTAAACTTGCGAAAACGTTTAACGACCGCGATTTACGCTTGCTCGCCGACTTGGCCCGAATTGTGGAGTATCTTGCCGGGCATAAAACCGAAGACGGAAAAACGGCTGACGATTTTTATTTCGGGGTAAACAAGTTCGCTCCCGTGTGGGAAGCGATGGTGGATAAGATTTTCGGAAGGTTGCCGCAGGGAGTTGCCAAGGATAAATTTAATCCGCATTGTGAATGGGATCTGAGTTCTGGAGCCCGCGGATACGAAAATCCCAATTATGCAATGCGTCCCGATACGATTATGTGGGATGAGGAAGGCCATCGTCTTTATGTTCTGGATGCTAAATACTATAAGTTTGGCATGACTGGTTCTGCGGCAGATTTGCCTTCATCTGGTTCAATCTGCAAGCAAATTGCTTATGCGGAATATGTGGAAACACATTGGAAAACGATTTTAGGAGTAGATTCTATCGCTACGCCTTCGGCTTCGCCCCAGAACGACACTCTGCCAAAGCCTATCTACAACGCGTTCCTACTGCCGTATTGTTTTGATGCCGACAACTTGAATCTGCCACCGGACGACGGATTTGAAACGCGTCCTTGCAAGATGCGCTTTATAGGCTTTTGCCATGGGAACTGGAAAAATCTTGACGCAATGCCGGGTGAAGACGATTATCGTCCTTACCACCGAATCGCGGGAGTCTTGCTGGATGTAAGGTCCGTGATGGAGAACTATGGTGCGTTTGGTGAGGCTCAAAAGACGTTGGCGACGTGTATTTTGAGGGAAATCACCAATCTTTCTGAGTGAAATAGACGATTTTTTCAAAAAAAACTCTTGCCTTTTTGACCGAAATAATATATAATTGTTAGAAATTAGCGAACACATTACAATTTAAAGCGAGGATACGATGACTTTTGGAGATTTTGTAAGGGAAAAACGCTTAAAAGAGGGGGTAAATCTAAGGGCATTGGCCAAAGAATTGGATATAGCCCCGGCCTATATGAGCGACATCGAAAAAAATCATCGTTATCCGCCTGATAAGGAAAAAATTTACAAGATTGCGGAAGTTTTGAAATTGTCGGAAGATGAAAAAAATCAAATGTTTGATTTGGCTGGCGAGGCCAGAGTCGGGACAATCGCTCCGGATATTTCGGATTACGTCACAAGTCAAAATGCAGCTCGTGTTGCACTTCGCAAAGCAAGGGACTTAAATCTTGGCGAAAAGGAATGGGTCCAGATTTTAAAGAGCATTGAGAAACAAGGACAAAAAAAGTAGATGAATGTGAAAATCTATACATCGTCACAATTGGAAGAATTTGCGTGTGCCAAACGCAAAGAGTTTTCTTCCTGGAGACCGCAGAGAAGTACTGCGATTGATGTGTATGATTTTGTCGATTTTGTGGGGTGCGAGCCGGACTGGAAGTATATAACGCCCGATCAAAGTATTTTAGGGTGTGTTTGTTTTAGCGACACTACCTTGCCAACATGGGAAAGCTACGTTAATAAGCAATCAAAAGAGCCTGAATTCAATAATTTTGCTCGTGGCACTATTGTCATAGACCAAGCCTTGAATGAAGGTAAAGACCGGGGAAAAGAGAATTACACTGTTGTACATGAATGCTTCCATTGGTTACTGCATCAATATTATTTTTCTAAAAATGACTCCGATGCGGTTCATTCATGTAGCAAAGACTCATTTACAATTTTTGGTTGCTCCGAAGACGATTCTGCGATAAATATTCTTGAATGGCAGGCAAACTATGCTGCCGCATGTTTCTTGATGCCACAAGAGGATGTTTCGCAGGCTTTTATTAAACGTTTGCGTTTAAAGGGCTTTCCTCAGAAGCCGCTAGAAATGAAGCGCTGGGTGAATGCTCATATTTCTATGTTGGCGAAGCAATTTGGTGTGAACTTTAATCCGATGAAGTATCGGTTGCAGGAACTAAAACTTATTCAAAAATAGGAGAAAACTATGGAGTGGAAAGAAGATGAAACACCTTTATTTGTAGATGTCCCGTTGGATGAAATGGGTCGAGAGGCTCTTGAATACGGATACGATGAAGATGAAACGTATAAGCCTCATTTCAAAAGATTGGTGCTAAATCACCAGGAATTTAATTTAATTGATGCGTTTTTATTGACTTTCGTTGATAAATTCAATGTGTTCATCGATCGAGGCGAATTCTCTACTTTGCTGAATAAAGATGTACTCGCGGCAAAAACTTTGACAGAGAAATATGCTCAACAGCATCCTGAAACCAAAGAAGTCTGCGACAAACTTATAAAGCAATTTGATGTCGCTATTGAATCTGGAAGTGATGTGGAATTCGCGTAGATGGAAATTTTTTATTCAATTTGTTAGAAATTAGCGAACAACAAACGGTAAATGTATGAAACTAGACAAGTATGCTATTGTAGCCAAATTGGAGAAAATACTAAAGGAAAAGGGCGTTCCTTTTGTTGACGGATTTCCAACTATTTCGCAGAATATGCTCGTTCGAGAAATACCAAATGAGATTCTTCCCTTTCCAAATCACTTAAAGGCGAAGAATCCCGCAAGGGCTTTGCTCACGAACTTTTCTAACGATGAAATTTTATACACATCTTTTACACGTATTGATGAGCGTGTGGAAACAGCCAAGAATTTTTTAGGGATGACTGGATTTGATTTCAGCGCAAGAGAGGGAGATGATGAAGTAAATCAAGACTTTTATCTCTATCTAAACAAGTTGTTGGATGCTTATTTTGCTTCGTGTGGTGTTAAAATTCTTCCGAATTTTAGGATTACTGGGGAATTGTCATCCTTAAAAGTTTTTCACATCTATCCGCCTAAAACTTGGTATGCTGTCGGAACGCTAGGATGTGCAAAGGGCCATGTAGCAGAAAACGAAATACTGCTTCGCTATAAACTGATTTATGCACGTCCGGGCCACCTGCTTGTTTATGGTATATTGAAAGATGAATACAGAAAAATCCTTGTATCAAACGAAACCCCATATACTGTTTTCGAGGACTACGCTAGACGTTCTAGAGGAGGAAAAATATAATGGACGCGAAAGGAAAATACACGAGACTTGTTCAAAATGTCAAGGAAAACATTGATAGGAATGCCGCTTTAAAAAAGCGAATCGAAAATAGAAATCAACATCAGTCGAAGAACAAGGATCTTTGGCAAAAGGTCAATTTAGATACGCTTGTAGAAAAGTTTGCTCCTAATTCTGTTCCTGAAATCAATGATAGCGGGAAAATCATTTTCCATACTCCCGGAAGTAATGTTCAGCTGGTGGCAGAAGCTACAATAGGATGTGTCAGAATAGAACGTCTTGATATTTCAGGACAAAGACGATATTTGGATTTGGACGGCGTCCTCAGAAACAACATTACCATTAATGGCAAAACGCGTGGACGAACAAAAGAGGAATATGAATTGGCTACCCATTTTAGAATTATGAAACTCGAAGAAATGGGAAAAGAATGAAGCAATACCAGCATCAAAAATTTCTGCTTCAATGCGATTATGCGAAACTGGATATGAAGAACTTTTTCCAGAGTATGCCCGCCGATACACCGCTGTATTTACGAGAATACAATTTATTTGATTATCCGATATATAGAAGAAATATTCCTCTATCTGTATTGGATGGAAAAGTTGATTCGCAGCAAGATTTTGATGCGGTTGTCAAGAAAGTGAAGTATGTGGATGAACTCTATCTTGTGGATGATAGGAGAAAATCAGAGAGTATTTTGGTTCAGAATCACGCCTCCGCCACAAAGAGAGCTTTTCTTTGGCATTTCTTAAATGCCGGTATCCGGTGCTTTATTGCAAAATGATTCATGGACAACGTTCAAGATGAAATCGCAAAGTTAATTCCCCATTAGAAAAGTTCCATATTTTCAAAGCCTATTTACCAAATATAGCAAATATGCTATATTTTATAAAACTGAAGCAATACAGAGAACTTGTCAAACAGGGAGTTATGCAATGAAAAAGAATCAAGTCATCGATTTTATGTCTTCGCTCGAAAACGAAGACAAAGGCCTGGATTCGTACGCCAAGACATACGAGGCGCTGTCGGCCTTCATGACGGATTTTGATTTCCTGAAAGATTCCTTGTGGCTCACGCAGCAAGATGTCGCCGACAAGATGGGCACGACACAAAGCGCTATCTCGCGTATTGCATCCTTGAAAACGAACCCTTCGTACAAGCAGTTGCTGAAGATGTCGGAGGCCGTCGGCGGCGAACTGTACATAACTCCGATGAAGAGCATGACCGTCCAGGTTCCTTACGACTTGCAAGAAACAGTACGAAAGTTGGCGACCGAGGCTAGCTCAAGTCCTAACGATTTTCTTACAAGCGTTCTGCGCAACGCAATAGAACTAGAACGCGCGAACTACATAAACAAAACGCTTGCCTTGAACTGCGTTGGTGAACGCAAGGTCGCATACAGGTCAAAAAAAAAGAACTCGCAGGGGTAATCGGCGATTAAATTCCTCATCAGTGTGTCGAGATTTTCTCTAGGTCCTTGATGTCGTGGCTGTGACCGTGCTTTGCATCGGAAAAAATATGGTTGTGCAAATGGGA
>Ga0310694_10006822_pt1 | contig 10782 bp, 7 predicted proteins | sample 174DNAGHGhighgp2_FD_203884 | JGI IMG/M metagenome (GOLD analysis project Ga0310694, IMG submission 203884) | Sheep rumen microbial communities from Palmerston North, Manawatu-Wanganui, New Zealand - 1742 DNA GHGhigh gp2 (v2) (version 2) | ecosystem: Host-associated > Mammals > Digestive system >... | reverse complement strand
TCAAACTCGCGCGCTAACACGGTCCTTTTCGCCGTATTTTGGCCGTTTTTGGGAGAAAGTGTGCTCCTGTCTGGAAATACGAGCGTAGTATTGCGCAAAAAGCACTGACTTTTGCGAAATAGTACCGTACTTTTCTGTATAAATATACAGTTTTGGACTGCGGGGAGGTGATTCAGAAAAATCCTTACATCCTTTTTCCGTCAAAAACCACCGCTTCCTCGCTTCGTCGTGGACGTTCCGTGGCTTTTCTCCACCTTGTCGCGGCGTTCCTACGCCTTGTCGCGGCGTTCCTACGCCTTGTCGCGGATCATCCGCGGCTTTCCCCTCCCCTTGAGGGGCGGGGAGTGCTGCGGAGTTCCTGCGGCGGGCAAGCGGCTTTCCCCTCCCCCCAAGTGGCGATTGCGTCTTAATGGAGCAATCGTTCTTTATTCTTGCCACGTCTTTTTGTTACTTCAAAAGTGGTACAACAAATGGAACAGCTTACTGTGAATATAGGCATTTGCACTGCGATTAACTCTGCTGCAATCATCTTCTCGCAGTACAAATGCTGATGTTCGGTGCAGTCGGACTGCAAATCCCACCGAGCGGTGGTCGCTGTACGCAAAATAGCTCCTTTCGTTCTCCGTAAGTTGGATACATTGCGTTTTTTTCTGCCAGGAATTTGCAGGAACAGTTTTTTTTTGTTATCTTTGTGCTCTATATATATAATAAGGTGTAGCCCGCGAGGAGCAACCCATGGCGTTCGTCCACGTTCAGTGCCAAGTAGCACAGGCTCCATGCCCATGCTGACGCCCAGTCCTCCGCTCTCGTAGAGGGGGGCTATGCGCGGGCGGCGTATCAAAGGGAGTGCGACCCAAGTCGGCGTACTATTCCCGAATCCCCGAATAGCAAGAGTAATAATATCATCGACCAGAAGTATGAATAACGACATGAGAAAAATAGTATGGTGTGTCATGGCGCTTGTCGTGACACTTAGTGGCTGTCAGCGCGAGCAGAAGTCCGACAGCGAGGCGTTGCTGCTGGTGCAGTCGGTGCAGAAGTCCAAGGACTATGGCCGGTTGCTGTCGGTGGTCGACAGTCTGGAGTCAGAGGGCAGCCTCATCGGCCCCACGGCCAACTATTGGCGCGGCTACGCCTGCGAGCGTCTTAAGCGCAAGTCCGAGGCCACTGCCTACTGGCAGGGCGTGGTAGACGGCGGCCAGGAGTATAGCGAGTCTGAGGAGCTGTCGGCCTATGCCAAGTCGGCCAGCCGCTTGGTCAACCAGATGTGCCTTGAGGGCGACTACCAGGGTGCCATCGCCACTGGCCAGTCCATCATCAAGCACCTTGAGGCCCTTCGCTGCGACACGACGAGCGACTACGTCAACCTGCTCATCTACGTCGGCCTGTGCCAGGTGGCCACCAACGCCGACCCGGAGGCGTCGCCCATCGACCTGCTGCGCGCCATCGACAAGCACCGGGCCAACATCGACCGCAAGCATACCGACGAGGCCTACAAGGATGCCATAGCCGGGCTGGTGAACATCGCCTTCTACTGCGTCAAGGCTGGCAAGCCCAAGGCCGCGCTGCTCTACACCAGCAGCTTCGGCGCACTGCTCATGGAGTATGAGAGCAGGCCCGGCGTCGACCAGCACTATGTGGACCGCCAGGCCGGCCGCTACACCATCTACAAGGCCTGGGCCTTGCAGCGCCTGGGCCGGAAGAAGGAGGCGAAGGACATGTTCGACACATTCCTCCAGACGCGCTACAGCCAGGAGCCTGAGGGGCAGCAGATGGCTGCCAACTACCGTGCCGACCGCGACCAGGAGAAGCACGCCGACGAGCAGGAGTAGGCTGACGGCCAGATGTATGCTTGTTGCACGGCAGGGGGAAAGTAACTTTATAAAAAAACTTAAAAAGCGCGGGCGTATCGTTTTTTTTGAGTAATTTTGTATCTCACTATCGAAGAAAAGGAAGAAAACTACAATGAACGACTTTAGGAAATATGCTACCCAGCATCTTAGAATGAACGGCCAGGTGCTTGACGAAGTCATGCAGGCACAGGCACAGTATCTAAATCCCTACATATTGGAAGAGCGCCAGCTCAACGTCACGCAGATGGACGTGTTCAGCCGCCTGATGATGGACCGCATCATCTTCCTCGGCACGCAGATCGACGACTATACGGCCAACACCCTGCAGGCGCAGCTGCTCTACCTCGACTCGGTGGACTCCGGCAAGGACATCTCCATCTACATCAACTCGCCTGGCGGAAGCGTCACCGCCGGACTGGGCATCTACGACACCATGCAGTTCATCTCCAGCGACGTGGTGACCATCTGCACCGGCATGGCTGCCTCCATGGCCGCCGTGCTGCTCGTGGCCGGACAGGAGGGCAAGCGCTCGGCACTGCCCCACAGCCGCGTCATGATACACCAGCCGCTGGGTGGCGTGCAGGGCCAGGCCTCCGACATAGAGATAGAGGCCAAGGAGATACTCAAGTTCAAGAAAGAACTCTACACCATCATCTCTGAGCACTCCCATACCCCCTACGAGAAAGTCTACGCCGACTCCGACCGCAACTACTGGATGACCGCCGAGGAGGCCAAGGAGTATGGCATGATAGACCAGGTGCTCAAGAAGAAATAGCCCAAAAACTGCTCACAGGCAATGAAGAAAGTTTGCAGCTTCTGTGGAAGAAGCGACAAGGAGGTAAGGCTCCTTATTTCGGGCATCAACGGCTACATCTGCGAGAGCTGTGCCGAGCAAGCCTACCACATCGTGAAAGAGAGTCTCGCCAGCGACAAGGCCAGCGACCAAGGCAGCGGCAGCTGGCTCGACGGCGAGCTGCCCAAGCCCAAGGACATCAAGGCCTACCTCGACCAGTATGTCATAGGCCAGGACGAGGCCAAGCGCTACCTCGCCGTGGCTGTGTACAACCACTACAAGCGGCTGCGCCAGCCCGACGACGCCGAGGGCGTGGAGATAGAGAAGTCGAACATCATCATGGTTGGCTCCACCGGCACGGGCAAGACGCTCCTGGCGCGCACCATAGCCAAGTATCTCGACGTGCCCTTCACCATCGTCGACGCCACGGTGTTCACCGAGGCGGGCTACGTGGGCGAGGACGTGGAGAGCATACTCACCCGCCTGCTCCAGGTGGCCGACTACAACCTCGAGGCCACGCAGCGCGGCATAGTCTTCATCGACGAGATAGACAAGATAGCGCGCAAGAGCGACAACCCCAGCATCACCCGCGACGTCAGTGGCGAGGGCGTGCAGCAGGGCTTGCTCAAGCTGCTCGAGGGCACCACCGTCAACGTGCCGCCACAGGGCGGAAGGAAGCACCCCGACCAGGAGTACATACATGTCGACACGCGCAACATCCTGTTCATCTGCGGCGGGGCCTTCGACGGCATAGAGCAGAAGATAGCCCAGCGCATGAACACCCACGTGGTGGGATATAACTCGGTGCAGAACGTCAGGAAAATTGATAAGAACGACCTGATGAAGTACGTGCAGCCACAGGACTTGAAATCGTTTGGGCTGATACCCGAGATCATTGGCCGCCTGCCAGTGCTCACCTATCTCAACCCCCTCGACCGCAAAGCCCTGGAGCGCATACTCACCGAGCCTAAGAACTCCATTATCAAGCAGTATACCAAGCTGTTCGAAATGGAGGGCAAGAAGCTCACCTTCGCCCCAGAGGTGCTCACGCTCATCGTCGACAAGGCCATGGAGTATAAGCTTGGCGCGCGCGGACTGCGCTCCATCGTAGAGGGAATCATGATGGACGCCATGTTTGAGCTGCCATCGAAAAATGTTAAGGAATTTGAAGTAACGCTCGACTATGCCCGGCAGCAGCTGGACAAGTCGCATCTGCAATAAGGAAACAGAAAGATGAAAGAAGGAAAAGTCAATCTGCACGAAGCCCTGAAGAAATACTTCGGCTTCGATAAGTTCAAGGGCGACCAGGAGGCCATCATCCGCAACGTGCTCGATGGCAAGGACACCTTTGTGCTCATGCCCACCGGCGGCGGCAAGTCGCTGTGCTACCAGCTGCCGTCGCTGCTCATGGACGGCGTGGCCATAGTCATATCGCCGCTCATCGCCCTGATGAAGAATCAGGTGGACGTGATCACCAATCTGAGCGAGCACGAGGGAACGGCCCACTACCTCAACTCGTCGCTCAACAAGTCGGCCATCGACCAGGTGCGCGCCGACATCAAGTCGGGCGTGACCAAGCTGCTCTACGTGGCCCCCGAGTCGCTCACCAAGGAGGACAACGTGGAGTTTCTCAAGACGGTCAAGATTTCGTTCTACGCCATCGACGAAGCCCACTGTATCTCCGAGTGGGGCCACGACTTCAGGCCCGAGTACCGGCGCATCAGGCCCATCATCAACGAGATAGGCGCCGCCCCGGTCATTGCCCTCACTGCCACGGCCACCGACAAGGTGCGCACCGACATCAAGAAGAGCCTCGGCATACTCGATGCCATAGAGTACAAGAGCTCCTTCAACCGGCCCAACCTGTACTACGAGGTGAGGCCGAAGACCAAGGACGTGGACAAGGACATCATACGCTTCATCAAGCAGCACCACGGCAAGAGCGGCATCATCTACTGCCTGTCGCGCAAGAAGGTGGAGGAGCTGGCCGAGATCCTGCGTGCCAACGACATCAAGGCCCTGCCCTACCACGCCGGCCTCGACTCCTCAACGCGCACCCACACCCAGGACCAGTTCCTCATGCAGGAAATCGACGTCATCGTGGCCACCATAGCCTTTGGCATGGGAATAGACAAGCCCGACGTGCGCTTCGTCATACACTACGACATACCCAAGTCGCTCGAGGGCTACTACCAGGAGACGGGGCGTGCCGGCCGCGACGGCCGCGAGGGCATCTGCCTGGCCTTCTACAGCTACAAGGACCTGCAGAAGCTCGACAAGTTCATGGAGGGCAAGCCCGTGGCCGAGCAGGACATCGGGCGGCAGCTGCTGGCCGAGACGGCGGCCTACGCCGAGACGTCGGTGTGCCGCAGGAAGATGCTGCTCCACTACTTCGGCGAGACCTACGAGCAGGACAACTGCCACAACTGCGACAACTGCCTCCACCCCAAGACCAAGATAGAGGCTGGCAAGGAGCTGGCCCTCACGCTCAACGTCATCCTCGTGCTCAAGGAGAACTTCCGCGCCGACTACATCGTAGACTTCATCACGGGCAAGGAGACCGAGGAGATTATAGCCCACCGGCACCAGGAGCACGAACTCTTCGGCACCGGCGAGGACGGAGATGCCAAGATATGGAGCCCCGTCATACGCCAGGCACTCATTGCGGGCTACCTCACCAAGGAGGTGGAGAACTACGGCGTGCTCAAGCTCACCGCCGAGGGCAAGAAGTTCTTGAAGAAGCCCACGTCGTTTATGATTGTCAAGGACAACGAGTTCAACGACGACGACAACGACATGCCCGACCACGACGGCATGACCTCGGCGCTCGACCCCACGCTCTCGGCCATGCTCCGCGACCTGCGCAAGCAGGTGTCGAAGCGCCTGGAAAGACCGCCATACGTCATCTTCCAGGACGTGTCCATCGAGCAGATGGCCACCGACTATCCCGTCACGCTCGAAGAGCTGAAGAACATACAGGGCGTGGGCGAGGGCAAGGTCAAGCAGCCCTACGCCAAGGAGTTTGTGGCCCTCATCAAGCGCTACTGCGAGGAAAACGACATCGTGCGCCAGGCCGACCTCAGGGTGCGCACGGTGGCCAAGAAGTCGCTGCTCAAGGTGAAGATCATCCAGAGCATCGACCGCAAGATAGCCCTCGACGACATAGCCAACGCCCAGGGCATAGACTTCGACGAGATGCTCAACGAGGTGGAGGCCATCGTCTACAGTGGCACCAAGCTCAACATCGACTATTTCCTCGACGAGGTGATGGACGAAGACCACGTCGACGACATCTACGACTACTTTGCCGACTCCGACACCGACGACCTCGAGACAGCCATGCAGGAGCTGGGCAAGGACTACTCAGAGGACGAGATACGCCTGGTGCGCATCAAGTTCATCTCCGAGATGGCTAATTAACTGGGCAGGCCTTCACGGGCCTGCCTTACTCATATTTTAATGAAAACACTAATGCGACCATTCTGTCTGGCCTTGATGCTCCAGACAGCCTTTGCTGCGCAGGCCGATGAGGCCGACTACGACATCGTCACCATCAGCGTGACGGCAAACAGCTACGATGCGACCAAACCACCCACATTTGCCCGGGTGAAGTACAATAAACTCTGTCCGCTGGTCATTACCAGCGACGATATGGGACGTGTGGAGTATGTCAGGAACTGGGCATACTTCAACGGCTATCCAGTGCTGGCCAGCTCATTCTTTGGCCAGCTCGACGACCCCATGGCCTTGCTTAACGCGCCGTACAACAGCGCCACGCTCGCTATGCAGGAACCCAGCCTGGCAGGCGAGACGTTCACGCCACTCACCTACAGCGACGGGGCGGGCGGCGTGCGACGTTTCACGGCCACCAGTGCCATCATGCCCTATAAGATAAGCAGCGCCAACTATACCTTCATGAACGGAGGGATGGCCAAGGCCATGGTGCGAACAGGATGGAGTTTCGCACAGCACGACGTGGCCGACAAGTGGCCCAACGGCGTGACTACTAATGAGCAGCAACAAAACTACATCAAGACTCAGCTCCCCCTGCAGAGCCAGGTCATGGAAGACATTACTGGCTACGGGCTGAAGGTGATGGTCGAGCCTAACGGCAACCATAACTACATAGGGGCCTCGTTGGCTACGCAAGACCACAGCTGGATTATCTACCAGAATGCCAGCACGGACTACCCAGCTCAGACGAAGAGCATCGACCTATGGACCCAGAGCGAGCAGACCACGTTTGCACGCAAGCCTGCCGGAGCCTACGAGCGCACATTCTTCCAGGACGGCTCAAACAACGGAGCCAACGACGGGCAGGGCCTGATGGACATGGTGAACTCCGCCCTACAGGCCAACGACGGCTCCACCATCCTCATGGGTGGAACCCACGGCATCGGCAACCGCGTGCTTCAGTACCTGCGCCAGACGGTACAGCCCGCCGACAGGCTGTGGGTGGCTGGTGCCGACGAGGTGTGGGAATACTACCACCTGTACAACAACGCCGTGATAGACAATGTGAGCTACGCCGACGGCAAGCTCACCTTCGACGTCAAGGTGCCCCGCTACGCCAAGCACCAGTTCCGCGAGCTTACCATCAACATACCTGGCGTTGCCAATGGCACGGACTGCCAGTTCTCCAGCAACGTGGTCACCGGCGACGCCCAGCAGAACACAGGGCAATACACCATCAACTTCGGTCTCGAAGAGGGCGTCAAGACCCACATCGACGAGCTGATAGGCCTCTATCGTGCCAACCTGACCAATCTCTACCTCAAGCGCGACGCCCAGTACCTCATCGACCTGCTCAAGGACGGGCAGGCGAAGGACGCCTACCAGGCACAACTCAATGCCGAGCCAGCATTTGCCTACATCGTGAAGAACAACCTGGGCGGCGAGCTGATGGCCGGGGCTGTCGACGTGGCAGTCGAGGTGAACTACCGCTTCCCGAAGTATGTGGTGAGCGAAGGCACGCTCTATGAGGCAAACAAGAACACTCAGACAATCCAGGGCACCAGCCACGTGGCCAACTATGTGGGAGCCTTTACACCCTCGCAGGCCCAGGAGACAGTCACCGTCAACTACAGTGAGACCTCCATAGGCAATGTCACCTTCTACAGTGAGGGCGAGGACTTGAGCGGCGTCACCGTGGCCACCGAGGAGTATCGCAACATAGAAAACAACTCGGGCGTGGCCTATGCGCTGCGCTACGCCTCCAACGGTGCCGGCGGACAGGTGCTCACTCCCGTCACTGCCACCACCATCGAGCCGGGCAAGTACACACTGGTGGCCGCCATTGGCGACACCCACACTTCGTCTACGGCCCAGTTCACCTTCAAGGTGGGCGACAAGACAGTGCTCGCCCTGACCACCGAGGATGTGAGCGGCTACATCAAGGAGTACACGAAGGAGGGCATAGTGGTGAAGGCGGCGCAGCCGCTGACCATCGAGGCCGTGAACAGCGGAGGCTCCTTCTGGCTCGACTACCTCTACTTGGTGAAGACGGGCGACTACGACGGTACCGTGCCCGAGGTTACGGTAGCAGCCCCGTCGGCTGTCGTCGACGTCACCGACGGCGTCGCGCCCGTCACCCTCACCGCCACAGCCACGGGCTACGACGGTGCAGCCATCGTAGAGACTGTTATCAAGGATTCCAACGGCAACACCCTGGCCACGGCCGACGGACCCACCTGCACCTTCGTCTATACGCCTACAAGGATTGGTGACGTGGTGTTCACCGCCGAGGCCACCGACGAGCAAGGGCGTAGCGGCCTGTCAGAGGACTTCACGCTGACCGTGAAGAGCGATTTCACGCTCACGGCGCGCTCCAACCTCGGCGACGACCTGGGCAGCGTGACTTTCGAAGGGCAGGCCGCCGACAGGAGCCATCGCTTCCTCTTCCCGCGCTTCCTGCTCCGAGGCACTGTCCTCTATGAGACAGATGCCTTGAACACCGACAACTTGAAGCTGCACTATGGTGAGGACATTACATTCACCATGGACGGCAGAACCGTGGAGCGCACGGTGGACTACAGCCCCGCAGTAGCCAACGTGGTGTTCTATAGCGAGGGCGAGGGCATCGAGGGCACTCGCACGTGGACTAACACCGTGATTGACAAGGGCAAGGGCGAGACCTTCGCCCTGACATTAGGCTCCATGGGGGCGTGCGGTGCGCTGACCAACGTCACCGTCACCACCCTTCCCGCCGGCACCTACCGCGTGGTGGCGGGCATAGGAACAACGAACTCGGCCAACTATACCTTCTACTTAGGCAACGAGACGCTGGCCACCTACACTCCGCCAATAGCCCCTGCCATCAACATGTTCACGTCAGACGAGTTCACGCTTACTGCACCCACGGCGCTGAGCATGTACTGCGACAAGGGCAAGGACAACTCGCAGAACTGGCTCGACTTCATCTACGTGCAGAAGCTCGACGCCGTGAAGGTCGACGTGACGGCAGTGGGCTATGCCACCTTCTCCTCACCCTATGCACTCGATTTCTGCCACACCGCCATCAAGGCTTATACGGCCACGATGAACGCAACCGGCGACAAGCTTATGATGACACTCGTAGAAGGCCCGGTGCCCGCCCAGACGGGACTCTTCCTACAGGGCACCGTGGGCAAGGCTGTGAGCGCGGCCGTGCCGCTGGCCACCACCGTACCGGACCCGGTGGAAGGCAATGTGCTCGTGGCCCACGTGGACGAGGGAACTGTTGAGGCAGGCAACTACGTGTTTAGCGGCACACAAGACGTGCGGTCGCTGGCCTTCCGGAGGCTCAGCGACCCGGTAACGATGCCTGGTGGGCGCGCCTATCTCAGCGGGGCCAGCCTGTCGGCCTCGGCCGCCCGCATAGTGATGGCTTTCAGCGACGATACGGCTGTCATCGGACTACCCGAAGACGGCGGCACCGCAGCCACCGGCGACACCTTCCTGCTGCAGGGCTTCAAGGTTGGCGGGGCTGTCCGTGGACTGCTCATAAGGCAAGGAAAGAAATACATAAAAAACAAATAGACCATGAAACAGAAAAAGCAGTATCTTGTACCCGTCACACGGTCCATTGTCACCCACGTCCAGCCCTTCCTGCTTACAGGCAGCGAAATGAGTAGCGGCGTGCAGCAGAATAACTCTGGGCAGGTGGAGAGCGTTGAGGTGGAAAAAGACGAAACCTACAACTCAGAGACGTTTACGCTCTACTAATCTGCCTGCTCCCTTCTCCTTTTTCCGTTAAATCGTATTAATAAGGTCAGTTTTCCGCAAAAAGCCGTGGCTGTTTGCGGAAAATTGACTATCTTTGCACGCAATATTTAAAGAAAGGTATAGTTTATGGCTTCATTTATTGCAGACAAGATTGTGATGGACGGCCTTACGTTCGACGACGTCCTGTTGATTCCCGCTTATTCTGAAGTACTGCCCAAGACGGTAGAGTTGAAAACCCAGTTCTCGCGCCACATCAGCCTGAACGTGCCGTTTGTCACGGCCGCCATGGACACGGTCACCGAGAGCCAGATGGCCATAGCCATCGCCCGTGAAGGCGGCATCGGCGTCATCCACAAGAACATGCCCATCGACGAGCAGGCCCGCCAGGTGGCCATCGTCAAGCGCGCCGAGAACGGCATGATCTACGACCCCATCACCATTCCCCGCGGCTCCACCGTGGCCCAGGCCCTCGACATCATGGCCGAGTACCACATCGGCGGCATCCCCGTGGTCGACGACGAGAAGCGCCTCGTGGGCATCGTCACCAACCGCGACCTACGCTTTGAGCGCCAGCTCGACCGGCCCGTCGACGAAGTGATGTCGAAGGACAACCTGGTCACCACCCATCAGCAGACCGACCTCTCGGCCGCTGCCGACATACTGCAGAAGAACAAGATAGAGAAGCTGCCCGTGGTGGACAAGGACAACCACCTGGTGGGCCTTATCACCTATAAGGACATTACCAAGGCCAAGGACAAGCCCATGGCCTGCAAGGACGAGAAGGGCCGCCTGCGCGTGGCCGCTGGCGTGGGTGTCACCATCGACACGCTCGACCGTATGCAGGCGCTGGTCTCCGCCGGTGCCGACGCTATCGTCATCGACACAGCCCACGGCCACTCCAAGGGAGTCATCGAGAAGCTGCGCGAGGCCAAG
>Ga0310694_10006821_pt1 | contig 10783 bp, 9 predicted proteins | sample 174DNAGHGhighgp2_FD_203884 | JGI IMG/M metagenome (GOLD analysis project Ga0310694, IMG submission 203884) | Sheep rumen microbial communities from Palmerston North, Manawatu-Wanganui, New Zealand - 1742 DNA GHGhigh gp2 (v2) (version 2) | ecosystem: Host-associated > Mammals > Digestive system >... | reverse complement strand
AACGTGCTGCACCCCATGGGCTTCGACGCCTATGGCCTGCCGGCGGAGCAGTATGCTATTCAGACCGGTCAGCACCCCGAAGTAACAACGAACAAGAACATCGAGCGATACATCAGCCAGCTCCGCAAGATAGGTTTCTGCTACGATTGGAGCCGTGCGGTCAAGACCTGCGATCCTCAGTTCTACCACTGGACGCAATGGGCGTTCATCCAGATGTTCAACCATTACTACGACAATGTCGCACAAAAAGCCAAACCTATCTCTGAACTCGTTGCACGCTTTGAGCGCGAGGACCCGACCTGGGCAACACTCTCCGAGCGCGAGCAGCAGGAGCGCCTGATGCAGTACCGTATAGCCTATCTGGCGGATACCAAGGTCAACTGGTGCCCCGAACTTGGAACGGTGCTCGCCAACGACGAGGTCAGCGAGGGACTGTCGGTTCGCGGAGGTTATCCCGTTGAGCAACGTGTGATGCGCCAGTGGTGTCTGCGCGTGAGCGCCTACGCTCCGCGTCTGCTGGAGGGACTCGACCGCCTGGATTGGACCGACTCGCTCAAGGATACGCAGCGTAACTGGATAGGCCGCTCCGAAGGTGCGGAGATGCAGTTCGATATCAAGGGGCAGGACGCTCCCATCACCATCTTCACCACGCGTGCCGACACCGTGTTCGGCGTGACGTTCATGGTGCTGGCGCCGGAGAGCGAGTATGTCGGGCGACTGACTACCGACGAGCAGCGTGCCGAGGTCGAGCAGTACCTGGCTTGGGTCAAACACCGTACCGAGCGTGAGCGTATAGCCGACCGCAAGGTTACAGGCGTGTTCTCCGGCTCGTATGCCATCAATCCGCTCACGAACGCCGAGATACCAATCTATATCTCCGACTACGTCCTCGCCGGCTACGGCACGGGTGCCATCATGGCTGTGCCCGCACACGACAGCCGCGACTATGCGTTTGCCAAGCACTTCAACCTGCCTATCATCCCGCTGATCGAAGGCGCGGATGTCAGCGAGCAGAGTTTTGATGCCAAGGAGGGCAAAATGATGAACTCCGGCTTCCTGAACGGCTTGGACGTGAAGGACGCTATCGCCAAGATGAAGGAGTATATCACGAACACCGGCATAGGCCGCGTGACCATCAACTACCGCCTGCGTGACGCTATCTTCTCGCGTCAGCGGTATTGGGGCGAACCATTCCCGATCTATTACAAGGATGGTATGCCTTATCCTATCCCCGAAGATTGCCTGCCGCTGGAGTTACCTGCCGTGACGGAGTTCAAACCTACCGCTACCGGCGAACCGCCGCTCGGGCACGCACAGGTATGGGCGTGGGACGAGAAAAACCGCAAGGTGGTTGATAAGAAACTGATTGACAATAAGTCGGTCTATCCCCTTGAGCTCTGCACCATGCCGGGCTTCGCAGGCTCGTCGGCTTACTATCTGCGCTACATGGATCCGCACAACAACGAGGCTCTGGTGAGCCGCCAGGCTAACGACTACTGGCAGCAGGTTGACCTCTACCTCGGCGGCTCGGAGCACGCCACAGGACACCTGATCTACAGCCGGTTCTGGAACAAGTTCCTCTTCGACCTCGGGCTCGTTTGCAAGGACGAACCGTTCCGCAAACTCATCAACCAGGGAATGATCCAGGGGCGCTCGAACTTCGTCTATCGTTACATCGGCGAGGGCGCTACAGGTAACCTGTACGTATCCTACAACCTGATCAATAACCCCGAGTACAAGGATAAAGTGCAGTCTATCCACGTGGATGTGAACATCGTGCACAACGACGTACTCGACATAACCGCTTTCCGCAACTGGATGCCTGAGTTCAAGAACGCCACGTTCGTCTTTGCCGATGGCACCAGCTCGGAGGTTGAGGACAACCCGTATCTCGGTGCTGCTATGCCCAAGCAGTATATCTGCGGCTGGGCGGTGGAGAAGATGTCGAAGTCGATGTTCAACGTGGTCAACCCCGACGACGTGATTGCCAACTACGGCGCGGACACCTTGCGCCTGTATGAGATGTTCCTCGGCCCGCTGGAGATGTCCAAACCTTGGGACACCAATGGCATAGATGGCGTACACCGTTTCCTGAAGAAGGCGTGGAACATGTACGAGACCGTTACCGACGAGCAGCCGACGAAAGAGGAACTCAAGAGCCTGCATAAGCTCATCAAGAAGATCACGTGGGATATCGAGAACTTCTCGTTCAACACCTCTATCCCGGCGTTCATGATTGCCCAGAGCGAACTGGCAGCCCTCAAGTGCAACAAACGTGCTATCCTTGAGCCGTTTGCCATACTGCTTGCGCCGTACGCTCCGCATATCGCCGAAGAGATGTACCATCGCTGCCACGCGCTCAACGCTCAACCCTCAACGCTCCATACCATCAGATCGTTCTCCAAAGGAGATAAGAACTCATTTGTCATCGACGCCCAATGGCCCGAACTGAACGAAGCCTATCTGGTTGAGGATACGCAGAAGTACCCCGTGCAGTTCAACGGCAAGGTACGTTTCACCTTGGAGTGCCCGAAAGACACGCCGAAGGACGAAGTGGAGAAGCTCGTTCTTGCTCACGAAGACACCGCCCGTTACCTCGCCGGCAACGCCCCGAAGAAGGTGATCGTCGTCCCCGGCCGAATCGTGAACATCGTGATGTAAAGAAACAACGAATAGAAATTTGTATATAAAAAACCAACCGTCTGCCATTTCTGACAGACGGTTGTTGATTTCAATTTGGGTTACATTCCCAACATAATTTCAGGTTCTATATTAAGTTTTTGGCACATAACTTTTCCGAGAGACAGGGATGGTTCTACTTTACCATTGATAATTTCACTCATCTTTGAAGTGCTGATATTGAGCATTTCGGCTACCTTTTTTTGGCTTAAACCCCATTCATACATTCGGAGTTTGATAATATCAATATATGATGGTGTTTCAAGCGGATAGTGTTCCGCTTCGTATTCAACAACCAAATCGGAAAGCATATCCAATTCGATTTGATTTGGATCATTACTATGCGAACCGTCTCCTACTAATGGCAGAAGTTCGTCTATGCGTTTCAGGATAGCCTTGTAGGCTACTTCGTTTTTTATTTGAGCCATAGTTTTATATGTTTTCAATGTTTTTTATTTTGTCGTATTCAGCGTGCGTCCCTATAAAGCGTATGAATACACTTTGTGGTGTAAACAGTATGACTACTATTAAGCGGTAATCATTACCTTTGATGTTGAATACATATCTTTGGTTTCCGACTGCATCTACTGTATTAAATGATTTCTTGATATCTGCGAAGCATTTCCATTCTGCTCTGAGTGTTGTTTTGTACCATTCTTCAAGAGCTGTTTTTGCTTCCTGATGTTGTTGATAGTAATGTACCAAAGTACTATGTGCGATAACTCTCATTTTTCATTTTTTTATTGCGACTGCAAAGTTAGTGAAAAAAATTGAAAATTCCAAATAAAATTTGAAAAAATGTAATTTGGGGTTGTTTTTTGTTTCAGTAATGCCTACTAAAATAATACAAAAACCCTAAAGATGGAGTGCCAAGCTCTCTCCTTCTCCTCTTTCTCCTCCTTTCTTCTTTTTTCTTCTTCCTCCATTGCGCCTAAATCGGATTCTGACATCGGCTTCATTATTGCGCATTCCGTTAAATTTTGTATTTTCTCGCATATATTTTATACATTTTTTGCATTTTTATTTGCATAATTCAAAATTTTTTCGTATCTTTGCATTCGTATTCAGCCCACGTCGGGGATATGTCCTTCGGTTGTGGGAGGGATGCGGACATATAAAAGGCGTCTTTTTGCGCTTTGTTTTGGCATTTCGGAATCTAGCAAATTCAAACTAACAACCAAAACAATGCGACACAAGATGTCCATTGGTATGTAAATAATGTACGCGCATATTGCGCGCATTTATGCATACGGCGTGGGCTACGGTGTTGTTTGTTCGGATGTTAAGGCAATGCTAGAGCCTCGAAATGCGGAACAGCAAGATTGCAGTCCCGCTTTTTGTGTATATAAAATGTATTCGTATGCGTACGTAAAAAATATATGTTAAAAATTGCTGAATTACTAAAATATAAAGAAATTCACTGAAATAACCGGTTTATAGAAATATATAGTGAAAATTTGCACGAATGGATTACATTCTGGTACATTAGTTTTTTATGCCTGTAAGGGGAAAATAACATATATAAGGCAAGACCTGCGAAGCCGTAAGAGCAGGATTAAAAACTAAATACAAATTATGTGGTTTTTACTTATCGTAGTCCTTATTGCAGGACTATACATTTGGTACAAAATGACCCACTACAATGATTCAGCCTATGTATCTGAACGTATTCAGGGTCGTACAGAGGATCAAAAAGCAGTTATCCGTTATTTTTGCAACGAAGAGGCGTGCCTAAGCAAGAAACCGATGACGGATGCTGAGTATGAAGCGATGGTTAAGGCTGTATTGGCTAAAAATGATTATCGCGCTAAGGCCTTGGCAAAGATTGGTCTTGACGAAGATCAGGTAAAGGAAATTGAACCTGTTCATTTCGAAGGATTCCAATTTGACAAGAATTCTTTCTCGAAGCAAGGTAAAGACGGAAAGTATCGTTCGTCCAAGTATCAAGTTTCTTGGTTGTTCTTCTCTGCAACTCAGGTTTATCTCTATCAGAACACGTTCAATATGGACGAGGATGGCAAGAAGGAATCTACAGAGGAATACTTCTACAAGGACATTACAAACTTCTCTACTTCAACTGATACTGTAGAAACTCCTATTTTCGATATTAAAGAAAACAAAACAGTTCTTAAGAATGTTGATAGTAACCGCTTTGCCCTTGTTGTTCCGGGGGACAAGTTCTATTGCTCTATGGAGCAGAATGACTATACAGAGTCTGCTATTCAGGGCATGAAAGCAATGCTCCGAGAAAAGAAAAACGTATAATCAAGATGAACCAATCCACTTCTATAGAGGAACAGGTACGAGACTATTGTCTTCATCGTCCCTTACCCCGTCCGGCTATCGCATGGACAAAACTAATATTCGTTATTGTCGCATGTCTGATATTTGTCTCACTTTGTGCTTATGTTTCTCAAAAGTGGATTGGTTCATTTCTGCTAAATTTCGACATTTTATCTTTTTGCCTTGTGATGCTAAACGGAAAGTATATGTTTCGTTTCATCATACAAGTATATCAACATTATGCATCCGAGCAACGACGCCGAATGTGTAAATGTATGCCTTCGTGCTCTGAATATGCATTGTTGGCATTAGACAAATATTTATGGCCGAAGGCATTATGGCTAATTATCCACCGACTGACAAAAACATGTCCGTCTTACGGTTACAAGATAGACTATCCTTAAAAAAGCAATATACATTATGGGATTATTTAATTGGAAAAACGAAAACGAGTCTGCCTATGTTGGCGGTCAAAAACATTTCGTAGATGTCATCAAGAATAGTGGTGACGGAAAACTTCTCATCTGGCGTCAACCTGAGGAAGACTTCAACACGAACTCTACGCTCATTGTTATGCCTGGTGAACAAGCCATTTTTATCAATGGCGGCAACATTGAACAGGTATTTACTTCAGGAACGTACAACCTTTCGACAGAGAACTATCCTTTTATTTCTCGACTTAGAAATGTTTTTTCCGGAGGAGTGAGTGCATTTAACTGTGTTGTTTATTTTGTACGTGAGGCAGACAGTGAGGAAATTGAGTGGGGAACCATGCAACCTATTCGCTATGGTGATCCGATGCTTGGCCCTGTCAATATTAAGGCTGGTGGTGCGTACAAAGTACAGATCAGTAATCCTCAGAAATTCCTTACCAAGCTCATTGGAAATAATGTGGATATTGAGACTCAAGGCGGACTCACGAATTATTTCGCGAATGAGTTCTCGATGCACATATCTACATCTATTAACAAGACTTTGCAGATATTGCAATCCAGCGCATATAAGGAAGTGTACCACTATGTGGGCGATTTGGTTGGCTTCGCTCAATCGGTAGAACCACAACTTCAAAGTATTCTTGACGATTATGGAATTCGGTTGAAATCCTTCTCTATCTCTCGCTGCAAGGATGAGTATGAGGATCCGGAGGTTCAGAAGATGATTACTGACAAGAAACGTATGCAGTATCTTGGTGGTGGTTGGGCTGCCCAACAACAAGTGGACATTATGAAGAATGTCTCTGAAAATCCCGGAGCCGGTGGCATCGCCTCTATGGGCGCAGGTATTGGTATGGGTATGAATATGGGGGCTGCATTTGGTGCTATGAGTCAACAGACCTTTCAGCAACCGCTGCAACAACAACCGTCACCGGCAGCCAATCCGGTAATGGAGAAACTTAAGCAACTCAAAGATATGCTTGATATGGGTCTTATATCTCAAGCTGATTTTGATCAAAAGAAACAAGAAATATTAAGCCAAATGTGATATGAAAGCTGCTTCTAAAATTGTCTGGGTTATTCTGGATTCTCTTTTTCTCATCGTTTTTAACGTATGTTTCTTCGTCTTGACGACCAATAAAGAGTGGTTTCCGGATGGACGCACAAATGTTATTTGGCTCAACTACGGGTGCATACATTTCGCTTATCTGTTGTTATTACTCTCGCCACTATTATCTCCACGAAATGTTGCTAAGGATACCCTTCCCTCGACTATCATGGTAGTTTTTCGCTTCTGGTGGATAGAGCTAATTGCAGGTTGCGTGTTGATTGGCATACAAATTCCGTTTATGTACAATGTGATTGTGCAAGTGCTACTCTGCTCACTCTATATTGGGCGCATATGCATCATGGCTTTAGCCAACCAAGATACATCAGAGAAGGTTGCTCGTCATGAGCAGGAATTACAATATGTGAAAATATCGGAAGCACAATTACGTTATATGCTTTCTTCCATCTCTGATAAGGCCACGTTGCGCAAGGTAGAACAGGTGTATGACTACATCCGCACCTCACCTCTCCGCTCTCATCCGCAAGTGCACAGTATTGAGCAACAGGTCATCGATAAGGTATCCATGCTGTCCATGCTTGACGACAAGGAGCAGATCGCTTCTCTTGCTGATGAAATTATGCGTCTGGCAAAACAACGTAATCAACAACTTTTAATTCTCCAAAAGAAGCTATGACACAAGTTCTTGAAATAGAATGTCCCGGTTGTGGACGTCCGCTTTCTTCGGATATGCGCGAGTGCCCTGCTTGCCATCGTCCCGTAGTTATATCGTCTTTCAATAGCGTGTATGATATGCCCGCATTGGAACTCAACAAGTATGCTTCCACTTATCAGAAAGCGTTAGCTGCCGATCCAGCCAATAACAAGGTAAACTCGGCTCTGGCAATGTGCTTTCTTCGACTAAAGATGTATGATAAGGCTTTGGCTGCATTTGAAAAAGCAATAGTAGATAATTTCGACAACTCGGAGTCATTCTTTTGGGCTGCTGTATGTGTGTTGAAGGGGCGAAAAGCTTTTCTCTGTTCCCGCGTGGAAATAGATAAAGCTGAAGAATATATCAATGCTGCAATTATGGTCGAGCAACGTGGTATTTACTACTATTTTTGGGCGTATCTTCGTCAAGATTTCCATGCCCGTAAGTTCCTGCGTATGCAACCCGACTTCAAAACTTTGCTACAAGAAGCACAGGCGCACAATGTTACATATACCGAGATTGACCAGTTGTTTGATATTCTGGCAGTACCCAAACCGGATGCTATCGCCATATAAATAGAAGCAGAGCTCAAACAGCAACTTTCCGAATAGTTCACAAAGGTGGACGCACAATAAACACATCGGCATAATTTTTGCAGGTGTGTAATATACCGGGCACAGCCCTAATATTGCAAAATGAAAAGAGTGTTTATCTTTTTTGCTGCCATATTAACTATTGGCAGCATTCATGCCGAAATTTATTATGGCAATTGCGGTTTTCAAAAAAACGGATTCAACGTCCGCTGGCTATTGGATACCGAGTCGGGCACGCTAACCCTTGAAGGATTTGGTGCGATGAAGAACTATATGTTTATCACTGATGAGGCTCCGTGGTTCGAAGAGCGATTCTATATCAAACATGTGATAATCAAGGACGGAGTTACGATTATAGGCACATGGGCATTCAACCAGTGTTTCTTTCTCGAAGACATCATCCTTGGCAAGGATGTATGTACAGTTCCTGCAGACTTCTGCTGCAACAATATTCGTCTGCGAACCATTAATGTAAGCAAAAAGAACACGCATTTTACCGCAAAGGACGGTATTTTGTATGACAAGAAACGCACCGTTCTGCTGCATTTTCCCGCCGGACATCCCGCCAAGGAATATACCCTGCCTAAGACTTTGGAAAAGATAGCTGCGTTTGCCTTATCCTGTAACGAGAATCTGGAAACGTTGCATATCCCATCATTGAAATACATTGAGGGTCATGCGTTCAGCAATTGTCGTAACCTAAAGCGTATCAATTGCTATCCTTCAGTGCCACCTGTATTAGAGGGAAGAGATGTTTTTGATATCATGATGAATCCGGTCATCTATGTGCCTGCAAAAAGTATGGAGCAATACAACGCAACACTGTGGAAACTTATGCTTCTAAAACCCTTGAAATAATAAAACGCGATTACTCTCTAGTTTTGAAAAATTCGCTACATAAACCATAATCAAGGCAGGGAGCAATTCTTGCCTTGATTTTGCTATATACAATAAGTGCATCACCCTTCCTCTATTTAAGCGTAGCCGTGTTCTGTTTCAGGCAGATTCCGCCATCCATGCTTCATTCCGTGCCAGTACAGATAACAGTAGGGGAACAGTAGCATCCGATTATGTTTCGTTTACGACTCGATTACGTGTCGATTACGTGTCGTTTACGTGTTTCAGTCGAGTGAATCATAGAAAATGCACGTTGCATCACCTTGCTTTTCATTGCTTTTCATTGCTTTCCATGATGCACTTGAACGATTTTTTCCGTGAAATATTTGCAAATGTCAGAAAAATGTTGTATCTTTGTAGTCGGAAGTCGCATGAGGTCGTGCCGGCGAGGTAGGGAACATTGAAACGGTGGCAACAGGATACAAAAAAAGCAGCGATCACTCGCTGCTCGTGAACCAGCTGGGGCTCGAACCCAGGACCCCATCCTTAAAAGGGATGTGCTCTACCTGCTGAGCTACTGATTCTCGCGTTCGGCAAATCGTGCTATCGGATGTCGCGGCTGCGACATAAAGCGCAACATTGCTTCGGCTTTCCCCCACCAAAACGTTGCATGCGCAAGTTTTGTCGGGGACCCTGTGGTAGGGCGCTTTTACGCAAAGCGGATGCAAAGGTACAACAATTTGTGGAAAAATGCAAATTTGACAGGCAGTAATGCCCGAAATACGTTATAAATTTATGGATTTTGCAAACTATACACGTCGAAAGACAAGTACAACTCACGTCGGGAAACTGGATATAGGTAGTGATTACCCCATCCGAATCCAAACGATGGCAAACACCTCGACCAACGATATCGAGGGTAGTGTGGCGCAGGCGTTGCGTTGCCGCGAGGCAGGTGCCGAACTGCTGCGGTTCACCACGCAGGGCGTGCGTGAGGTGGAGAGCCTCAAGCAGATACATGCGCTGCTCGCGCCGCAGGTTGGCGACAGCCTGCCGCTGGTAGCGGATGTACATTTTCAGGCGAACGTGGCGGACGAAGCTGCGAAGGTGGTGGAGAAAGTGCGTGTGAACCCCGGTAACTATATCGATCCCGCGCGCAAGTTCAAGCATATCGACTATACTGACGAAGAGTACGCCGCCGAGCTTCAGCGGTTACGCGAGCGGTTTACGGCATTTCTGGCAATATGCCGCGAGCACCATACAGCAGTGCGTCTGGGCGTGAACCACGGCAGCCTGAGTGACCGGATCATGTCGCGCTACGGCGATACGCCGGCAGGGATGGTGGAGAGCGTGATGGAGTTTCTGCGTGTGGCGGTAAGCGAGCAGTTCACGGATATAGTGATCTCGATCAAAGCGTCGAACACCCGCGTGATGGTCGATACGGTGCGTCTGCTGGTGGCACAGATGGATAAGGAGCAGATGGCGTTTCCCTTGCACCTGGGTGTGACGGAAGCCGGCGAAGGTGAGGACGGTCGTGTGAAGTCTGCCGTAGGCATAGGCGCGCTGCTCGCCGAGGGTATAGGCGATACGATACGTGTGTCGCTATCCGAGGCACCCGAGGCGGAGATACCTGTGGCACGCGCGCTGCGCGACTACTTTGCCGACCCGCAATCGGCGCGATACACCTGCGCGACATGCGAGGTGAAGGGCGGAGTGGTGTGCTACGCCTCCGAGGTAAGCGATTGGAGTCTGTTCGCTCTGCATGCTGCGGCTGAATGCGGACGGCTGTTATGGGCGAACGATGCCAAGCAGATTGAACTGCACAACCCGCACTTCAGCGCCGAAGAGTTGGAGCGCCTGAGCAAAGATATATTGCAGGCGGCAGGTGTGATGCGCTACAAGACGGAGTTTGTGTCCTGTCCGGGTTGTGGACGTACACTCTTCGGGTTGGAGGAGACGATAGCCGCTATCAAGGCGGCGTTCCGCGAGGCGGAGAAAGAGCACCCGTACCTGCGTACGCTGAAGATAGGCGTGATGGGCTGCATAGTGAACGGCCCCGGCGAGATGGCGGATGCCGATTACGGCTACGTAGGCGCAGCACGCGGCAAGGTCAGCCTGTACAAAGGCAAGACATGTATCCGCATGAATATCCCTCAAGAGGAAGCAGTACGGACGCTGATAGAATATATCGTAT
>Ga0310694_10006819_pt1 | contig 10784 bp, 7 predicted proteins | sample 174DNAGHGhighgp2_FD_203884 | JGI IMG/M metagenome (GOLD analysis project Ga0310694, IMG submission 203884) | Sheep rumen microbial communities from Palmerston North, Manawatu-Wanganui, New Zealand - 1742 DNA GHGhigh gp2 (v2) (version 2) | ecosystem: Host-associated > Mammals > Digestive system >... | reverse complement strand
TGCCAGCGGCGGCAGGGCGCGCCTGTTCTCGGAACTGCCGATGCAGGACTTGAGCATCAACAGCCGTGGCGACATCCTGTACCATGACATTAAGGGCTATGAGGACCCTTACCGCAAGCATCACACCAGCGCCATCACCCGTGACGTGTGGCTCAAGCGGGACGGCCAGTTCACGCGGCTGACCAGCTTCAACGGCGAGGACCGCACACCGCGCTGGGCACCCGATGGCCAGTCCTATTACTACTTGAGCGAGCAGGACGGGACATTCAACGTCTACAGCAACAGCATCGGCGGCACGGCAGTGCAGCTCACCCGTCACACCAAGCATCCCGTGCGCTTCCTCACTGTGGCCACCGACGGCACCCTGTGTTATAGCTATAACGGCGAGATCTATACCCTGAATGAGGGCAGCGAGCCTTGTCGCGTGGACATCACTATCGCTGCCGACGCCGCCGAGTCCGATCTCGTGCGCCAGATCAAGTCCAGCGGGGCGACGGCCATCAGCGTCTCGCCCAGCGGCAAGGAGGTAGCCTTTGTGCTGCACGGCGACGTGTATGTGACCTCGGTGGACTACAAGACGACCAAGCAGGTGACCAACACCCCCGAGCAGGAGCGCACCATCGACTTCTCGCCCGACGGGCGCAGCATCGTCTATGACAGCGAGCGAGGCGGCATGTGGCAGATCTACCAGACCAGCATCAAGAACAAGGACGAGAAGCTGTTCACCTATTCCACCGACCTCGTTGAGGAGCAGCTGACTAACACCGGCAAGACCAGCCTGCAGCCCCAATACAGCCCCGACGGCAAGAGTGTGGCCTTTCTGGAGAACCGCAACACCCTGCGTGCCGTGGACGTCGCGAGCAAGGCCGTGCGCACGCTGATGGATGGCAAGTACATCTACTCCTACAGCGACGGCGACGTGTGGTTTGAGTGGAGCCCCGACAGCCGCTGGCTGCTCTCGAGTTACATCGGCACGGGCGGCTGGAACAGCCAGGATGTTGCGCTGGTCAATGCCAGTGGTAACGGTGAGGTGCACAACCTGACCCAGAGCGGTTACAACGAGGGCAACGGCAAGTGGGTGCTGGGCGGCAAGGCGATGATCTTCACCAGCGACCGCGCCGGGTTCCGCAGCCATGGTAGCTGGGGCACCGAGGATGACGTGTACATCATGTTCTTTGACCAGGATGCTTACGAGCGCTTCAGGATGACCAAGGAGGAGAAAACGATGCTCGAGCAGGCCGAGAAGGAGAATAAAAAAGAACTGGAAACGGCTGCCAAGGACAACAAAAAGACGGATGATAAAAAGAAGAAAAACGGCGCTGCCGAGGACAAACCCGCAGTCGCCCCACTGCAATTTGACCTGGAGAACTGCCGTGACCGCATCGTGCGCTTGACGGTGAACTCGTCACGCCTGGGCGACATGGTGCTGTCCAACGGTGGCGACACGCTGTATTATCAAGCCGCGTTTGAGGGCGACATGGACTTGTGGAAACACGACCTGCGCGAGAACAAGACCGAAATCGTCTTCAAGGGCGTGGGCGGCGGCCCCATGGTGGCCGACAAGGACGGCAAGAACCTGTTCGTCTGCACGGGCGGCGGCATCAGCAAGATTGACTTGGCCAAGGGCAAACCCGAGGCCATCAAGTTTGAGGCCAACTTTAACTACCGTCCCCAGCAGGAGCGCGAATACATCTTCAACCACGTCTGGCAGCAAGTGAAGGACAAATTCTATGTCGAGGACCTCCACGGTGTGGACTGGGAAGGCTATCGCGAGAACTACAAGCGCTTCCTGCCCTACATCAACAACAACTATGACTTCCGCGACATGTTGAGCGAGATGCTGGGCGAGCTGAACGGTTCCCACACGGGAGCGCGCTACAATCCCGCTGGTCCGACCCTCAAGACGGCAGCGCTGGGCCTGTTCCTGGACGACAGCTACCAGGGCGATGGCCTGCGTGTGCAGGAGGTGATCAAGCGCGGCCCGTTTGCCGTCAAGAAGACGGGCGTCACTGCTGGCTGCATCATTGAGAAGATCGACGGCAACCCGATCAGCGCTGGCGAGGACTATAACTGGATGCTCGACGGCAAGGCCGGCAAGCCCATCCGCGTGTCCGTCTATAACCCGGTGACCAAAAAGCGCTTTGATGTCAATGTCAAGGCCATCAGCAAGGGCGAGCAACAGGAACTGCTCTACAAGCGTTGGGTGGACCGTAACCGGGCACTGGTCGATAGCCTCTCAGGAGGGCAGTTGGCCTATGTCCACGTCAAGGAGATGGACAGCGAGAGCTTCCGCACCGTTTACCGTGAGTTGTTGAGCGACAAGAACCGCAACCGCAAGGCCGTCATCGTCGATGAGCGCCATAACGGCGGTGGCTGGCTGCACGATGACCTGTGTACCCTGCTCAGCGGCAAGCAATACCAGAGTTTTGTGCCCCACGGCCAGTTTGTCGGCGCCGATCCATTCAACAAGTGGACCAAGCCCTCGTGTGTGCTCATGTGTGAGGATGACTACAGCAATGGCCATGGCTTCCCCTTCGTCTACAGGGAGCTGGGCATCGGCCAGCTCATCGGCACACCCGTTGCCGGCACAATGACTGCCGTGTGGTGGGAGACGCTGATCGACCCCACACTCGTCTTCGGCATTCCGCAGGTGGGCTGCCGCGACATGCGGGGCAACTATTGCGAGAATACCGAGCTAGAGCCCGACATCAAGGTCTATAACACCCCCGAGGACTACCTCACGGGCCATGACCGCCAGCTCGAGCGGGCCATCCAGGAAATGATGAAGTAATCCCTCACTAGGGACGCTTGACGTTGTTCACTTGAGGTAGCGGGAGAAAAATTGCCAAACTTCCTCACCTGTATCAATATCGGTGGTGTGCCAGCTGTGGACGCCACCGATGATTTCATATAGCCACACGTCACAGCCTGTCACAGGACTGCTGTAGCGATGCTTGACGATGGGATGGCCCAGCGTTCCCTGGAGGCTCTCGACACTGTCCACTGTTTCACGGGAGCAACGGTTTCGGGCAACCCAGTAGCCGGTGCTGACAGGAACAGGCAGATAGGCACCCCAACCGCCCTTGTTCTCCATATCGCCAGCCCACTCACTCACGCGATCCTCGGTGCCGTGAATCTCCATCAACGGGAGGGGACGCGGGGCCTGCTTGGTCTCGTAGATCCATGCCATCGTCAATCCAGCAATGGGTGCGACGGCATCGAAGACGTCCTGCTTGCTGTAGGCCATCAGATAGCACATCTCGCCACCGTTGGACATTCCCGTGAGAAAAGCATTCCTGCGGCTCAAGTGGTAACGCTTCTGGCAATGGCGGGCAATGCGGCACAAGGCTTTCACATCATCGACCTGCCAACCCTGCTGGAAGGGATAACCCACATTCCAGCTGGGCTGTCCCTGCGGATCCTTTAATCCCAGTGGGATGCACACGGCAAACTGATGACGGTCGGCAGCAGCGACCATGGGATTCTCCCGCCAGATGCCAGCGCCATAGCCGTGCAGGACAACCACTAGCGGCGCTCCCTGCGGCAAACCGTCGGGCAGATACATCACAAAGTGCCGCATGTGGCCATCCACTTTGAGTGAATCGTCCACATGGGTTCCCGCATGACCGACGTGGCATGCGAGCGCCAGCAGCAGCGTGAACAGGAGACCCCGTAGTCTATTCATTGTTTTTGGGTCGTGGAATCACAAGGTTGAGGATGACGCCGGCGAGGGCCGAGAGACCGATGCCGCTCAACGAGAACGAACCCATGGGAATGATCGCGCCGCCGATGCCCAGCGTCAGCACCACACTCACGATGATGATGTTGCGTGTGAGGTTCAAGTCCACCTTGTTATTAATGAGGTTCTGAATGCCCACTGCAGCGATGGAGCCGAACAGCAGCAGCATGATGCCGCCCAGCACTGCGCTGGGGATGCTCTGCAGGATGGCACTCAACTTACCGATGATCGAGAAGACAATGGCCGTGCCAGCCGCAATGCGGATGACCGCGGGGCTGGTGATGCGGGTGATCTGCATGGCGCCGGTCACTTCGCTATAGGTGGTCACGGGAGGGCCGCCCAAGAACGAAGCCGCCAGGCAAGCCAGACCGTCGCCCAGCATGGTGCGGTGCAAGCCGGGATCCTTGACGAAGTCCTTGCCAGCCACGGCACTCACGACATAGACATCGCCGATGTGCTCGATGACCGGTGCAATGGCAACAGGCATCATGAACAGGAAGGGCTCCCAGGCCAGTTCAGGCAGCTTAAAGTGGGTGATGCTATGCGGCAGGGCAAACCACGGGGCGGAGCCCACCGCCGACACATCGACCAGTCCCATCATCCAGGCAGCGATGTAGCCCACGATGATACCGCACACCACAGGAACCAGCTTGACCAGACCGCGTCCCAGCACCAGCACGAGGATGGCCGTTAAGAGCGAGATGAAAGCCAGTAGCCAGTTTTCCTTGGCCATGTTGACAGCTGCGGGAGCAAGCGATAGGCCGATGCAGATGATGACCGGTCCGATGACAACTGGTGGGAACAGACGGTCGAGCAACTTGCGCCCCTGCCACTTGATGAGCGCCGACATCACGAAGTAGACCAGGGCCACGCCGATGATGCCCGCCAGCGTGCCTGGCATGCCCCACTGCTTGGAGGCCGAGATGATAGGCGCGATAAAAGCAAAACTAGAGCCTAAAAAAATGGGCACCTTTCCGCGGGTGACCATGTGAAAAAGAAAGGTGCCGATACCGGCTGTAAACAATGCTGTGGCTGGATCTAGGCCAACCAGCAACGGAACCAGGACTGTGGAGCCAAAGGCCACAAAAAGAAATTGGACGCCCACAATTGTCTTTCTCATCGAAGACAACGTGGATGCATCCATCGTTGTGTTATTCATATTGAACATGTTGTTTAGAAAGTTTTACAAAAGTACTACTTTTTTCCCCACCGAAAAAATTTGACTACATAAAAACGAAATATTTTTTACTTTTTTGCCATGACGGGACTAAAACCGTACCTTTGTCTGCTGAATCAATGTGTAATGACATGACGACAAGAGAATGGATTGACCTGCTCGTGGGCACCTATACCGACCAGGGTAGCCGCGGCATCTATGCGCTGCGTTTCAACCAAGAGACCGGGGAAGCCTTGGCCTGGGACTCGCTGGCTGTGCTGCACCCCTCGTTCCTGACGATTTCACCCGGCGGGCGCCACTTGTACGTCATCAGCGAGGTGTCGGGCAAGGAGGCCCCGATTCATGTGATAGACATCAGCGGCCAGGCCATGCGCCTCGTGCAGAGCGTACCCACCGAGGCGGGCGACCCATGCTATATCGCCACCGACGGCCGATGGCTCGTCACCGGCAACTACTCGGGGTCGATGAGCGTTTACGCCTTGAGTGGCGGCGGCGCATGCGCTCGGCTGGTCAGCGTCTTTGCGGGAACGGTGGGTGGTTCTGATGCACGCCGTCAATCGTCGCCTCATGTGCACTGCGCCGTGTTTGCGCCCGATGGCCGCTTCATCCTCGCTACCGACTTCAGCGCCGACCGCATCCTGGCCTATCGCATCCACGACAGCAAGGTCGTGGAAGACGGCGTTGCCGCTGTGGTAGCGCCTGGTAGCGGGCCACGGCATCTCACCTTCAGCAGCGATGGACAGCGGGCCTACTTGATGAACGAGTTGTCGGGCATGGTGACAGTGTTTGCCTATCATGACGGCCGCCTGGAGCAATTGCAGGCCATCGAGTCGGACCATGCGAAGGCCCGCGGCGGAGCCGACATCCACTTGAGCCCCGACGGCCGATTCCTGTATAGCAGCAATCGGCTGCAGGACGACGGCATTGCTATCTTTGCCGTCGATGCATCGACAGGTCTGCTGACCGATGCCGGCTACCAACCCACCGGGCTGCACCCGCGGCACTTCAACATTACGCCTAACGGCAAGTTCCTGTTGTGTGCTTGCCGTGACGAGAACAAGATACAAGTGTTTGCCCGCCATGAAGATGACGGCTCACTCACCGACACCCACCGCGACATCACCATCAGCCGCCCCGTGTGTGTCCAATTCAGATAAATCGACATGATGACTGCTAGGGAGATCATCGGGTATATGGAGTCGCAGCGGGACGAGAAGCAGCGGCAAGTGTTGATGCGGTTCTTCAAGACGGGGCCGGGAGAGTATGGCGAGGGTGACGAGTTCCTGGGGCTGAAGGTGCCGCAGACGCGTGAGGTGGTGAAACTGGTGGGGCGTGACCTGTCGCTCGATGAGGTGCCCGAGTTGCTGATGTCGCGCTGGCACGAGGTGAGGCTGTGCGGACTGCTGATCATGGTGGCAAGGTTTGAGAAACTGGCCACCAAGCGGCTGGCGAACGATGAGCAGACCATCCAGTGTCGGGACGAGATCGTGAGGATGTACCTGCAACACGCCGAGCGGGCCAACAACTGGGACCTGGTGGACTTGTCGGCACCGAAGATTTTGGGTCACTGGTTGTTGTTACCCACACGCCAGGGCGACAAGCGCGCCATCGTGGATGAATTGGCTGCCAGCACCAACCTGTGGCGGCAGCGCATGAGCATGGTATGCACCTGGAAGACTTCTCAACAGGGCGACCCGTCATGGTGCCTGCGCTATGCCGAGTGGCACCTGCATCACCCGCATGACCTGATGCACAAAGCGGTGGGCTGGATGTTGCGCGAGATGGGCAAGCGCTGCGGCATGGATTGGCTGCGGCAGTTCCTGGAACGCCATGTCCACGAGATGCCGCGCACGGCGCTGCGCTACGCCATCGAGAAAATGTCGCCCGATGAACGACAATACTGGCTCAACGCTTGACAGCAGCACCAGGTCGTAGGAGGCCCTGACTAACTGACTGAGCATCGTGTCGCTCACGTCGCTGCTGACGTCCACGCTCATCCAGTGGCGCTTGTTGCCGTCGCTGAAGGAGTGATTCTAGGTAACCATCAAAAAGAATCGCCATCTGATGAGAAGTGAGCCAACCGTATCTTGTTCCAAACGGACATCTATCTGCGCCTGTCCATTCTCAATTTCATAGATAACAATCTTTTCTCTTCCCATGGGATGCTCTTACTTGATCTCCTCAAGGGCACCGGTGGTGGAGTCGATGATGAAACCGCGCACGGTCACGTCGCGGGGCACCAGCGGGTGGGCCTTGATGGTGGCGACGGTGCGGCGCACCGACTCGGGCGTGTCCTTGAAGCCCTCGAGCCACTGGTCAAGGTCGACGCCGCAGTTGCGGATGGTGTTGAGCGTCTCATCGGTCACGCCGCGGGCAATCATCTCGTGATGGAAGTGGTCATAACTCATGTGGCAAGCACCACAGCCGCTGTGGGCAACCACCATGATTTCCTCGACACCGAGCTCATAGATGGCGACAATCAGGCTGCGCAGGGCCGAGTCAAAGGGTGAGATCACCAGTCCCCCGGCATTCTTGATGATCTTGGCATCGCCATTTTTCAGTCCAAGGGCCGCTGGCAACAGCTCGGTCAATCGGGTGTCCATGCACGAGAGCACTGCCAACTTCTTGTCGGGATACTTGTCGGTCACATACTGCTCATAGGCCTTGCTGGCCACAAAGGCCTTGTTGAATTCAATGATCTGATCAATCATGTCTCTAAATCTCTAGTTAATCAATATCTGGGGGACAAAGATAGCAAATAATCGGCATTTCAACGGCATGAGAGAACACCTCATTGCTGCGTTAAAGCGCACTGGGCGTGTCTTGAGAAGTTGGCTCGCTGGCAGCTTCGGGCATAGGCACTATTGGCTCCATCATGGGGGGTGGCAGCGGTGTGCGGTCACGAGTCAACAGCCCGATAGACTTTACCGAGAGAGCAATCATGATGATACTGATTATCAACATCGTAACAAGAACCTTCCAAGGGAAGTTATCCATGTCGGCATAGGCTGTGTTCTGCAACGTATAGCCCAGGGCACAGGCCGCAGTGTTGTTCAGGGCATGGATGAAGACACAGGGCCACAGGTTGCGGGTGCGATGATAAACCCATCCCATGAAGCAACCGATCACGATAGCGGTCAGGCCCTGCGTGAAATTGCCATGAGCAACGGCAAAGAAGATGGCCGAGATCAAGATGGCCAGCCACGGCTGGTATCGCTTTTCCAGCAAGCGACGCAATATCGCTCCCCTGAACACGACTTCTTCCACTAGTGGCCCCGTCAGGCAGATGACCAGTAGGCCGATGGGATTCTCGGCCATTACATCAAGACTCTCAAGGCCCTCGGTGTCCCATTCAGGGAACTCGATGATGTCACCGAACACCACATCCAGCATCAAGCATCCTATACACCCCACAGCAGCCCATAGATAGAGTTTACTGACCGAAAAACGCGGCCCAAAGTCATCGTGGAGCTTAAAGTTGAAACGGGCATACTTGCGATACCAGAAGACGAACAAGGGCACCAAGTCAGCGCCCAACAAGAGTATAGACATGAACCAAGGATCATCACCCAGGCTGGTGGGGTCGATCGCCTCACCGCTCATGAGGGTTGCCACGATATAGGCTGGGAGCGCAAACAAGATAACACCCATAATCATCAATGCCAGCCAATAGAAGAAATATTTAAATGCTGCTTTCATAATAAGTGATATTTAAAACAGTTGAATTGTTGCCTTTACCCTTTAGACGCAACATGAAGCCGAAAAACTACATGAAAACAGGAAAAAACTCAAAACACCCATCAAGAAATTAGAGGCAGGGCAGGCAGTAGCCGTTTTCACAGGGCACGGTAAGCGACAGGGGTCAGTCCTGTCATGCGCTTGAAGAAACGGCAGAAGAATGATGCGTTGGGAAAATTCAAGGTATCGGCCAGTTGAGCAATTGTGATATCGCTGTGCTTGAGAGCTACCTTGGCTTCATTGATGATGGCTCGGTCGATCCACTCCTTGGCCGTCGTGCCGCTGGACTGGCGGACCAGGGTACCCAGATATCGCGGAGTGATGCACAGCCTGTCGGCATAGAAATCAAGCGTGTGGTGCTGGGAGCTGTGCTCATTGACCAGGTCAATAAAGTGCTCCATTACACGCTGCCCACGAGGCACACTTGCGGGCTGTGAAGTCCCGTGCTGTTCAAACAGGTTGTCGGTATAGCTGGTGATGGCAGCGACAAGGGCCGCTACCGTGTCACGGCTATAATCCTGCCGGGCAACCAGTTGATGCAGCACCTTGAACATGGCCTCAAGCATGGAGCACTCCTCATCACTCACTGGGACGTAATTGGACAACTGGCTGACCTTGAAAACCGAGGGCATCCTGCCACCCAAGGCCAGCCGCAGGAACTCCTCCTTGACCAATATGCCGTATATCGTAGCGTCGGCAGCGATACTGTCCAGCTGGATAATGCCGCCATTGCGCATGATGCCCAATGTGCCCGAGGCAATATGGTATTTCCTCAAGTTTGCCGTTACTTCAAAGTCACCCTTGGCGATCAGCACAATCCTGAAGTCATCAACACGATAGGGAATCGATGGCTGCAGAAAACTGCGTATGGCCGACTGATTGTATTCGCCATGGAAAATGGCCAGATCACGAGTGACGTGAGGCCTGATGCCATGTACTTGAAAATTGGAGCCTATCATCTCGTCAATGCTAGAGACGGGCAAGCGTTCTGGTTTGCGTAGTGGCATATCGATTTGTATTATATTTCGGATGCAAAGATAACAATTGTGGACATAATTGTCGCATATTCTCAAAATAATTGTACAAAAAGGACATCATGCACTAAAAAAAGATAACGTGATTAACAGAATGTGACGGTAATTTTGCAGTATCAAATCAATCGTTCCAGCTCTATGAAGAAAATATTGATAATTCTAGCCATAGCGTTTCCACTGGTCCTGCAGGCTCAATCGCTAGAGCAATGCCAGCAGGCGGCCGAGCAGAATTACCCGCTCATCCGCCAGTATGACCTGATCGCCCAGACGACCGACTTGACGGTATCCACCATCGGCAAGGCCTGGTTGCCACAAGTGAGTGCCACTGCCCAGGCGACCCTCCAGAGCGACGTAACAGCATGGCCTGACCAGATGGCAACGATGCTCAATCAGATGGGCGTCGATGTCAAGGGGATTAACAGAGATCAGTACCGCGTGGGAGTGGATGTGGTCCAAACAGTGTTTGACGGCGGACGCATCCGTGGTCAACAGGAGGTTGCTCGCCAGCAGGGCGATGTCCAGGCAGCACAGACCCAGGTCAGCTTGTATGCCGTGCGCCAGCGGGTCAACGAAATGTACTTCGGCCTGCTGCTACTGGATGACCAGATCAAGCTCAATCAAGACCTGCTTGACCTGCTTGACGCCAACGAGAAGAAACTTGCATCCATGTACAAGCGAGGCACCGCCGCCGAGGCCGACTACAACAGCATGAAGGCCGAACGGCTCAATGTGGCCCAGCAATTGACCGCCCTGCAGTCACGACGCAATGTCCTGGCCACGATGCTGGGCACCTTCTGCGGCATTGAAATCAGCCAGGTGCAGAAACCGGAACTGCCCGCCACCGACCCCGCGTCAAGCGACAACAAGCGCCCCGAGTTAAGCCTCGTTGATGCCCAGCTGAGACTGGCCAATGCCCGTGAGCGCCTGCTCGACGCCGCATTGCTGCCTCAAGTGAGCTTGTTTGCCCAGGGCTACTATGGTTACCCTGGCTACAACATGTTTGAGTCCATGATGAGCCACAAGTGGTCGCTCAACGGCATGGTGGGCGCACGACTGACATGGAATATCGGTGCATTATACACCCGCCACAACGACA
>Ga0310694_10006815_pt1 | contig 10784 bp, 10 predicted proteins | sample 174DNAGHGhighgp2_FD_203884 | JGI IMG/M metagenome (GOLD analysis project Ga0310694, IMG submission 203884) | Sheep rumen microbial communities from Palmerston North, Manawatu-Wanganui, New Zealand - 1742 DNA GHGhigh gp2 (v2) (version 2) | ecosystem: Host-associated > Mammals > Digestive system... | reverse complement strand
GGCGTTCCAGGAAATGCGCCGAATCTACAGACAACGTAAATCTTTGACGGACAGAAGGCACGCCCGATACAGAGACTGGCATTTCCAGGGGATCCCTCTGCGTAACACCGCGAAGATTTTCCGCAGCAGAAAGGTCATGACCTACAAACGGAGCAATCGCCGGATCAAGCATCATTTTCTGGATGTCGTCCAGCGGAACGCCGCGGGACCACAGAGAGCCAATCCACGCACCCCATGATGTCGCCACGATGGAATCTACGGGAATGCCGTATTCCTCGATGGCATAGAGCACGCCCAGCTGGAACCAGGGAGAACGCTCGCCACCGCCTAAATAAAGGACGGTCTTCAAAGGAGCAGAAGACCTTTCTGGCAGCGGTTGCGCCACAGGCGTTGCCGAATCCGCAGACGAAGGGGCAATACGATTTACCGAATCGACCTGCGCCACCAGCGAATCCAGCGACGGGATGTCATTTCCGGCGGCAGGCTTCCCAACAACGGAAGTTTCTGCAACAGATGCACCTGTAGCAGAAGAAACCGAAAGGGAATCCCCTTCGGCAAAGGCAAACGAGCAAAGGGAAAGTCCCAATGTCAGAGCCTTCAGCTTACCCCATGCGAGCCGGGTTAGACGCATACCGCGCCACATCCTCTTGTGTAACGAATCCAGACTTCACCAGTTCGGCAAGGCAATCATCCATAAGCATCATGCCCTCGGATGCCGAAGCCGCGATAATCGACGGAAGCGTATAGTGTTCACCGCTACGGATTTTAGAGGCGACGTTCTGCGAACCGTAAAGGATTTCCCACGCAGGAACAGCCCCCTGTGCACCCGGCAGCAAGCGCTGCACCACAACCGCCTTCAGGACAGATGCCAGCATGTTGCGGGCCACGTCGCGGTTTTCAAGAGTTTCCGAAGAAAGCAACGCATCCAGGGCGCCGACCGCGTTACCCGCGGTCACCGTGAGCACGACAAGTGCTCCCGCTTCCGCAGCGCGCAGCACCGGTATCAAGGAAAGCCCCTCGAAGTTACCGAGCCAGATCAAGTCGATTCCGCTGCGGAGCGCCTGCTCCATTTTTTCGGGAACCGTCCCCGTCGTATTTTCAAGAATCAAGCTTTCGCCACGCTTGACAGGCATTTCAGCTTCCTTGTCCAGCAAGCTCACGCGAAGGATTCCCGACTGGCATAGCGCAGACACATAAGCGGTCGCCGTCGTCGTCTTGCCGCTACAGGCAGGGCCCGCAAACACGACCAGTCCCGAACGGAATCCCAAAACATTGGCAAGCGCAGGAGGCGCACCGAGCGCCGAAAAATCAGGACATTCATCCAACACGGGTCTAAAAGTCGCCGAATTTCCCAAGGCCGTACGGTTGTAACGCACGCGGAAACGGGAACCGCACCAGGGGCCACCCATCAACGTTCCCGACTCACCTTCCATGGAGCCTAAAAAATTACGGAGCGCACCGGGTTCAACTGCAGGCGCATCGGGAATGGCGCACACCTTTCCCGCAAGGCGTACCGCAGAGGACGCACCTTCGGTCACCACGAGCTCGGATGCACCCACGTTCAGCGTGTATTCCAACAAAGATTCAATTTCTGTCGCCATAGTTCAAGCTCCTCAGTTCGCCGGACGGTAAGAGGCAAAGCGTCGGCTGTCGTTTGCACGCATCCAAGCCTCGGCACCATCGATATAACCGGATTCAACGCATTTCTGCAACGAGTCGTCAAGCGAAATTCCCTGACTGCCCTGGCTGCTGATTGCCGCCGCCAACTGCGCAATTTCGCCACGGCGCAACATATTCGCCATGGTAGACGTCATCTTGGTAGCCTCAACCGCAAGCACCTGGCCTTGGTTCTGCACAATCGGAATCAGGTGCTGCACAATAATTCCCTTGAGCTGTTCTGCCAAGGAATTCGCAAAGGCGGTACGGTTCTCCGATGCCACCGACGAAATCAGGCGAGAAAGAAGCGCATGCACATCGTTTCCGATTGCCGTCGCAAACACAAGCGCTCCCGCATTGGAAGCACGCAACAGCATCGACAGTTCATCCATCGTTTCAAGATGGTCAAACAGAATCACATCGGCGCCGCTCTGCATGGCAAGTTCGATTCCTTCGATACCCGAACGCACGTGGAGTCCCACCTCGCGCTGGGCGATCGCGCCGCGCGGATTCTGCAACAGGCGTTCAATCGGTTTTTCGACCGTCTGGATGTACACATCGCGGTTCGCCGCAATCGTCTCGGCGAACGTAGAAATCGTCGTCGAGCGACCGCTCGCCGCAGGTCCCGCCACCAGAACCAAGCCGCTGTTGAGTTCAGCGAACTGGTTGCAGAACGCAGGTAAGTAAAGGTTTTCAAGCGTCGTCGATTCCTGCGGAATCACGCGGATAGCGATACTCGGGTTGGTCCCGTTCCAGGTGACCGTCATACGCGCACGACCCACGCCCGCAAGGCCTATCGTCTTGCTGAAATTCTTGCCGACTACAATCTTGTAGCCGTCCGAAAATCCCTTGGACGCTTCATCCAGTCGTTCATTGATACGCGACAAATCGAGAGCGTCGTCCGAAGCCACAAAGAGCGCTCCCGACTGACGCATCACCACAGGGCGATCCGCATAAAGGTATATATCCGTCGCTCCGAACTTACGGGCAAACGCAATCATCTGCGAAATGCTCGTCATCGGGCGAATCTTTTCGGGAGCCTCGACCGGAGTTCCTTCGCCTGTCAAAATCGCAAAGCGGCTCGGCAGCTTTTCAGATTCTTCTTCGGAGGAATCCTCTTCCGCTTCGGCCTGCACCTGCACCGTGCTGATACTCGTAGATTCCAAACCCGCAACGGCCTCGACTTCTACATTCGATGTCGAGACTTCACCGTACAGGCTGCTGTTACCTTCGATCTGCAAGCCTTCGGATTGAGGCGGTTGCGGAGCCGCAGGGGCTACCGACGGAGCCGATGCCGGAGGCGCCTCGAAATGCGCCGTAGACTTTTTCTGCGGAGCAGCGGGAGCGGCGTTTGCGGCACTTGCAGGTGCTGCGGCAGCACTAGCGGCAGGAGCCGATGTAGCCGTCGCGCCCGACGTATTCGCCGGAGCAGCACCACCTTCGGCGGCGGCCTTCGCCTCAAGGTTTTTCACAAAGGCAAGTACCTTGATGTACATCGGAGGCGGAAGGATACCCGCATCCACAAGTACCTGGCCAATATCTTTCTTGTCTGTAATCTCGTTCCAATGCGCCTTGACCTGCGCCTCGGTCACCACCTTGTTATGTACAAGGACTTTCGCCATGTACTGGTTTCTCATAGGAAATCCCTCCGGCTAAACCACCAACTCGCAATCGCAAGGAACACGCCGATATAGCCTAGCGCATAAACGCTATTCCAGAATACGTACATGTCGGGGAGCGCCACGCCATGCACCACGTAAGTCGTTACATTGTAGCGGTAAAGCCCCGGGAAAATCGCGTGAATCACTTCGGCAGCCTTCTGGAAAACCATGCTGGAGGTTCCGTTGAGCTCACCCATACGCGTCGCGAAACGCACCTGTTCCAAGAGCTGGTCGCTCAAGTGGCCCGCAAAGTAGACACCCAGCGTAAAGAGAGCCGAAAGCACCGTGCTGCTGAAACTGCTGAACAGGAGCGCCACCGCAATCACCACCGCCATTTCGCAGAAAATCAGGTAGATCGCCGTAAGCAGGCTAAGCGTCGGGGCAGAACCCGTGAGGAACAGCATCACGTAGTAGATAGCCGTCAAAAGCATCAGGTGAACTGCCACCACCGCAAGCAAGCCAAAGTATTTGCCCACAATAAACGAGGCGCGACTAATCGGCTTCGAGAGCAGCGTAAGCACCGTACGGCGCTGGATTTCTTTTTGCACCAGGCTAATGCCCACGAAAATCGAAATCAACAGGCCCGAGAGGCTCATCACCGAAAGCGTCGTGGACTTGATCACATAGGCGCGGTCAAACACCGACCATTCACCCAGTACGATGCTGAACAAGGTGAGCGCAATCGCCAAAAAACCGATGTTATAAAGAATCTTGTCGCGAATAGATTCGCGGAATGTATTGAGGGCTATAATGCCGATATGCTTAAGCGTCTGCACGGGCAATTTCCTCCGTCAAAATATCTTCGAGACTCGGGCGCTTGTGGTCCATGCGCTCGACAGCAATTCCTTTTTCCAGGCAGTAACGCAGCAGGCGGTCGCGGGCGGCATCGTCGGCGCAAACGCATTCCTGCGGATGGCCAGCGGGACTAACACCTTCGGGCAGTTCAGCCTGCGGAATCGCTTCGCGGGTACGCACGTGGTATTCTACGCCGCAAGATTCCGTAATCTCGTCAACGGTTCCTTCGCGCACGATCTTGCCATCGACAATCATCGCAACCTTGTGGCTGATGGATTCCACATCGCTGAGCAAGTGGCTCGAATAGAAAATCGTGACACCCGTGCGGTTGAGTTCCATAATGGCTTCGCGCACGTCGCGGCGGCCCATCGGGTCAAGACCACTCATGGGTTCGTCGAGAATCAACAGCTTCGGCTTGCCAAGAATCGCCTGGGCAATCCCCACGCGCTGCATCATGCCCTTGGAGTACGAACGCAGGCGACGGTCAATCCAGTCCTTATTCGCATGTAGCAAGTCAAGCGACCAGTCGATACGCTTGTCGAGTTCAGCCCCAGAAAGTCCCACCAACTTGCCATAGAATTTCAACAGTTCACGGCCCGTGAGGTAGTCGTAAAAGTACGGCTGTTCCGGAGAGTAACCGATAAACTGGCGGCTCTTCACATTACGCGGAGAAATCCCGTTCACCAGCACCTTGCCCGAATCAAAATTCAAAAGACCCGTCAGCACCTTGATGGTCGTAGACTTGCCCGCGCCGTTCGGCCCGATAAAGCCATACACCTGTCCCGGTTCTACGCTAAAACTCACATCCTTAAGCGCAAGCTTCGGCTTCATCAAGAAACCGCTGCGGTACGTCTTATGCAAATGTTCAATCTTAATCATAAACAACCCAATCACTTGTCCGAATCACCGGACTTTTTTCCAAAGGCGCGTTCCTCGGCCTCCTCGATTTCCTTGCGGCGGCGTTCCGCCATCTCTTTCTTTTTGATGAAGAAATGAATGACCGCACCTGTCGCATAGCAAACGATACCCGTATAAAAAATCGGATTAATCGAATGCCCTTCGAGAGAGGGGAACAAATTCAAAACAATGCTGTGTCCAAAAAGCATCAAAAGCACCAGCACAAAACCCAGCGCACGGAGCACATAAGTCACAATCACGAGTTTTTTCATAGATACCTCAAAACAGCACCAAGACGGTGCATCCTTTTTGAATGAAAAATACACAATTATATGGAAGATAGACACCAAGCAAGCGAAAAATATACGCAAAATAGCGTCACAAGCTTAAATGATGGGCGAATGACAGCCCTTTAAGTCTGTATAAGCCCATTCTACTAGGGCCGACAAAATTTGCGAAACCCTACAAAAAAGCGACGACACTTATTTCACGATCAACGCCACAATCGCAGCGATCAAACCACCAAGCAACAGAGCGGCGATTACAACAGCAATGACCATAAACCACTTGGCGTATTTCAGAATTTTCACCATAGCGCTATTCTGATCCTTTGCAAACTGCTGAACCGCATTCATGGCAGCTGTCACAAGGAAGCCAGCATCATCGAGCCAACCCACCACGGGAATAGCATCAGGGACCAAGTCTATGGGCGATGCGGTGTACAAAAGCGACATAATGACAAAGAAAACGGCAAGCCCCTTATGCAAAGGGGACGCACCATTCATATCCAAAACTTCAGGTTCTTTATCCATTATGCGTCTGCACTCCAGCTTCACAGCCGGGCCTTTTTAGCCTTTCACGTGGATTGCAGAAGCAAATTCGGCCAGCAGCTTCGGGTCTTCGACCTTTTCCCACAGCGTGCCGGTCACGATGATGTTTGCACCGGCGGCCACGCGGATGGCAGCCGTCTGCGGGTCCTTGATTCCGCCACCGGTAATGATGGTCATTTCGGTCGCCTTGCGGGTATAGGCGATGTGTTCCACCGGCACGGGCTCTTCGGCTCCGCTACCGGCTTCCAGGTACACGTAACGCATGCCCATGAGTTCGGCGGCAATGGAGTTCACCATGCTAAGCTTGGGCTTGTTCGCGGGCACGGGCATCGTACCGCTGATGTATTCCACCGTCGTGCGCTTGCCGCTGTTGATCAGCTGGTAGGCCGTCGGAATCGCTTCCATGTTCAAGGCACGCACGAGTGCACCACCACGCACCTGTTCATCAATCAGGTAATTCGGGTTGCGGCCACTCACGAGGGTCATGAAAAGCATCGCGTCAAAGCCTGGCACCACCTGGGAGGCGCCACCCGGGAACAGCACCACGGGCAAGTCCACATTGGCCTTGAGGGCAGCCACCTGCTTGGGCAGTGTAAAATTACCCAGGTAAGAACCGCCTACCAGCAAGAGGTCGGCACCGTTTTCGGCGGCCATCGCGCCCGCCTTCACAAAAGCAGCTTCGTCCGAGGTATCCGGATCCAGCAGCACGGCAAAAAGCGCACCGCGTTTCTCGATTTCTGCATTCAGACGAAGTTCGGTCTTACCAGGTTTCATACAATTCCTTTTCTCGCATCTACTGCGCTAGATATCCGTAAAGATACAATATTTTTCCTTCCATGCCATAAAAAAAATGAAGAAGGAGGGCTGAAGGCCCTCCTTCTCGTTCTCGGCCTGTTCTCCCCCAACCGAATCCTCCTAACCGGTCCTTCGAACAGGCCTAACCACCAAATTCGCTATTCGTCTTTGATGCAGCGGACAAAACCCATCTCAGGCCGACCATAAGCCTGTTTAAGCTCATGATAGTGATTAACATTGTACATTGTCGCATATACCGCATACACAATCGATCCATAAACAACACGGTTTGAAAAATCATACGTAGAATCACGATCACCTTCAGACAACACCTTCGGCGCGAACAGATATGGAACGCTTCTGACACCTATTCTATACCAATCGGAGTCTCCGCGAATATCGGCAATATAATCCATACTGAACCCAACCGGATTACCATACCACGACAACAAGTAATTCAATTCCTTGCCCGGTTCCACACCAAAGTGACTTCTCAAGTACAGGAACAACTTCGCCCAATCTTCGTACTGGGGCATACGCCAGCCTTCTGGACATACATCAAAACTTATGGATTCCAGAGAATCAGCCACCTTCTCCCAAAGTATATTATCACTATCGTCACGATAACCCCCATATTCATAAATCACATCACAATCTTCTTCGGCCCTACCCCGCCAATACAACGTATCATCAGACGAACTCTCGTTCAAGTACTCAAGAGTTTTAACATCAACACACCCTTCTTTAGTCGTGTACTTTCGGTAAGACGAATCCAGGCGGGCCACAAACGAATAGATGCGGCCATAGCTAGAGCAATAAGACATTTCACCCGTGAAAAATTCTTCCTTGAAACAGCTAGAGTTTTCCGTTTCATAGTTCAAATTTTCCGCCATCCAAGTTTGCGATACATCTCCCAAATCCAGTTGCACCGTCTTGTAGGTTTTGGCATCTCGGGAGTCTGTCATCGTACCAAAGGTGTGAGCGACACTCACCTTGTTCGCTTGGCGGATTGTCATTTTCCAAGCATCTGATTCGCATTTCAATTCATACATGCCGCTATGGATGTCAGCAAATTGTCCCTCTTTTTCAGACGAGCAGGCTCCATAACCAAACACGGACGCAAGCAAGTTGGCAAAATAGGCCCGGCGCTGCAAGCAATCCTGATAATACTGTACAGCACTATCTCCAAGCCTTTCGAAAGCGCGCGAAGATACCTGCAAAACAGTGAATATATATGACGACTCAACTCGCTTTACCAAGGTTTCCTTTTCATTATCCAAAAGCCCCGTTAGAGTTCCTGTCTCGCCAAATTCCCCTTTGAGGCGCTCCAGCCAAGTAAACGGAAACACTTCACTAAACGCCTTGCGCCACAAGACCTCCGTTGACGAATTTATCTGCGGTTCAGCACCAAAGCCAAGAGCAGTCGCAATTTCGGTTCCAGCTTGAGTCCTTGCTGCTGCAAACGACATACCCGCTTCGGCCAGTTTTTCGATACGGTAAGCAGCCAAATGGCTCACCCCATCAACAATGATCATTCCCGTATCTCGGACATCCACAATCGCTTTCAGCGAAATCGATCCCGACACTGCCTCGAACGAAACTATGGGACTTCTCAACGAAACACTATCAAAACGGACTGTTCCACCATCATTGATCGCAACCGTAAACGAGGTGTCCCCAAACGGTGCCAATGACACAGAATCCAATTCCATCAAGGTTACTCGTCCTGCGTCCAAGAAAGCATTCTGCGGAACAGAAACAGAAACATCTTCGGACGACCCTTCTTCAGTACTCGCAGGAGCATAATAAGCCCTAGCCATCAACGAGATATTTTCGTACGCGATAACACTCGGCTCTTCTGAAGAGCCTCCCATCTGCGGTCCTGGAGTTCCCTCTACCTTTGAAACCGCGTTACCATCTTCAGTAGAGCAGGCCGCGAACATCAAGGCGAGCGGCATCGCCATTTTGCAGATAAAGTTTCTGCTCATTGTTTTGTAGTTCATGATATCCTCCTAACCCTTTTTATGAACACTCTTGCTTGTCATCGGGAAAAACTGGATGTTCAGGCGATACACCTCATCCGTTTCGGTTTCCCTGGTGGCGATTTCAATAATGCGCTTGCGGAATGCATCGATTTCAGCGACAATTTCGTCGTAGGCGCCTTGCGTAATGCCCAAAGTCACGCCTGAAAAATGCCTTTCGTTTTGCGGCACGCCCTCGATTGTGTCAAGCGCGAGTTCGCCCATTTGGCGGTGCAGGCCGCGAATCACCGCAGGCGTCACTTCCATGGGCCCGGCCGTAATCGATCTGTCCGTCTGCACATAATTGCCGTTTTCGTCCTTCTGGAGCATGTTCGCTTTCACCAGAAAGTTCAGCGAATCACTTACCTCGGCAGCGGTAATTTTAGGGCGACACGCCTTCGCAAGCGCGAGCGGTTTTGCCCCCAGCATAGCGGGCGCCAGTTCACGAAGCACCGGATTTTTCCAGCTATCAAAGTAGCGGTACGCATCGGCCTCGACAACCTTCACCTTGCGGCTTTCCGCCATCGCCACCAACTTCTGGAACGATTCCTTTTTAGCCTTGTCCGTCTTGGCGTGGTCAAAGCGCACCATCTCGCGGAAAAAGTCCAAGTCACCACCGGACAAGTGCATCGCAGCACCAACGCGCTCGACAGCCGCTTCACTCAAGTTGAAGCGCCCCTCGCTCACGTATTTAAGGTAGACCGGCGAAGAAAACCCCGCCGCAGAAGCGAACTCCGGCCAGGTAAACGCGGATTTCGCCTTTCTGTCGGCGTAATAGTCCGCGATATACTGACGGTAGCTCGTATATTCAAGTATATCTTTCATTTGTCCTCCTCTTACCCCCCCCCCGAAAGCTCGGCCCAAGTTAAGCACATTCTAAATATAAGCAATAAATTTTCAAAAGTCAATAGTTTTTACAATAAATTTTTCATTATTTTAAAGAAATTTCATCATTTTTAACAATTCTGTATAAAAATTACACAATTTCTACAATAAATTTCAGATTTAGCCACAAGCGAACCGAATTCTATTTAAATTTACCGCATGAACCTTTACACGAAAGTAGACATCCCTGCCACAAATTTCAAAATCGATTACAGCAGCCGTTTGGCGTTTTTCGGTTCCTGCTTTGCAGACAACATTTCGGCACAGTTCGCAGAGAGAAAATTCAAGGTGATGGCAAACCCGTTCGGGACGGTCTACAATCCAATTTCCTTGGCGAGCCAAGCCAAGGCAATTGCCGAGGGAAAAGTTTTCAAAGATAAAGACGTCTTTAAAGATGAACGCTGCGACGGACTTTGGCATTGCTGGAGCGCACACAGCTCCCTATCGGCGCACACCCGCGAAGAAAGCATTGACAAGATGAACGCTGCGACAGAGCTGGCAAGGGATTTTTTGCAGAAGGCCGACGTCGTTTTCGTCACGCTCGGCACCTCATTCGTCTACTTTTTAAAAGGCAACGGCGAACCCATTTCAAATTGTCACCGACAAGACCCGAATCTGTTTACGCGCAGAATGATTTCGGTAGAAGAAGCGACAGACGCCATCCGCGAAACCGTCACAAGCATTCGCCAGCTAAATACAAACACTAGCATCGTCCTTACCGTATCGCCTCTGCGGCACATGAGCGACGGCGCCCATAACAACACGCTTTCTAAGGCGACGCTTCAACTCGCCGTAGACAAGATCGTGAAATGCGGGACTAAGATTGCCGCGGCCACCTATTTCCCGAGCTACGAAATCGTGATGGACGAGCTGCGCGACTACCGCTTTTACGCTGACGATATGATTCATTTATCCAAAACCGCAGAAGCCTACATCTTTGAGCGCATGGTTTCCGCATACTGCGACGAAAGGACTCGCGAAGACATGGCGAAAGTAGAAAAGTTCCTGAAAATGGCAAGCCACCGAATCCAGGACGAAAGCGCACCCGCCTCGCAGGAGTTCCTAAAAAAATTAAACGCCCAGGCGACCCTACTGGAATCAGACATTCCAGGGCTCGACCTGAGCGACGAAAAACGCCCGGTCAAATAACCGAGCGCAATCAAAAAGCGATTACTTTCCGAGACTTTCCTTCGGGATGCTCGTAAAGGTGAGCGCACCCTTCGCGTGAACGTTGCCGTTCACTT
>Ga0310694_10006811_pt1 | contig 10791 bp, 10 predicted proteins | sample 174DNAGHGhighgp2_FD_203884 | JGI IMG/M metagenome (GOLD analysis project Ga0310694, IMG submission 203884) | Sheep rumen microbial communities from Palmerston North, Manawatu-Wanganui, New Zealand - 1742 DNA GHGhigh gp2 (v2) (version 2) | ecosystem: Host-associated > Mammals > Digestive system... | reverse complement strand
GAAAAAATATCCCCATTATACACCAGAGGCGCATTAATATAAGGTATTAATGCCGCAAACCGCTCCACATCGGCCTCGCCTTTGTAAAGTTGTTTTCCTATGCGCGGGTGGATGATTAATTCACTGAGCGGAAATCGGTTGAAAACCGGGATGATGGATTCGATTTCCTGCGGGTCAAAATAACCCAAGCGGCATTTCACACTGAATTTGATGTCGATTTCCTCGAAAACCCGTTCCAGCATTGCTTCCACCTTGTCGGGGTAGGGCAAGAGACCACAACCACGTTTCTTGTTGGCCACTCTCGGGAACGGACAGCCCATATTGAGGTTGATTTCTTTGTAGCCCAACTCTTTGCATTGCTTGGCGAAGCGCAGGATTTCCTCCGCATCGGTGCTGAGGATTTGTGGGGTAAGGGTTTCCACATCGTTGCAGAGTGGGTCGATTTCCTCGCCTTGCAGGTTCTTGGCGTGCTCTTCTTTATGGATGCCTGTGAAGAAAGGTGTATAGAACTTGTCGATGCCACCGAAATGCCGCTTGAACACATTGCGGAATGGCGCGTCGGTGATGCCTTGGAAGGGACCTAACGAAAGCCTCACCGGATTTATGCAAGCCTCTTCCTTCATTTCTTCTTTTTCTTGTTGCCTCCAGTCTTCGTTGCCTTTTGGGTTTTGCTGAAGCCGATGGTGGCTTTGGCGATCCATGTGAGCAGGCCGACGAAAGTGAGATAAACGGCGATGCGGCTGAGGTAGTCGCCGTGCTTGGCATAGAAGGTCACCTTGGTGTTGGCCTTTAGCGTGGCTTTGATGGCGTCGGGCACCCAATAATGGGTTTGCTGTAGCACGTCACCGCGCTGGTTGATGAAGCCCGAGCGTCCCGTGTTGGCCGAACGGGCCACGCAGCGGCGGTTTTCGATGGCGCGAAGTTTGGAGAACTCAAAATGTTGGCGATAACCCGGTGTGTCGCCCCACCAGCCGTCGTTGGTGATGACGAAGAGCAGGTCGGCGCCTTTCTTGCAGAAACGGCTGACGTATTCGCCAAAAGCCGACTCATAGCAGATGGCCGCGCCAATCTTGTGACCGTCAAATTGCATCACTTGGGCGTCGGGGTCGCCCTTCAAGGTGCCTCGGGCAATGCCCATGGTGATACTGAAGTTGCGCAAAAAGCCCATCCATTCGGGGATGGCTTCGACGGCAGGCGTGAGCTGCGACTTGTTGCGGTGCTGCATGTCGACCGTGTCGATGAGCAGGGCCGAGTTGTGGCAGTAGTAATAGCGGTCGCTGTTGCCGACTTGTCTCGCGGGGAAATCGTCTTCCATTCCCTTGGGCACCCATTCGTAGGTGGTGCCACCGATGACGAAGGCGGCTTGTGGATGCTGCTTCATGTAGTTGTGGAGGTATTTCAAAGCACGCGCCTTTTCGGTCTCGTGCAGCCAAATGCCTTCCTGGATAGCCGATTCGCTGCTGACGATGAAGCGCGTTTGCGGAGTGACCAAAGGTGCCGACAGCCTGATGTTGTTCCAAACCACCTCATCGTAGGTCGAGCTGTCGAACTGCTCGTTCCACGGGTCGCAGTTTTGCTGGACCACGATGACTTCGGTGTCGGTGCCCTGTTCTTTGTAATGCTTATAAACGCTGCGACTCATGAAGATGGGCAGCAGCAAAACCGCGATGCCCAAGCCGCTATTGATAAAGGCTTGCTTGCCTTGTTGCCCTTTGAAAAATTGTATCGTATTGACAATCATTATATTGATCAACAATACCCAGAGCGTACCTCCTGCCACGCCCGTGTATTCGTACCACTGTATCCAACTCACTTTTTGTGAAAACACGTTACCTAAGTTGAGCCAAGGCCATTTGGCGGCCCAAAGGTAGGTGAGGTACTCGAAAGCCATCCAATAGGGGATGAGCAGAAAATTGCCCCAAGGGTTGTTGCACACTTTTCTCTTCGTCTGGTGAAACACGTTGAAGACGATGGTCATGAAGAGTGCGTTGAGTATCCAAGCCAAGATGGCGGCGGGTGTGGCGTTCCAAACCCACCACGTGGTGGCTACGTTCCAGATGAAGAAAGCGAGAAATCCTATCCAAAACAGCCTTCCTCTTTCGCCTTGGGCTATGCGCCCTTCCACCAAAAGCAAGGGTACCAAGCCAATGAAGACCAAGGGTGCGATGCCCCAAGTGGGCCATGCCGCCGTCAACAAGCCCCCGCAAAGAAGGGCCATTAATATATTATAGGTGTGTCCGCTTCGCGGCTCTTGTCCTTTAGTGTTGTTTCCTTTTTTTGATTTCATTTCAATTTTTTCCAAAATTTCGGCAAAGGTACGTTTTTTTGACCTATCTTTGCGCAAAATTTTATCTAATGAAAAAGACTTACAAAGTGGCTGGGTTTAAGTTCGCGGTTGTCATGCCTGACGACGATGCGGCTTGGAACGAGATGCACAACTATGATCCTTTCCTCACCGACGACTCAACCGACTGTATTTTCGTTGCAGAGATGATTGATAAATTACCCGAATTGCCTGGGAAACGGTTGGTGACTGCTGGGTCAAAAGGTTCTGGATTCCTACGCCAAGAGCTTTATGAGTTCGATGGAGGATGGATGATGGCTGCTGCTCCTGATGTTGAGGCGCCTATTAGGCTTTATTTGGTGATGGACAGAAGCTTTTCCAAAGCACAGTTTGTGGTGTTGGGTAGCCCAAGGTTTTCGGTGAACATAACGATGATGCTGATGTTTGCTTTAGCCACAGCTCAGCGCGACACATTGCTGATGCACGCCTCAGTGACGATAAATGCTGGCAAGGGCTATCTTTTTTTGGGCAAAAGTGGTACTGGAAAGAGTACCCACAGCCAATTGTGGATTAATAATATAGCGGGTTGTGAGTTACTTAACGACGATAACCCGGTTTTGCGTGTTGAAGAGGATGGATCGGTGCGCGTTTATGGATCACCTTGGAGCGGTAAGACCCCATGCTATCGCAACCTTGACGTTCCGGTAGGTGCCATCGTCGACTTGCATCAAGCCAAAAAGAACGCTATCCGTCGGATGTCATTTCCTGAGGTCTATGCGGCCATTTATGTTTCGTTCTTTGGTATCCGTTTCATCAAGGAGGTTGCTGATGGACTGCATCGCACCAACGAAAAGATTGTCATATCGGTTCCTTGTTATTCGCTCGACTGCCTGCCTAATGCCGATGCTGCGTTGCTGTGTTATAAAACCGTGACGCAATAATGGGGAAGGTGGTCCTGCCTAACGATGTGGTGCTAGGTGAAGCGGCACGTCTTCTTTCCGAAGGTCACGAAGTAGTCGTCGTCACAAAGGGCAGAAGCATGTTGCCTTTCATTAGGGGGGATGAAGATAAAGTGGTTCTTTGCTCGCCGAAAGGTCTTATGGTAGGCAACATCGTTTTGGCGCATTTCGGAGGCAGGTTTGTCCTTCATCGCATTATTGCCATCGACAACGACCTGGTGACCTTGATGGGCGACGGCAACCTGCAAGGCACCGAGCAGGGTAGAGCAGATGAAGTGGTGGGAATAGTGACCGATATTATCACCCCGACTGGTCGTCAACTTAAACCCACACGCGGCTGGTTTTGGCGTAAGTTGCTCCCCATAAGGAAATACCTACTGAAAATCTATCGAAAATGGAACAAACTGAAAAACATGATCTATACATCACCCACCCCGTCCGAAATCTTGAAATCTTGAATATTAAATCTTGACTTTTGAATTAGCCCTTCGACGCTTCGATTAAGCTCAGCGACCTTAGCTAATCAATCTTTTATATCTAATTGAATCTTAAAATCTTGAAATTTTGAATCTTGAAATCTTAAATACCCCCCGAATATGAAAACCAAAAAAGGCTACACTTTACGCTCTTTGGGCAACGAATATATCCTTGTTGCCGAGAGCCTTGACGAAGCAGTTGACTTTAGTCGCATGATTTCGCTGAATGCCACCGCCGCTTTCTTGTGGAAGGAAGTGGAAGGCAAGGAGTTCGATACCGAAATGCTGGCATCGCTCCTGATGGAGGAATACGGCATCAGTCACGATGTGGCTGCAAATGATGTGGCGTCGCTGCTTGAAACATTGAAAACCGCCAATCTCATTGAGGATTAATTAATAAGGTGTCCATGTCAATTACCGAAACGCAATATTTTGCCCTGCTCCGCTCTGGCTTGTGGAACACTCCTGCTGTGGTCGATGGCGCTATCGATTGGCAAGGTGTCATGCAGCTTGCACAACATCATGCCAATATCGTGCTGATTAGTGGCGTGGCTATGCAGCTGCCCGATGCACAGCGTCCAACTGTCGAGATGCAGCAGCTGATGCAAAAAGCCATGCGGGGCAACCTTGTCAAGCAGCTACGTCTGAGACAAATTCTTGTTTCGGCCATCCAGTTGCTGCGCCAGCATGATATTAAGCCTGTGCTGCTCAAGGGTTTCGGTTTGGCTTCGCTTTATCCCAACCCCAACTTACGACAGTTTGGCGATATTGACCTTTTTGTTGGTCTTGAGCATTTCCATGAAGCGTGTGCTTTGTTGCGAACCCTATCTGGTGGCTACAATTGGGGTGGCGAAGTGGATGCAGGCCATCATTACAATATTGAGTTTGGTCATTTTCCTTTGGAGGTACATCGTTTGAGTGCCGATGTGTCAGATCCTGATGAAGCTCCTGTTTATGCGGCGATTGAGCGTGACGGCTTGATTGACCATCCTCAGGTCTTGAATTTGGACGGAACCGAGGTGTGCATCCCCTCTAAGGAGTTTATGGTGTTTTTCACCTTCTATCATGCTTGGCATCATTTTCTGACTTCGGGCGTGGGCTGGCGCCAAATTTCCGATGTGGCCATGACCCTTCATGCCTATGATGGGCAACTTGATACGGAAAAGATGAAACGCTGGCTCAACGACATGAATCTGTTGTTGCCATGGCAAACTTTTGGTATGCTTATGGTGAAGCATCTGGGGCTGCCCGAAGCCGAAATGCCTTTCTTTGACGCACAATGCGACCGAAGGACAAGAAAACTTTACAAACGCGTCATGGAGGAAGGCAATTTCAAGCGTGTGAACAACTTTAAGCGTCATAGACCTAAGACGGCGGGCTTCAAGCGTAAGGTTCATGCTGCCGTGGGCATTTTTATCGATTTTTTCCATATTGCCAAGGTGTTTCCCGACACGGCTTTCCGCCAGTTGCGCAGTGCGTTGAAAGTCAGTTGGAAAAAAAATCTTCAAAAAAAATGATTTTTTTTATTTGCGAATGAAAAAAATATGTATCTTTGCAGCCGAAATGTGAACAGAAAAACAATCAATCAACAAATAAGTCTAACCTAAAAAAAGTAAAAAAAAATGAAGAAAAACAACATGTACGAAGCTCCTAAAGCTGAAATCGTTGAACTCAACGTGAACAGAAACTTTATGGAAGATCCACTCATTGACGGTGGTATTTCCGATGATGGTTACAGTTTCTAAGCCAATTTGAGTATTAACCCGAAAAAATTATAGACAATGAAGAAAATTCTGAAAGGCGTTTGCCTGATGGGTGTGGTAGCATTGCTTGCCACCTCATGCAACAAGAACAAGGACCAGGAAACTGCAAAAATCCAGACCTTCAACCAACAGTTTGAGTCTGTGGAAAGCGACTTTGGTCCTGGTTATGATGGTGAAAAGGTTTACCTTAACCCAAGCGACAACAGGTTGTATTTCGAAACCGGCGACTTGCTGACCCTTTTCAAGATTAATGAGGATCCTACGTTGTCAGGTTGTGGCGATTTCATTCCTGCTAATACCCAGGTTGACCATACCACATGGACTCCTACTGGTACGACCACTCTTCCTGAAGAAGGCGATTTGTATGCTTTCTGCCCCGGTGGTACGGATTACGTTACTCCTAAACTGACGAATGGCAACAGAGCTACTTTCCACATCCCTGCTGTTCAAGTGTACCGTGAAAACACTCTTCCTGTTGAGGGCTTCTTCATGGCTTCTAAGTTGGAAGAAGGCCAAGATGCTTTCTATTTCAGAAACATCTGTGGTGCTATGCTTCTGAGACTCTATAGCTCGAAGGATAGAGTTGTCACGAGCATCGTTGTCAAAGATAAGGCTAAAAACATCTGTGGTGATGTCACTTTGATTATCCCTGAAGTTGAACCGGCCACTTTGACCTCGTTGTATACCAACTACAGCGATAATGAGGCTTGGCAAACCAACTATCTGCTTCCTTACATCCAAAGGTCTGGCTATAGCGTTTCCAACGGCGGTAATACTATTACTGTGGATTGCGGCAATGGCGTTCAGATTGGTAAGACCGCTGCCACTGCTACCAACTTCTACATCACGCTCCGTCCTCTTGCTCTGCGTAAGGGCTGCGAAATCACTGTCAACTATATCGGTGGTAGCTACACCATCAATAGTAACAAGAACAACATGATTGGTCCTAACATCATCAGAAAGATGGCTCCTGTCAATATCAACTAATGTTATTAGGATAATGTCAACAAAAAAGCACTTCCCTTTCGGGAGGTGCTTTTTTTATGACTATTTGCGGGACCGTCATGCCATGGCAGCAAAAAAAGAGACGCGATGAATCGCGTCTCTACAAGGGGTGGTACCGACGGGAATCGAACCAGTGACACGAGGATTTTCAGTCCTCTGCTCTACCAACTGAGCTACGGTACCTCCGTTTTTCGTGCCGCAAAATTACAACTTTTTTCTGACAGCGCAAGAAAAAAAATGTAAAAAGGACAAAAAAATTATTTTTCATATTTCATTTTACAGAAAATCAAGTAGTTGTATTTTTCATATAGAATTGAACGCAATAAAAATTTGCTCTACGAGTTAAAAAATCGGATATTTGCACCCTCAAATGAGCACTATGAGAACTAAAAGCTTGAAAGTTTTCCTCTTGTCCTTGGCCTTGATGGCCTGCTTGGGCGGCTTCGCCCAAGCCGACATCGACTCGCCTTATTCGCTGTTTGGCGTGGGGCAGGTGGGGAGCAACTCGATGAATGTCAGACTGAAAGGCATGGGCGGTATTGCCAATGCCATGAGTGGTCCAGGCATGATTAATACAGGCAATCCGGCTTCATTGGCCAAGATGGATTCGCTTGCCTTCCTCTTCGACGCAGGCATCTACTTCAAGACCTCGTCGTTCAGCACTTCCACCAAGAGAGAAATAGGCGCCAACGCCTCGTTCGACTATGTGGGTTTGGCCTTTGGCTTCACTTCGTGGTGGAAGACAGCGCTTGGTGTGCAGCCTTACAGTTCGGCTGGTTACAAGATGGTGGTCGACAGCCATAAAGAGGACGTTGGCAACTATACTACCGTCTTCAAAGGTTCAGGTGGCATTAATCAGGTCTTTTGGAGCAACGCATTCAAGATTGGCAAGCATTTCGCAATCGGTGCCAACGCCTATTACGTTTTTGGAAACTCAGAGAACATGACTACCCTCTATATGCCCGATTCGACTTACAGCATCGGCTCTCGTCGCAGCACCGACTTGACGATTAGCTCGTTCATGTTCGACTACGGCATGATGTTCAATGCCAACCTTGCCCCCGACCTTGCCTTGACCGTTGGCGTGACCTATGACCAAAGTGTCAAACTGCGTGGCAAGCAATCGCTGTTCATCCGCAGCATTGAGGAAGACCTCGACACTGATGTGGAATACGTTATCGATACGGTGGCGTATAAGGTAAGCGACAACGCCCGACTCACCATGCCGCAAGGCTTTGGTGTGGGTATTGCTTTGGCAAAAGACAACCGTTGGTGCGTCGGTGCCGACTTCAATTGGACGCAATGGTCGCATTTTGCCCGCGAAGGCGTCACCGAAGACATGAGCGACTCGTGGCGTGTGGCCGTCGGCTTTGAATATATGCCTACCTATTCGTCGGTCTCCAGCTATTTCCGTAGGGTACACTATCGCGTTGGAGGCTTCTATGAGAATGGTTTTATCAACCTCAGAGGACATGATATTAATAAGGTAGGGCTGACGGCAGGCGTTTCGTTGCCCTTGCCGCGCTCGCTTTCGAGAGTCAACCTGGCGCTTGAAATTGGGCAATACGGCACCCTCGAGGATGGCTTGATACAAGAACGTTACCTGAAATTCAATGTCGGTGTTTCGGTGTTTGAACGCTGGTTCATGAAGCGCAAATATAAATAAGGAACGACCGCTTTTGCATTTTGGAACGATATTTGAGAACAGGAAAATCAAAGTCAAACAACTAAAAAGATAAAAGAAATGAAAACGAAAAGATTTGTGTTGATTGCCGCCATGATTGGAATGGCAATGAGCGCCTTCGCACAAGAAGCTGCGGAGTCGAAGTACGGAGCCGATAGCGCGACCTGCGTCACCAACCTGTCGATTTATGGTGAGGCCTACAAACAGTGGGAAGCAGCCAAATTCGCGCCCGAATCCGTTAGCATGGAAATGATCAGCGCCTGGAGAGAGGTGCTCCTCAACTGCCCCCGCTCCAGCCAGTTGATTTACACCAGAGGTGAAAAGATCATGGACTACCTGATCCGGACCAACCCTGCCCAAAAAGACGCTTACATCGACACCATCTGCATGATGATGGACAATCGTGCCAAGTACTTCCCCACCGATCCTAAGACCGGTGCCTCGCAAGTGGCCAACATCATGGGCCGTAAGGGCTTGCTCATCTACACCTACAACAAGAACCGCTACGAAGAGGCCTACAACGTGCTGAAAGATGCCGTCGCCCTCGACCCGTCGCAGCTGCAAGGTGCCTATCTTGACACCTACTTCAAGGCCACCATCGACATGGTGAACAACAACAAGGCCGAGAAGATGACTGTCATCGACGTGTATCAGGAACTGAGTGAGGTGATTGATGCCAACATTAAGGTGCTGGCTGAAGGTGTGGTCGAACTCGAAACGGCCAAAGCCGATGCCGAAGCCGCTGGCGATGCTGAAGCCGTGGCTGGCTTCGACAAGCAAATTGAGAAGAACGAGAAGTCGATCAATAACAACAAGGGCACCAAGAGCAACTTGGACAACCTGTTCCAGCCTTACGCCTCGTGCGATGACCTGATTAAGGTGTTCAGCGCCAAGATGGCTGAAACGCCCGACGACGTGAACCTGCTCAAGCGCATCACCACCATCCTCGATAAGAAGGACTGCACCGAGTCGAAGCTCTTCCTCGATGCCGCCGTCCGACTCAACGAGCTGGAACCCAGCCCCGAGTCATCCTACAGCTTGGGTATCAAGTTCTTCAAGGACAAGAAGTATAGCGAAGCCGCCACGTTCTTTGAACAAGCCACGAAGACCGAAAACAACGACCGCAGATACCGTGCCTACCGCAACTTAGGCATGTGCTACGAGAACATGGGGAGCCTGTCGCGTGCCCGCGACATCTACAGAAGGGCTGCTCAGGTTGACCCGACCAACGGAGAGCCTTACCTCCTCATCGGTATGCTCTATGCAGGAAGCGCCAAGCAGTTCAGCGGCGAAATCGAGAGTGGGGCCGTGTATTGGGCCGCCGTCGACAAGTGTCAGAAGGCCAAATCCATCGATGCCTCATGCGCCGAAAAGGCCAACGCTTTGATTCGCGCCTATAGCTCCGCCTTCCCCACGATGGAAAAGATTTTCTTCAACGACTACAGTGAAGGACAAAGCTATCAGGTGGGTGGCTGGATTGGTGAGACGACCACCATCAGAGCAAGAAAATAATTGAAACAAATCCTAAAAATAGGAATCCGACTCAACATCACAGCCTTCGTGGCTGTGATGTTGTTTTCGTGTGCGAACCCCGATGCCGTCATCAACGAGATCGCTACCGACGACACCCTTTCGGGCATCATCGCCGATAGCGTCGTCTTCTTTCGCAGCGATTCGGGCATGGTGAAGATGAAGTTGGATGCGCCTCGGCTGGTGCGCATGGAAAGCGAAGATGACGTGATGGAGTTTCCGTTAGGTTTCCATGTGCTGATGTTCGACAACGAACACCAACCCGTCACCGAAATGCGCGCCGGCTATGGCAAAAGCATTGGTGGCTCTATCATCGAAGCCTACGACAGCGTTGTAGTCAGGCGCAACGGCGACGAGCAGGTGATGTATTCCGACAAACTCTTTTGGTATCAGGACCTGAAGATGATCTATACCCGGTCGCATGTGAAGATTGTAACCCCCGACAAGGAAATCGAGGCTGACAGCCTTGTGGCGCAGGAAGACTTTTCGGAATACACCATGTATTACGGACGCGCCGAACTCGAAGTGGATGAGGAGGAATAAGCCATGAACCATTGGATTATCGTCGTACTCACCCTGTTTTTCTCGGCCCTCTGTTCGGGTCTCGAAATCGCTTTCAACAGCCTCAACCGTCTGCAACTTGAGGTGGAGCTGACCAAGAAAACCTTCTCAGCAGGCATCGTCAGGCTGTTTCTCAAGAACCAATCGCGATTCATCACCTCGCTATTGTTGGGCAACAATATTGCCCTCGTCATCTATGGCATGAGCATGGCCAAGCTGCTCGACCCGGTGGCGCGACAAATCCTGCCCGCTGCCATCGAAAACGAGTTTATGGTGCTGTTGGTGCAAACCGTGCTTTCCACCTTGCTCATCCTTTTGGCTGGCGAGTTTATCCCCAAGACTTTGTTCCGCATTAATCCTAATGCCATCCTCTCGTTTTTCGCCTTCCCGACTTTCGTTTGCTACTGTTTGCTCTATCCACTCACGCTGATTTATACTGCCATTTCGGAGTTCATCATCAAGCGGCTGATGCATTTGAATGTCGACAAGGAAGAATACAAATTCAGCACTGTTGACCTCAACGATTTCA
>Ga0310694_10006808_pt1 | contig 10794 bp, 8 predicted proteins | sample 174DNAGHGhighgp2_FD_203884 | JGI IMG/M metagenome (GOLD analysis project Ga0310694, IMG submission 203884) | Sheep rumen microbial communities from Palmerston North, Manawatu-Wanganui, New Zealand - 1742 DNA GHGhigh gp2 (v2) (version 2) | ecosystem: Host-associated > Mammals > Digestive system >... | reverse complement strand
AACTGTACAGTTCAGGAAGGGTCGTCTCGACCGCAGTACTGTAAGTGTCGTTCCCGTCACCGCTGAGGCATAAGGGCATCCAAGCTCAATTGAAACAGACAATCACAACTCAAATTAAGGTCCCCTCATGCTTTCAGCACTGAGGGGACTATGTTTTTATAACAATGCATAATTCATAATAAGACGACATCCTTAGTTGCACCAAACAAATAATTATGAATTATGAAATGAGAATTATGAATTGAACATGAAGGGTCACACAATAAAAGAATGGGTGCTGGCAACAAGGCCTTGGTCATTTCCAGCCTCTACGATGCCTGTCTTCGTGACGATGATGTTCCTTTGGAGCAAAGGCATTGAAGTCAATTGGTGGCTGGGAATCATGGCTCTCGTGAACATTGTTCTCGTACATGCTGCCGGCAATGTCTGGAGCGACTACCACGACTACAAACGCGGCGTTGATGCCCCCGACACTTATGGTGTCCGCATCCTGACCGACAAACAGTTCACGCCAAAGGAAGTCCTGACTCTTTCCGTCAGCCTACAAATGGCAGCCATTCTGATGGGTTTGCTGATGGTATGGCTTACAGGCATCACTTTGCTGTGGTTTGGTCTGGCAGGCATTGCCCTCTCCTTACTCTATCCGCCACTAAAGTACGCAGCTCTTGGCGACCTCGTCATCATGGCTTGCTATGCACTCTTACCCATGCTCGGCACAACATTCATCTGTACAGGTAATATTGTGCCCCAAGTGCTTTGGCTTGCCATTCCCGTTGGAAGCATCACGGTTGCCATCCTTCATGCAAATAATGCGCGAGACATCGAGACCGACAAAAGGGCTCACATCAGCACATTTGCCTTACTGACAGGCAGGCCTGCTGCAATTAATGTTTATCTCTTCGAGATGTTTCTACCCTATTGTTGGCTGCTGGCTGTTGCCTCGCTCGGTTATGTGAGCCTTTGGACGCTGGTTACCCTCATCACTTTCCCCATAGCTCTTGGCAACTGCAAACAGATGCTATCCTGTAAGACAGAAGGCATCAAAGCGATTGCCAGCCTTGATGAAGCGACAGCAAAACTGCAGCTGGCATTCAGCATGACACTTGCCATCGGACTTATCATCGAGGCTCTAACATAGACAACATGACAGAAAGCCATACCATAAAGATACACGACAAAAGCAAACTCGTTACGAGCCTGTTTGTGGCCGCCTTGCTATGGTTTGTCATGTTCTCGCCTTGGACGTCATCCCATGTTAACTTCTGGGGTTGCATGACTGCCTCGGCACTCATCCTCACCTGTCTCGCCTTTGCCTTTGGCGGAAGTAAGAGCATTGGGGCCGACATTTCCCAAGAAGATACGCCTCCAGCCACCTATACTTGCATCCTTGCATTTCTCATTGCAGCCATGCTTTGGGGAGTATTCTTTGTTGGTGACAAAGTATCGCAACTCCTTTTTTCTTTTTCGCGCGCGCAGGTGAACCTTATATATAATATTAAGGGGGAAGCCTCTCCTACCCTGCTTGCTTTGCTTCTGCTCTTTGTCATAGGACCTGCTGAGGAGATATTCTGGCGGGGTTATGTGCAGAGGGCACTCAGCAAGTATCGTTCGCCCTTTGTTGCTTTCCTATTGACAACGGCTTGCTATACCGCAGTTCATCTGCCCTCAGGCAACTTCATGCTCATCATGGCAGCCCTTGTTTGCGGCATCGTTTGGGGCGGACTCTATTGGCTTATGCCCAATCAACTGAGAGCAATCATCATTAGTCACGCACTTTGGGACACAGCAGCATTTGTGTGGTTCCCGTTCTGAAGAGAAGGTGAAAAGGTAAAAACAAATAAGTAAACAGTAAATCGTCAAATAGTAAATACAACATATGCTTACACTAAAACTCATTACAGAAGAAACCGAACGCGTTATCGCGGGATTGGAGAAGAAGCACTTCACAGGTGCTCGTCAGGCAATAGAAGAAGTGATTGCCGTTGATAAAAGCCGTCGTCAAGCCCAGACTGAGCTTGACCAGAACCTCTCAGCCGCTAAGAAGTTGGCTGCCGAGATTGGCATGCTCATGAAGCAAGGCAAGCGAGAAGAGGCAGAAGAAGTCAAGACAAAAGTTGCCGCCCTCAAGGAAACAAGCAAGGACCTCGAGAGCAAGAAGGAGACAGCCGAGCAGGAACTGACTCGTCTTCTCTGCCAGATTCCCAACATTCCTTACGACGAGGTGCCCGAAGGAACTTGTGCCGAAGACAACTGGGTCGTGAAATCCAACCTCAAGGAATGCGTTCTCGGTAAAGATACTGTTGGCAATTGGGATGCAAATCCTGTTGTTGAGACAGCTAAACTCCCACATTGGGAACTGGCTAAGAAGTACAATCTCATCGACTTCGACCTTGGCGTAAAGATCTCCGGCGCAGGTTTCCCTGTTTACAGAGGCAAGGGTGCAAGGTTGCAACGTGCTTTAATTGATTTCTTCCTCGACGAGGCGCAGAAGTCTGGTTACGAGGAGATTATGCCTCCAACTGTCGTGAATGCCGCTTCGGGTTATGGCACAGGTCAGCTTCCCGACAAGGAAGGTCAGATGTATCATTGTGAGGTGGATGACCTCTACCTCATTCCGACGGCTGAGGTGCCTGTGACAAACATCTATCGTGACGTGATTATCGACGAGAAGGACCTGCCCATCAAGAACTGCGCCTACACCCAGTGCTTCCGTCGCGAAGCAGGCAGCTATGGCAAGGACGTGCGTGGATTGAACCGTCTGCATGAGTTCAGCAAGATAGAGATTGTGCGCATTGACACGCCTGAGCATAGTGCCGAGAGCCACAAAGAGATGCTCGCACACGTGGAAGGTCTGTTGCAGAAGCTTGAGCTCCCCTATCGCATTCTTCGTCTTTGCGGTGGCGACCAGAGCTTTACCAGCGCTATCTGTTACGACTTTGAGGTTTATAGCGAAGCCCAGAAGCGTTGGCTCGAGGTCAGTTCCGTTTCTAATTTCGACACCTATCAGGCCAACCGACTGAAGTGCCGCGTTCGCCGCACCGCTTCAGGCAAGACGGAACTCTGCCACACCCTCAACGGCTCAGCCCTTGCTCTGCCCCGCATTGTGGCTTCCATCTTGGAGAACAACCAAACGGAACAGGGCATCCGAGTTCCCAAAGTACTCGTCCCCTATATGGGTTGCGAATTGATTGACTAATTTAAGGATAACACAATACAGAAAAACTATGTACAAGATTGTAAAGAAAGTTCAGTTCAGCGAGAAGGTTTTCCGTCTGGACGTTGAAGCACCTATGATTGCAAAGGCACGCAAGGCTGGTCATTTTGTCATCATCCGCGTGGATGAGAAGGGCGAGCGTGTGCCTCTCACTATAGCCGGAAGCGACCTCGACAAGGGGACGATTACCCTTGTCATTCAGACTGTAGGTGCCAGCACTAGTCAGCTTTGTGCATTGAACGAAGGTGACTGTATAGCAGACGTAGTCGGACCTCTTGGTCGTGCCACTCACATTGAGAACTACGGCACCGTGCTCTGTGCAGGTGGTGGTGTCGGCACTGCTCCCATGTTGCCTATCATTCAGGCGCTGAAGGCTGCTGGCAACCGTGTTATCAGCGTGATTGCCGGTCGTAGCAAAGACCTCATCATACTTGAAGACGAGGTTCGTGCCGCAAGTGACGACGTCATTATCATGACCGACGACGGTTCTTACGGCAAGCAAGGCGTCGTGACTGTCGGCATGGAAGAAGTCATCCAGCGCGAGAAGGTCGATAAGTGCTTTGCCATTGGCCCAGCCATCATGATGAAGTTCTGCTGCTTGCTGACCAAGAAGTATGACATTCCGACTGATGTCAGCCTCAATACCATTATGGTGGACGGCACAGGTATGTGTGGTGCTTGTCGCGTCAGCGTAGGCGGCAAGACGAAGTTCGTCTGCGTGGACGGTCCGGAATTCGATGGCCATCAGGTTGACTTCAACGAGATGATGCAACGTGGTGGTGCTTTCAAGGCTGAGGAGATGGAGGCTATGGCAGCCTATCAGGCAGCTTTGGAGGGCCAAGGTCCCAAGGCTAAAGAGCAAGAGAAATGCGACAAGACTTGTGCTCAAAAGGTTCAGGTAAGTGCCGACAATATGGACACTACCACGCCTCTCTCTGAACTAACTGACAGAAGTGCCGCTTGGCGCGATGAGATACGCAAGTCGATGAAGGCTAAGGAACGTACTGCTATTGAACGCCAGAAGATGCCCGAGCTTGACCCCGCCTATCGTGCTACGACCAGGACAGAGGAAGTAAACCAGGGGTTGACTGTTGAACAGGCGTTGACCGAAGCAAAGCGTTGCCTCGATTGCGCTAACCCGACCTGTATGCAGGGTTGCCCTGTCGGCATCAACATTCCGTCGTTCATCAAGAACATCGAGCGCGGCGAGTTCCTCAACGCTGCCCGCGTGCTGAAGATGACCTCTGCTCTGCCTGCCGTTTGTGGTCGCGTCTGCCCGCAAGAGAAACAATGCGAGTCTCAGTGTATCCATCTGAAGATGAATGAGCCGGCAGTCGCCATTGGCAACTTGGAACGCTTTGCTGCCGACTACGAACGCGAGAGCGGTCAGATATCTCTGCCTGAAGTTGCTGAGAAGAATGGCAAGAGGATAGCAGTCATCGGTTCCGGTCCTTCGGGATTGAGTTTCGCTGGCGATATGGCCAAGGCAGGATACGATGTGACTGTCTTCGAGGCATTGCACGAGATAGGTGGCGTATTGAAGTACGGCATCCCCGAATTCCGTCTGCCCAACGCAATTGTCGATGTCGAGATACAGAACCTGGAGAAGATTGGCGTTAAGTTCGTCAAGGATTGCGTAGTCGGCAAGACCATCTCCGTTGCTGAACTGGAAGCTGAGGGCTTCAAGGGTATCTTTGTAGGTTCCGGCGCAGGTCTGCCCAACTTTATGGGTATTCCTGGCGAGAACTCGAACGGCATCATGTCATCCAACGAATACCTGACTCGTGTAAATCTGATGGACGCAAGCAATCCCGAGTACGCTACACCGGTCAAGAAGGCCAAGAATGTGATGGTGGTCGGCGGTGGCAATACCGCCATGGACAGCTGTCGCACGGCAAAGCGCCTTGGAGCCGAGCGTGTGTTCATCGCATACCGACGCAGCGAAGAGGAAATGCCAGCACGACTCGAGGAAGTGAAGCACGCCAAAGAAGAAGGCATAGAGTTCCTCACCCTGCACAACCCCATTGAATATCATGCAGACGAGAAGGGTAATGTCTGTGAGGTAGTGCTCCAGAAGATGGAACTTGGCGAACCGGATGCCAGCGGACGCCGTTCGCCCGTTGCCATCCCTGGTGCAACCGAGACTATTGCCATCGACCAGGCCATCGTGGCTGTCGGTGTCAGCCCCAACCCCATCGTGCCCACTTCGATTCAAGGCCTCGAACTTGGCCGCAAGAACACCATCGTTGTGAACGAAGGTATGCAGACCAACATCCCCACCATCTTCGCTGGCGGCGACATCGTGCGCGGCGGCGCAACTGTCATCCTTGCTATGGGCGACGGACGGCGTGCTGCTGCGGCAATGAACGAGTATCTGTCGAAGTAAAAAAATGCTCCTGCCTGCATTGCAAAACGCAGCTGCCTGCGAAGGCTTACGCTCCTGCCTGCAAAGGCTTACGCAGCTGCCTGCAAAGGCCAACGCAACAGCCTGCGTTTTGCAACGCGACAGACAGACTGATTTTCAGCAACTTAACACATCACCTCAAAAAGCAAGTACCGTGAGCGGACTATATACAATATTATTACTGATTTGCAGCAACGTCTTTATGACGCTTGCATGGTACGGACACCTTAAACTCAACCAGGCCGGCATTTCGTCCAACTGGCCGCTGATTGCCGTCATAGGCTTCTCGTGGATGATTGCAGGCGTAGAGTACTGCTTCCTTGTACCCGCCAATCGAATCGGCTTCATCGATAATGGCGGTCCGTTCAACCTGATGCAGCTCAAGGTCATTCAGGAAGTCATCTCCCTGATAGTATTTTGCGTCATAGCAAACATCCTCTTCCAAGGCCAGCAACTGCACTGGAACCATCTCGCAGCACTTGTCTGCCTGGTTCTGGCTGTATATTTCATATTCAAGTAAAATGCAAACAACATGAAGAAAACGCTCATCATCTTAGCCGCTTTACTTGTCTGCCTTTCGTCCTCAGCCCAGCGCAAAGGAAAGAAAGTCCAGCAACCTACTAAAAAGGTGACAGCAGCAGAGGCAATGGCTGCCTACGACTTCTCCCAAGCAGAGGATATTCTGGAGCGTCAAATTGCTGACCTAAAACGGAAAAAACAGCCAACGGTTCACGAAGAACAGCTGCTCGAGACAGCACGCAAGTCACAAATCCGACTGCACGCCACAGAGCAGGTGACCATCATCGACAGCATGGTGCTGCCCAAGAAACAAGTCCTCAGCCAGATAAAACTCTCGCAGGAATGTGGCTCGCTCCTGAGTTGCGCGGAACTGTTCAAAGCAAAAGAAGACAATTACTGCACAGCATTCCGCAACGAACTTGGCAATCACATGGTATATTCCGAAGCCAACAAGAGCGGACACTTGCGCCTGAAGGAGAAATCGCTCATAGGTGGCGAGTGGACAATGGAAAAGCAACTGATGGGCTTCAAAGAGGAGGAAGAAGACAACTTCAACTTCCCATTCATGCTCACCGATGGCATCACAATGTATTATGCAGCCGAATGTGAGGAAAGCATCGGAGGTTACGACATCTTCATGACACGCTACGACGCCGACAACGGACAATTTCTGGCCCCCGAAAACATCGGAATGCCATTCAACTCCCCCGCCAACGACTACCTGATGGCCATTGACGAATACCAGCAACTTGGCTGGTTCGTTACAGACCGAAACCAGCCAACCGACACCGTCTGCCTATATACCTTCATCCCGACAGAAACCCGTCGCATCTACAACGAACAGGAACTGGGTGCAAGCAAACTCGCTTCGATGGCCCGCATCACTTCCATCAAAGACACATGGAAGGACATGAATATCGTCAATGAAGGTAAAAAACGCCTCGCAGAAGCAAGGAAAGGAAATAAGAGTGAAACAAAGAACCATGATTTTACATTCGTCGTCAACGATAATAAAACATGCTACACAATCCAAGACTTCAAGAATCCACAGGCACAGCAAAAGGCAAAAATATGGCTTGAAACACAAAAGGAATACGATGCAAAAGCAGCAGAGCTGGCAAGCCTTCGTGCCAAATACGCAGCCATGAGCGAGGCACAACGCGTTCAGATATCAGCACAGATTCGACTCACGGAGTCTGCCTTCGAGCGTTTGGCAGCCGACAAACTTGCCCTCGAAAAGGATATTCGTCGCTCAGAACTAAACAAGTAATTTCCCTCTACCATGAATATATACGAAGAATCAGAGCTTATAATCAACGAAGATGGCAGCATCTTCCATCTTCACGTCAAGCCAGAACAGCTTGCGGACCGCGTCATACTCGTAGGCGACCCAGCCCGCGTCAACATCGTAGCCAGCCACTTCGACCATAAGGAGTGCGAAATAAACAATCGCGAGTTCCGCACCATCACCGGCACCTATAAGGGGAAACGCATCACGGCAATCAGCACAGGAATCGGTTGCGACAACATCGACATCACAATGAACGAGCTTGATGCGCTGGCCAATATCGACTTCAAGACACGCATGGAGAAGCCGCAGCACCGAACCCTCACAATTGTCCGCATCGGTACATGCGGCAGCCTACAGCCCGAAGCACCCCTGGGAACATACATCGCCAGCGTCAAGAGCATCGGCTTCGACGGCTTGCTCAACTACTACGCAGGGCGCGACGAGGTTTGCGACCTCGAGATGGAAAAGGCTTTCGTCCGTCACATGAACTGGTGCCCGCAGAAGGGAGCGCCTTATGTGGCTACAGCCGACCCTTCCCTCATCGAGCAAGTGGCAGGCAAGGAAATGCTTCGCGGCATCACCATCGCTTGCGGCGGATTCTACGGACCGCAAGGACGACTAATTCGCATCGGCATACAAGACCCCAAGCAGAACGAGAAGGTCGAGTCCTTCCGCTACACGACCGACCAAGGCGAACTGAAGATCTGCAACTTCGAAATGGAGTCGTCGGCTCTTGCAGGCCTTTCCGCCCTGCTCGGCCACCGCGCCATGACCTGCTGCATGGTCATCGCAAACCGCTTCGCAAAAGAGATGAACACCGACTATAAAGGCAGCATCGACCACCTCATCAAGCTCGTCCTCGACCGAATCTAATGGCCATGAAAACATCTTTCGAAAGCGATTATAACAATGGCGCACATCCTGAAGTGATTTGTCACCTGCTCGAGACGAACGGCAAGCAAAGCCAGTCGTATGGTTTCGACGAGTGGAGCGAGCTGGCACGCAAGAAAATAAGAACTGCCTGCGAAAGCCCCGATGCCGACATCTTCTTCCTCGTCGGCGGCACACAGACGAATGCAACCGTCATCGACGGCATGCTTCAGACCTACGAAGGCGTGATAGCCGTGCAGACAGCCCACATCAATGTCCACGAGTCGGGAGCCGTAGAGCAGAGCGGACACAAGGTCATCACCCTACCCTCTCATGATGGCAAGATGGATGCAGGTGAACTCGAAGCCTGGCTCAAAGCCTTCCATGCCGACCCAACACTCGAGCACATGGTCATCCCGGGCATGGTCTATATCACTTTCCCCACGGAGCTCGGTAGCGTCTATATAGCCAAAGAGATAGAAGATATTCTTTCCGTTTGCCACAGCTATGACCTCAAACTCTTCATCGACGGAGCACGTTTGGGCTACGGACTTGCCTCTTCGGAATGCGACTTCGACCTGCCGTGGCTGGCACATCATTGCGACGCCTTCTACATCGGCGGCACGAAAGTTGGGGCACTCTGTGGCGAAGCAGTCGTCTTCCCTCGAGGTAATGCACCCCGCCATTTCATGAACATCGTGAAGCGACACGGTGCATTGCTCGCCAAGAGCAGACTCGCTGGCGTTCAGTACGATGCGCTATTTACAGACAAGCTTTACTTCAACATCGCCAAGCATGCCATCGACATGGCCATGAAGATGCGAAAGCTGTTTGAAGATGCAGGCATTCCCCTTCGCGACTCCAGCACCAACCAACAATTCGTCGAGCTTACCGACGAGCAGATGAAGCACATTCTAAAAGATGTTCTCTTTGAGACATGGGAGCCGATAGACGCAGACCACACCCTCTGCCGCTTCGTGACGAGCTGGGCCACGACCGACCGCGACCTCGAAGTCCTGAAAGGAGTCTTAGAAACACTTTGACCTCGCCAGAGCCAAAGCGTGGGTAGTTTACCGGCATCACGCGAGCATTTTAACTATTATTCAGGAGTAGTTTCCAGAATCCTCATGTCGATTTCAACAAATCCCCATGAGGATTATTCTTTACAACCCTTGAAAACAGCCTTGAAACGTCTGCATGGAGCATTATAAATCATTTTTTCTCTTTTATAGTTTGCCGTCTCAACTTTTCTTTATACTTTTGCCAACGAATGGGCAACAAACCCTCAGCGGAGGCGCCCTGTTCTAATCTTAACGAAAATAAAACGAAGCGTTATGCTCGTTCTTGCAAGCTGAGAACCTGAGAAATTTTCAAGATTTGCATAGAACCTTGAAGACCGTTAAATAGGTCTATGGTCATAAGAAGAATGGCATAGTGGCTTCACGCAATAGCGTGGAACTGCTCTATATCATCTTTTATGACCGGGTTTTCTCAGGACCTTCAGCTTGAAGATGGGACATACAGTTCCACGCTTCTTACATCTTATAATTGCTCTTTGTGGGACTGAAAGAGTCGAAGGTAACACAAATAACAATGAAAAAGTTATTCTTACTAAGCATGATGTGCCTCATGGCACTCTCAGTTCAAGCGCAGCGTTGTGCAGTCTTAGACTTCAATGTCGGCGAAAACCTGACCGTAGAAGATGTAGATGGCATCTCCTACATGTTTTCATCCAATTTTAATCCCGCAGGATATAAAATGCTGGAACGTCCCTATATAAACAGGGTCATCCAGGACAAAGGCTACGAGCGTACTGACATGACGCTGCGGCAACGGCTTGCAGTAGGACGCGAACTTACTGCAACCATAATTGTTGTTGGCGACGTGAACATTTTCATGGACGAGTACAACATAGATGTGCGCGTCGTATCTGTGGAAACAGGAGCGACCGTCGCATCCGAGACTGCTTCTTTCGAGCGGACGGCATATCGCGATAAAATCAAAACCATCGCCAATAATCTTGCCAACAAGGTTGGAGGCGTTCAGAGCCAAAGCGAACAAAAACAAGAAAGCTCTGAAAAAACAGTCAAAACAGAAAAAGCTGAAAAAACTGAAAACGTTGTTCCGCGAGGTTATGTAGATTTAGGCCTGCCCAGCGGCACACTTTGGAAAGTCATCAACGAGGGAATGTATGATTGGAACACAGCCATGAACAAGTTTGGTAACAATCTGCCTTCTCAAGGACAATGGGAAGAGCTGAAGGACTATTGCACCTGGACATGGAACGGAAGCGGATACAAAGTCACCGGGCTAAACGGCAATTACATTGTTCTCTCCGCCGCAGGCTACCGCGATAACGAAGGAAGCATTTGCGACGTAGGCTCTTACGGCGAATATTGGTCGTCCACTCCTGGTGGTTCAGATAGAGGGATATGTCTCTGGTTCAATTCTGAGAGAGTTGGCATAGATAACCAATCCCGTTACTACGGGGATTCC
>Ga0310694_10006807_pt1 | contig 10795 bp, 4 predicted proteins | sample 174DNAGHGhighgp2_FD_203884 | JGI IMG/M metagenome (GOLD analysis project Ga0310694, IMG submission 203884) | Sheep rumen microbial communities from Palmerston North, Manawatu-Wanganui, New Zealand - 1742 DNA GHGhigh gp2 (v2) (version 2) | ecosystem: Host-associated > Mammals > Digestive system >... | reverse complement strand
GTGGCCACGGTGCAGAACCACAGCACGCAGCTCAGCCAGTTGGCTTGCTCGTTGGTGACGCCGCCTGCTGTCTCGTAGATATGAGGCAGGAAGAAGCCCATCACCGAAGCCACGAGGTTCCATGTCAGGTAGATGACGGCGAGGTAGGTTGCGGTGCGTACGGCGATGCGGTTGGTGAATAGGGATCTGATGTTGTCAACGATGCTGTTCCCACCATTTGAACCCGAGGCCTCAACTCCATCGTGTGGCGTGGTGGGGGAGTTTCTCTTGAACTCCTTGCTCTCTTCCAACTGCCTCTGCAGGTTCCAGGCGATGAAGGCAATCACGAAAAGTGAGAAGAATACTACGCGCGAGCTGAAGACGTTGAGGGCATGGCCGCTGAGGTCGCTGCCGCCGATGGCATGGCCTATCGTCTCCACCCAACTGAACAGATAGCCGCCGGGGGCGAAGAGCATACCCAGGAACAGGATAACCATCGGGCCTATGCCCCATGACATCTGCGAGATGCAAATGTTGCGGCCGCGGTTGTTCACCTCGGAACTCTCGGAGATGTACGTCCATGAAGCCGGCACGCCGACACCCACGGAGATGCCCGTGATGAGGAAGCCGCACAGCAGCATGGGGAAGTTCGTGGAGAGCATGACTATGAGCACGCCCAGCATATAAACCAACAGGTTGTAGGTGAAGATGAACTTGCGCCCGAACTTGTCGGCCAGGAAGCCGCCGATGATGGCGCCGATGGCGGCGCCCAGGGCGTTGGCACTGATAGCGTTCAGCCATCCGAGGTGCATCTCGCTCAGGTCCAGGTAATTCTTCCATAGCGTGATGCCGCTGGCGCCTGCCACTATGGCACCGGCATCGAGGTAGTTGTTCAGAGACACCGCGATGGTGCTCTTCAAAGAGGATGTCTTTTTACTCATTGGGTGTTGGATATTTGATTTTCGTAATGTCGTAATACCGTTATATCGTAATACCGTTATGTCGAAATTTCGTTATTTGAAACTTCGCTGTTCCGCTCATTCAATTTCCAATCTCCTTGGGAGTGTGTCCCTTAAGCATCCAGCGTGGCATAGCATTCATGTATGCCTGTAATGCTTTCATGCCCTCATTGATGACGGACAGCTGTGGCTTTTTCTTCGCTTCAGCGATGACCTTCTTGGTGAAGTAGTCGAGGTAGGTGCCGTGTGGGTTGTCGGGATCCTCTTCGTGCTGTGCGCGTAGCCATAGGTTGTGGCAGATGAGCTGTGCAGAATCCTTGTCATAGCCGAGACGGGAGCAGAGGAAGTGTGTGAAGTCTTTCTGCTGCTCGTTAGTGATGATTGGTATAGTGGCTCCGGCCATAATGATCTCCTTCATGGTGAACGCGCGGCGGGCAGGAATCTTATCGTCGCGCTGGGCGATGGATTTGACAAGGTCCTGTGTTGAATCCCATCCGAAGCGTGAGGTGAAAGCCATATTTGTGTCGTAGGATGCTTTTATGGCTTCCGTGTCTTGTGTCATCGGATGGAGCAGGAAAGGCAGCAGAGCTGAGTGTCCTAAAACCATATCGAATAGTTCTTCAGCAGCTTCATGGGGCATTTCCATTATTTCAGCCAAGAGATGCTTGGTCTCTTTCAGGCTGATGCAACCATACAGATTGACGGCTCCCGTGATGATGCCTTCCACGGACAGACGAGCTTGATTGGCTTCCTCCTTCTCCACCTCTTTCAAGTGTGGGCGCACGGCTTTCCAGAAGTCCTCGGTCACCTGGTAATAAGTTCCGTCCGACTCTTCGTCATCATATTCAATTAGACCGTAGTGGTACATCAATGGATCTAAGGAGTTGGCGGGATACCATACTATGCGGTCTTCATCCGCATGGTCTGCCAGCTCCTCCAGCATCGCAAGGTCGTCGTTAGGTAGCCGCATGAGTGTCTCCGTCGGATCCTCTAAGATTCCTTTGATGTACTGCTTGCGCTGCTTTTCGATGCTGGCTGCGGGGTCTATCTCTATTCCCAGACCGAAAGCCATTCCCATCAGTTGATTGGAATCTATATCTGCTATGCAGTCTTTGATAAAGATGGGCGTGAGCTCGTCATCTTTGTCGTTGTTTTCGTCAAAGGGGTCTTCGTCGCGGTCGGCAATGATGTATTCAAAGTCATCGCCCAGGTGCTTCCGCAGCGTGGGCAGGTAGCGGCTGGCTTCGAGGTTGCTGTGGCAGACGAGGAAGTGCTTACCGTCCTTGCCATATTCATATTCTATGAGCGGTATGTCGTCGTTGTCCTCTTCCAGCATATATTGCGTGAGCCGGAAGTCTTTGTGCGGCTCTATTCCACCCTCCTCGGCGAAGGCGATGGCGCCAAAGATGCGGTTGTGGGCTTCCTCGTAGCTGCACTCGTTCCATTCCAGCGGCTGCCGGTCCATGAGTTCCTCCAGTTCCTCTTCGTCCATGCGCAGACGATAGTAGGTGTCCTTGACGCCTAAACAGAGCATATCAACGAGGAATACGGCCATGCTGATGCGTCCGCCGGTGTGGGTTCTGGTGACAATGATCTGTGCCATGCTCGCCTCGTCGGCATCGGCGTTGATGTAGCACTTGCCGATGGGCAGCAAGCGCGCCCGCTCCTTCAGGTATCTTTCTGGCGAGAGGAACTGCTGCCCGCCGCCCTGACTCTTTTTCTTCTTATTCTTTGCCATGATGTTTGATTAATGACGTTATTTCGTTATGTCGTTATTCTGGGATTCGGGAATTCGGCGTTATAACGTTATTTCAATCTGTCTTCTCCTTATAGAACTTAAACAGCTCTGCTACGCACTGGCTTTCGGTGAACGATGACTTTACGGGGAAGCCGTAGGCCTGCATCACGGCACGGTCATTATCTTGATGTGCCTTGCGCAGCTCCACGGGCATGGTCAGTTCATCATATAGATCGGCCAGCGAGGAGTCGGGATATTTGGCGCGGGCATCAAGAATGGCCTGAGCTGTCTGCTCTATCTTTGTCCTTTGTGCAGCTGTGGGTGTTGGCCAGGGGAATGTGTTGTACACCTGCTCCTTGCTGTAGCGATAGTCACTTTTCAGTCTGCCACAAACGACTCGCATCCATGCCATGTGAACATTAGACGTGAGCACGCCAAAATGATAGAGCGTGGCATTGGGGATTACAAAAACTAAATCACTTGCAAAACTCTCTTTGTCAAGGAAGCCCATAGGAATATAGCGACGACGTTCAGAGGACACCTTGGGGATGATGATGCTGTCGCCATCGGGCAATGTTTCTGTACTGAAGCGGGTGGGCTTGTTGGCCAATTTGTTAGTGGCTGCTCTATTGCTGGCCAAACGATAATCGCGTACGTTTTCCACTCGTTTCAAGCAGTGTGGCATGCTATGCAGTTCTGCTGGAGAACAATTCCCTAACCACAAGCAATAGCGAGGCTTTTGATGGATAAACTCCTCTGAACCATACCAAGGATGAAAGTATGGTGCCGATATTGGTTCTTTTGCTATGAATTCGTCCATTTCCTCTTTCGTGAACAAATAGTTTCCACCATCAATTGGCAGATTGCCTATCCTAATAAATGGCACATCACATAAAGGAACGACACGTCGCTCAACAAATACATTCGGAGCATCCAGCAGGTAAGCATTTATGTTTGCAGCTTCAATCGCACGGTCATTATCATAAATGATGCCCTTGTGCATTTTCTGCATTGGGTCAATTTCCGCTGTATCTATTTTGGTTACGCCTGGATAATAAGGCTGGTGCTGAGGCTCCTTCCCATAATGGCAATCTCGGTCGAAACCGATGATGATGCAATGGACGTGTGCCTTGATTTTAGTTTCGCTATCCCAGCGGAAGGTACGGTGAGCAAAATTTATGTAGAGGCCGTGCTCCATCAGTGGCTTCCATAGATTTGCCACCTGTTCACCCTGACAGATGCTGTTGGTCGATACGAATGCTACCTTTGCTCCACCAAAACTGCTTGCCCGGAATGCTTTCATATACCAGCAGGTCACATAGTCAAGATTGCCGACGTTCTTCCATTTCGGACCAAAAATTCGAATCACATCGTCCTTCTGTTCCTTGCTCATTTGCCGGGCTCCTACAAAAGGCGGATTGCCTATAATGTAGTCAAAGAGAACCTGATAACGGTTGGAGTCAGGTTTGACATTTCCGTCGAAGTGTGTGGTCACAACATTCACTTCATCGTATGCCACAACTGACTCACCAGCCATCATCGGCTCTGGCTCAATAATCAGATGGACATTTTTAGCGTAAATGGTAGGGGTATTCGATGGTATGTCTATAACATTCCAATCCATCCTCAGCGCATTGCCTTCGCGGATGTTATGATAGCTCTTGAGCGGCAGGAAGTCGATGTCTCGTCGGATAATCTTTTCTGTCTCTCGCAGCATTTGTGCTTCACTGATCCACAGGGCTGTCGTGGCTACGGTGACGGCAAAGTCGTTGATCTCTATGCCGTAGAACTGCTGTATGCTCACTCTGATGGGATTCACTTCCTCGAAGCCGAGGAACGACTGGCCGTGATAGCGTTCACGAATGGCTTCATTCTCCAGACGGCGAAGTGACAGAAAAGTCTCGGTAAGGAAGTTTCCGGAGCCGCAAGCCGGGTCGAGGAATGTGAGTGAGGCCAGACGGGTTTGGTATTCTTCGAGCTTCTTCTGCCGTTGGCGTTCCACCTTTTCTTCGAGTATCTCGTCCAGTTCATGGCGAAGGTCGTTCAGGAAGAGCGGGTCGATGACTTTGTGGATGTTGGCAATGCTGGTGTAGTGCATCCCTCCGCTGCGGCGTGTCTCAGGATTCAGTGTGCTCTCGAAGACGGCGCCAAAGATGGTGGGCGAGATTTCGCTCCAGTCGAAGTCGAGGCTGGCATGTCGCAGCAAGGTCTGCTTCAGTTCTTCGGTGAACTGAGGAATCTCTATCTCTTCTTCAAAGAGTCCGCCATTGGTATAGGGAAAAGCCTTCAGGTCATCTTGCAAATACTTGCTACGCTTCTGTGTCGGCTTATTCAACACCTCAAAGAGGTTGCGTAACGCTTGACGCAAGTCCTTGGCCTCGTAGGAGATAAGGTAGTCGTGGAACTGGTCGTGAGCGAAGACTCCTGCATCTTCTGCGTAGAGGCAGAACACGATGCGTACACAGAGGATATTCAGCCAGCGCAGGGCTTCGGGCGAAGTGTCGTCGTACTGTTTCAGCAAAGCCTCATAGATTTTTCCGACAATCTCGCCTGCCTGCATGGAGACTTCCATCTCCTTGCTAAGATGTTCGTTTCTGGCATCCACGAGGAACATGAGGCGGTAATATTCCTTGTCCAGGTTGGCGAGCAATATCTGCTCCGGCTCGCCATTGGGCTGTTCCATGTCATAGACAAGGAACTCGGAGAAGTTGCAGGTCACAATCCATCGCGGATGCTCCGACACGGGCAGGCTCACCACATAGCGGCGACCCTGCTGGAACGGATTGAGCAGTGAGCCGTCGCTCTGTCGGACAGGTGCCCGCAAGTCCTTGCCCAGGGATTTCTGCTCTATCAGCACGCGGGTGGAAGGGATGCGGCCATCTATGAAGTTTGACGCATCTACCATGCGATGTTCCTCAAAGCGTATGAAGCCGTCCGTCGGCGTCTCTATGCCAAAGACATTTGAGAGCAAGTCGATCCAGAAGGACTGCGATTCGCCCCTCTCATATCCTCTGCCTTTCCACCGCTCTGCAAATTCGGCGGCAGCCATTGCCATTTGTTTCTCTGTCTTCATGTTCACTTCACGGGCCTATTCGTATATTACTTGATTGCTTGCAGGGCAAGGTTCACGGCATGTGCGGCTTGCGACTGAGGGACATCATGCACTTGGTTGATGTGCCAGGCGATTGAATCAAAATTCATAGTTATAAAATTAGCATGGAGTGTTGGCGATACCCGTATTTGTCAATGGTGGCCCCATGCGCAGCTCTTTGCGCATGGAGCTTTAGTTTTGGGAAACGGCAGTTTATCGCTTGCTGGTCACGTTCTTCTCGTACTCCTGAATGGCGGGGATGAATTCCTCGCCCACGGGCACGCCGTTCTTGAGGTTGAAGTAGTCGAAGACGGCGCCGAAGGGTAGCGACTTGGCTTCTTCGAGGAGGGCGAGGCGCTCGAAGTATTGTCCGTTGTCTTCGTAGTCACGCAGTTTGGCAAGGGGCTCAAGCAGGGCTTGGAGCACACACTTCTGTGTGGCACGAGTGCCGACGATGTAAGCGCCGATACGGTTGATACTGGCGTCGAAGTAGTCGAGGCCGATGTGTGCACGATGGAGGCCGTCGGCACGCACGAGTTCCTTGAAGAGATCGAGTGTCTGGTCGTTCATGATGGTCACGTGGTCGCTGTCCCAACGCACGGGGCGGCTGACATGCAACATCAGTTCCGGCACGTACATCAACAAAGTTGATACGAAGTCGGAGACGTTCTCCGTCTGTTCGTAGTGACCCGTGTCGAGGGTGTACATCTGCTTGCGGGTAGCGCAGTAGGCAGTGTAGAAGTCGTGGCTACCCACGGTGTAACTCTCGAGTCCGATGCCGAAGAGCTTGGCCTCGAAGCAGGCCTTCATGTCGGGCAGGTCTTCTTCCATAATCTTGTCGAGGCTATCGACGAGAATCTCACGATACTTCTTGCGCTGTACGGTGAGGTCCTTAGAGCCGTCGTGCACCCAGATGTTCATGATGCAGGGGTCGCCTTGGGCTTTGCCCATGGCATCGGCTATGCGACGGCAACGCTTTGTATGCTCAATCCAGAACTCGCGGATGGCGGGGTCGGGGTTGGAGAGGGTGAGCTCGCCGCTCTTGGGGTGTGAGAAGCTGGTAGAGTTGAAATCCAGCTTCATGTTGTTCTCTTTGGCCCACTGCATCCAGCTCTCGAAGTGCTTAACTTCCACTTGGTCGCGATCCACAAACTTGCCGCCGAAGTCGCCGTAGATCTCATGCAGATTCAGACGATGGTTGCCTGCCAGCAGCGTCTTCACGAATTCGATGTCCTTGCGCACCTCATCGATGTTGCGGGCACGTCCAGGGTAGTTGCCAGTGGTCTGTATGCCGCCGCTGAGGGCATCGTTGCGTTCGAAGCCTACGACATCATCCGTCTGCCAGCAGTGCAGGGAAATCTGTGTCTTTTCCAGTTCGGTGATAGCCTTGTCGGTATCAACGCCGATGGCAGCATAGCGTTCACGTGCAATCTCGTAGGACTGCTGAATAAGTTGCTCTTTCATGTTCTTGATGTTTTTGTGAGTTTATAAAGATATTGATTGAGACAGGTGGAAGTCAGGTGAGATACCTACTGATTTGTTGAGATGATGGCGGCTGTGCAGAGCATACATCTTGATATCCGGCGACAAAGATAATGCATTTTCGCGTAAGTAGGGCTATGTTTTTTGACCTAAATTGTGAGCTTTTTGTTAAGGTCTTTCTTAAGGTATGTTTTAATAAATTCTCTTTGTATTATCTTTGTTTGCTCTTGCCTCTTTTGGATAATCTCGGCCTCGGCTCGGGCATTAAAGCAAGCTTTATTCCACTCACCTCGCACGAGGTTTCGGCATCTTTGCCTCCAACCCCTTGCGCTCGACCTTTGGTCGCTTCGACACTTCTTTGCTGTGCAAAGCGACCAAAGGTCGAGCGCGAAGAACCGTAGCCCGCTACTCTTCGGCGGGCTTGAAGTCCAACCTGCTCGAAAAAGCCTATGAGCAATCCAAAGCTAATTTGTAGAACGCACCTTAAAGGGACGTTTCATCAATAAACTTCACCGAAAGCCATGCTGCGCCACCCGTTGCGGGTGAGAGTCGTGCTGTAAGACCGGCACAGCGTAAGCACAGTCTCATAAAGTTTCTTAAAGAGAAACGAATCCTTGAGGAAAACTAATGCTTTGTCAGTATTAATATGTATCTTTGCGCCGCAAAAGCTTAGCTGGACGCAGCCGATGATGCTCTCTACCCCTTAACATGCTAAACCGCATGTGGCGTTGTGATGAGACCTTCACGATTTCTGCGAATGGCAGATTGTAGTAAAAAACACGAAAAAGAAATATTTAATTATGGACTTGAAAGTATTGGAGTTGAGCGAACAGGAGATAGTTCGCCGTCAGAATATGCAAACTTTGCGCGATATGGGCATTGAGCCTTATCCCGCTGCTGAATTCCCTGTGACAGCTTGGAGCACGGACATTGTCAATGACTTCGTTGACCTTCCCGTCGTCGGTAAGGACGATGAAGGCAATGATGTGCGTGAGACTGCAACAGCCGAGAACAGCCCTCTGGTGAGCATCGCCGGGCGCATCATGAGCAAGAGTATTATGGGCAAGGCCGGTTTTGCCAAGTTGCAGGATTCCAAGGGCCGCATTCAGATTTATGTGCAACGTGATGCCATCTGTCCGGGCGAAAACAAGGACATGTACAATGTTGTGTTCAAGAAGCTACTCGACCTTGGCGATTTCATAGGTGTTAAGGGCTATGTGTTCCGCACCAAGACGGGCGAGATTAGCGTCCATGTGATGGAAATGACCGTACTGAGCAAGTCTCTGAAACCCCTACCCGTCGTCAAGACCGATGCCGACGGTAATGTCTATGACTCGTTTGACGACCCCGAACTGCGCTACCGTCAACGCTATGTCGATCTTGTGGTGAATGCCGGTGTGAAGGAGACCTTTGAGAAGCGTGCCATCATTGTCCGCACCATGCGTCGCATCCTCGATGAGGCAGGCTACACAGAGGTGGAGACACCTATACTGCAGAGTATCGCCGGAGGGGCATCGGCCCGTCCGTTCATCACCCATTTCAATGCCTTGAATCAGGATATGTACATGCGCATCGCCACGGAGCTTTATCTGAAACGTCTCATTGTAGGCGGCTTCGAGGGCGTCTATGAGATGGGCAAGAACTTCCGCAACGAGGGCATGGACAAGACCCACAACCCCGAGTTCACCTGCATGGAGCTCTATGTATCCTACAAGGACTACAACTGGATGATGTCGTTCACCGAGCGCATGCTTGAAGAAATCTGCACCGCCGTCAACGGCAAGCCTGAAGTTGAGATTGACGGCACCGTCATCAGTTTCAAGGCTCCCTATCGTCGTCTGCCCATCCTCGATGCCATCCGGGAGAAGACGGGCTTCGACTGCGATGGCAAGAGCGAGAACGAGATCCGCGCCTTCTGCCTCTCCAAGGGCATGGAGGTCGATGAGACGATGGGCAAGGGCAAGCTCATCGACGAACTCTTCGGCGAGTTCTGTGAGGGGACGTTCATCCAGCCCACCTTCATCACCGACTATCCCGTGGAGATGTCGCCGCTGACGAAGATGCATCGCTCAAAGCCAGGTCTCACCGAGCGCTTTGAACTGATGGTCAACGGCAAGGAGCTCGCCAATGCATACAGCGAGCTAAACGATCCCATCGATCAGGAATGGCGCTTCAAGGAGCAGATGCGTCTGGCCGAGAAAGGCGATGACGAGGCGATGATCATCGACCATGACTTCCTGCGTGCCCTTCAATATGGTATGCCGCCCACGAGCGGCATCGGCATCGGTATAGACCGCCTCACCATGCTCATGACGGGTAAGTTCGCCATCGGCGAGATTATGCTCTTCCCCCAGATGAAGCCCGAGCTGAAGGCTCCTCGCGACAAGGATGAGGCTTTCCTCGCTCTGGGTGTTCCCGCAGACATGATACCAATCTTGCGTAAGGCCGGCTATAACCTCATCTCAACCCTCAAGGGTGTGGCTCCTGCGAAGATTCAACAGCAGATTATTGAGATTGTAAAGAAATACAAGCTCGACGTGGAGCGTCCGTCACAAGATGCCATAACACAGTGGACAGCATAGGTAAGATAGCCATCCTCGGTAGCGGTAGCTGGGCAACGGCCATCGCCAAGATGATGCTGGAGAAGAACGACAGCATCTGGTGGTATATGCGCCGTGACGACCGCATTGAGGAATTCCGGCGCCTGAGCCACAACCCAGCTTACCTCACCGGAGTGCATTTCGACATCGAGCGCATTAATTTCTCATCCGACATCAATGAGGTAATCTCCAATTCTGACACGTTACTGTGGGTTACGCCGTCGCCCTACCTCAAGAGCCACCTTAAGAAACTCAAGGTGCGTCTGCGCGACAAGTTCAACGTCACAGCCATTAAAGGCATTGTGCCAGAAGAGAATCTCTGCGTCTCAGAGTATTTCCATCAAGCCTACAATGTTCCCGATGAGAACCTTGCTGTGCTCGCCGGGCCGTCGCATGCCGAGGAGGTGGCGCTGGGTCGCCTGACATATCTTACTGTGGGCTGTTCTGACGAGGATAAGGCAGAGCAGTTTGCTGATATGATGGCTTCAGGCTACGTCAAGACCAAGACATCCCGCGATGTGATAGGCATCGAGTACGCCTCCGTGCTAAAGAACGTCTATGCCATCGCCGCCGGTATCTGTCGAGGTCTGAAGTACGGCGACAACTTTCAGGCTGTGCTCATGGCTAACGCGCTGCAAGAGATGAACCGTTTCCTGTCAACGGTGCATCCCATCCAGCGCAGCATCTTCGAGAGCTGTTATATGGGCGACCTCATTGTGACAGGCTATAGTCAGTTTTCGCGCAACCGTGTCTTTGGCCAGATGATAGGTCAGGGCTATAGCGTGAAGAGTGCACAGATAGAGATGGAGATGATTGCCGAGGGCTATTTCGGCACCAAATGCATGAAGGACATCAACCGCCATCTGCACGTGAACATGCCAATCCTCGATGCCGTATATAACATCCTCTACGAGCGTATCGCACCCACGATAGAGATAAAGTTGCT
>Ga0310694_10006806_pt1 | contig 10796 bp, 9 predicted proteins | sample 174DNAGHGhighgp2_FD_203884 | JGI IMG/M metagenome (GOLD analysis project Ga0310694, IMG submission 203884) | Sheep rumen microbial communities from Palmerston North, Manawatu-Wanganui, New Zealand - 1742 DNA GHGhigh gp2 (v2) (version 2) | ecosystem: Host-associated > Mammals > Digestive system >... | reverse complement strand
GCAGGATCGAGTCCTTGATCTTTTTCTCCCACTCGTCGGCTTCCTTCTCGCTGAGTGCTTCCTTCTCTTCGCTGAGGAGCGGCTCGTAGTCCTTTGCGGAATCCGCATTGTAGAGCTTACTCATCTCATTGACGAGGGAATTATACTCCTTGAGCATGTTCTTGACCACGTCATAGACGCCGTCATAGTCCATCTGGGTGTTGACCGTGATATTCTCATTCGTGTCCGTAGGCACATGGTTGATCGTATAAGTGCTGCCGTTGATCGTAAAGGTATTGGAATCCGACTCGAACTCCGCACCGTTTAAGACCAGTTTCGCACTGGAGCCGTCGATCTTGGAAGCCAGGTTCGTGAACCCGAGGCTCTGCTTGATCGAAGCAAGATCGGAATCCGCATACTCCGGGACCTGCTCCTTAACGGCCTTGGCAAACTTGTCTGCCTCGGTATTCGTAAGGAGTCCCAGCTTATTCAGCGTGTTCAGCGAGCTCTGCCAGTTTTCACCGTCTGCGGTAAAGTTGAAATCCGCCTTCTTTCCGGTCTCTTTCGCACTGACGAAGAGACGTCCGTTTGCCTCATCATAGTTCGCATTGACGCCCTGCGCCTTCAATCCCTCGACGAGATCGCTCATCGTTGCGACTGCCGTGATATTGTTCTCGGCCATCGCCGCCTTGTCCGCATCCGTCAGGGCATTATAGGCATCCTGACTCATCACGGAGAAGGTCTGCGTCCCGTTCGCCGTCTCAAGCTTAAAGCTCGTCGTCCCGGAAAGGTTCAGTGCATCCGCCAGGCTTTCATCGGATTTGACATTGCGCTTTACGCCGTCCTCACCCGTCGTCGTCATGGTCGCGCCGGTAAAATATGCCGCCGCAGCCGCCGACTTGATCTGCGCCGTCTGCACACCGGTCGGAGCACCTGCTCCCGCCGTAACGCTCAGCGCGCTGTTGGAAGTCGTCGTCTTCTGCTTCTGGTAAGCGCCGGACAGACGGTTATTGGACAGGGTCTTGGAATAGAACGAATAGATCTTGTTATTCAGATCCTTCCAGGCGTCCTGCTTGTAGGTATTTTTGATCTTGCTCTTTTTTGCTTTATCCAGCTTGCTCTTGGTCTTCGAAGCATACATCGAGATGATGCTCTCGGTATCCATTCCGGAGACCATACCGGTAACTCTTAACAGATTGTTTCCCATATCCGTCTCCTCCTTTCTACCGTTTCTCGTCGACGACCAGTCCGGCGTACTCCCAGACCTTCGCGATCATATCGAGCATTTTCTCGGGAGGAAGTTCCTTGATGACTTCCTTCGTCTTCTTGTCCACGATCTTGACCGTGATCCGGTTCGTCTTCTCATGGATGCCGAATTCCGAGATGAAATTTCCCTGTTTCTTGTTCAGCTCATCCAGCGCTTTCTTGATCTGCTCATCGCTGACCTGCTGTTGTTTGGGCTGTTTTGCTGCCTGTCCGGACTGCTGTCCTTCGGACTCGCCGCGGTCCTCGCCCTCCTCAGTCTGGGTCTTGGCTACGGACAGCGTCTTCGGATCGATCTGGGGAGCATTCGTTTCAACTGTCTGCGTTTCCGCGGCTTCCGTTCCGCTCGAGGCAGGCTGTGTACGGACGACCGGCTGGGCCGCGTACGACATCGCGCTGCTTAAAGGTTCTATTGCCATTTTGATCACCTCCGTGTGATATGTGAAACTACAAGTTATCCTATATATCGGAAATACCCCTAGTGGACTTTAGGGGTATTTCGATATTTTTCGATATTTTTTTATTCGAACAGTTTTCCGAGTGCTTCCGGCGTCTGCTCCGTCATAGCCGCCTTGTTCGACTCCTGGATCTGCTCGTAAACTTCCTTACGATAAATGGAGATCTCCCGTGGCGCCTTGATCCCGAGTTTGATCTGGTCGCCCTTCACTTCGAGGATCGTGACCTCGACATTGTTATTGATGACCAGCGACTCGCCTTTTTTTCTGGATAATGCCAGCATCCCTATTCACCCGCCTTTTTTTCATCCTGACGTGCTTTCAGGATATCATAGATCATATACTTCACCGGCAGATCCTCCTCGAGGATCACCTGGCAACCCTTGCGCTCCGTTACATTGATGATCAGAGGCGCCTTCAGGTTTACACTCATCTTCGTCAGATCCGAAGGGACCGTGATCGTCGTAAGTACCAGGGTATCTCCCTCTTCGCCGATGACCTTCAGGAGATCATCCTCTATCGAAGGGTTATAATCTTCCTTTACCGCGAGCGGATCGATGACCGGCATCGCAAAGTTCGGCTCCTGTACGGACTGCATCCAGCGGATCCCTGCCTGGTTTCCTTTTTCCGCATCATGGATCAGTGCAAAATCCTGAAGATCCGGAAAACCGACGATACCGTTCGGGAAATTGATCATCTTGTCATCATCGATCGTTACTTCGCCAAAGATTCTAGTCTTGATAACCATGTCTAACCTCCAATACTCATGCTGCGCTTTTTCGCGCTCTCCCCGCTACAAGGTGAATTATACCGCATTTTGCACCACAAGACAAGCGCAAAGTGATACTTTTTCGTGCAATCTGCCGTTTCGGGATCAGAGATAATTCAGCAGGGTCGTCTGGATCATCTTGCCCGTTGCCATCAGCGCCGCTTCGTAGGAAACCTCCGCGCTGGAAAGCTGCACGGCCACCTCGGTCGCATCGGCATCCTCATTCTTCGACGCCAGTTCCTTAAAGGTCGTCTGCTGCTCGGAGAGACGGTTTTCCGCAAGCTCCACACGTTTTGCCCGGCTTCCCGTAACGGTCACGGCTTCGTTCGCATCGTCGAGATAACCCTGGGAATGGGTGATATAATTGCTGAAACGTTTCTGGAGCTGGTCCCTGAGATAGGTCAGCGCCTTTTTCGCGACATCGACCTTCTGCTGGGCTTCCGTTTTCGCCGGCGTACCGTCAAGGGCGTTGTCCAGTTCCTCTTTATACTTTTTCTCCAGGGCCTCCACTTCCAGGAGCTGGTCGGACAGGTCGATGATCTCGTCGACATCGCGTCCGATCGCATGCTTGAAGACATCGGATGCATAGGTGTTGACCTGCACCGTCTGGTCGAATCCGACCTGGTACTCGATCCGCTGGTCCGGAGAGACATCCAGATTATCCAGATAATCCGGGTTGTAGATCACCGGCTGATTATCATCATTCGTGGACTCACAGTAGAAATAATGCTCCGGACGGAGGTCGGAAGGAACCCACTCGGATTTCTGGTACGTGAAGTTCAGCGCACCCTTCGCTGCCGTGAAGGCGTTCAACGCACTCGTTCCGAAGATCAGTTCGCCGGTCGAAGGGACCAGGACGATCTCATCGGGACCTACGGAATCATAGACATCCCCCATCGTCGTCATCGTCGCCGGATTGCCGATATCCTTCACCGTAACGGAGTACGGGAAAGCATCCCCTTTCTGATAGGGCGGCGTCACATCCGCAGGACTGTCCTCACGATAGACCAGCTGAATCTTGCCCGGATCGCTGCCGTCCAGTGCGTCATACGCGACACGGAAACGTGTGTACTCACACGGCTCCACCTGTGTATCCGGCGGCACGGTAAGGCTCGCCGAAGCAGTCGCAGCGATATCCGGGAGTGCTTTTGAGTCGATATAACTCATCTTCTCCAGATCATTGATATCAAAGGACTCGGTGATGGAGTACTCTTTCTGCTTGACGTCTTTTCCGAAGGAAAGGGACGTATCCGTCCGGTATCCCGTGAAAATATAACGTCCCGCATAGTCCGCATCGCCGGTCGCATAGATCTCATCCCGAAGTGCCTTCAGGTTGTCGATGATCTTATTCCGGTCGGATACCTGCAGCGTATCGGAGGAACCCTTTTCGCACTGTTCCACGATATCCTTGATAACGGAGATCGTCGTCTTGATGGAAGTCTCCGTCAGGGACAGCCAGTGCTGGGCATCCGGGATATTTTTTTCATAATACTGATTGATCTGGGATACATCCGTGCGAAGACGCAGTGCACGGATCGCCACAACGGGATCGTCGGAAGGGCGGTTGATCCGCTTTCCGGTCGCCAGCTGGTTGTTCAGGTCGTCCTGATAGATCTTGTTGCGGTTGATATTGGACAATGCATTGTTCTGCATGACCTTATTCGTGATTCTCATATCCTATCCTCCATGGGTAAAGCGCCTGCTATAAGCTTTATCGGCTCAAAGAGCCTCCAGCATTACACTCCCGTCTGCAGGATCAGCCGGTCATAGACTTCGGTCAGCGTCTGGATCATCTTTGCCGCAAGGTTGTACTGCTGCTGGTATTTGGAAAGATTGACTGCCTCTTCGTCGTTGTCCACGCCGAAGACCGAAAGCCGCTGGTTCTGGATCGTCTTCTGCAGGATCGTATAGTTCTCTTCGAAATTGTTCGCCCGGTGCGTGTTCATCGCCACATCCCCGAGGATACAGACCAGATACTGATCCGCGGAACAGCCGCGGAAGCTCATCATCTTGTCGTCCGAGCTGAGCTTCACCAGCGAGGTCACGACATCGTTTTTCTCCACGCCGTCCGCTACTTCCGTCTTTTCCCGGCGGGTCGCCAGCAGGCTTGCATCGATCTCCATCTCCTCGCGTACACGGAAGTTTCCTGCCGTCAGCATATAATAGCTGTCATCGCGGTCCAGGCGTTTTTCCGTCGTGGTCCCGTCCGGAAGCGTGACATCTTTCACCGTATCCGTAAGTGTGATCGTCTGTGTCTGTGCATTTCCGTCCGCATCCTCATAGCTTACCGTAAGGCCGGTCCCGTCCGCATTGACTGCGGTAACGGTATACTCGGTCCCGTCCTCGTCGGTCAGTACGGCACCTTTTCCCGCTGCGGTCAGTCCGAAACGGTAGGTCATGGCTCCGTCCATCTCGATACTCTCCGTGATCCCGGTGCGGTCCTTGATCGTAAGGTTCCCGCTGCAGGTATTGCCTTTCGCATCTTTCCAGCTCGCGCCCACGCGGTCCGTCTTTTTCAGTGTCAGTTCATCACCGCGCACCGCATGCATTCCGGAGAAAAGGGCATGTCCCGGCGTATCGTCATCGAGCACGCCGTCCTGAACGATATCATTGGCAGCGGACGCGTATTTACGCACCCACTCGTTCATCTGGGACAGATAATACGGGATTCCCTGGTAATTGACGCCCGATCCGATCTCGGCGATCTTTCCCTTTACGGAAGGGGAAAGCAGGGAGGAGTTTCTCGAATTGTCCAGCGTGATCGTGTAGACCGCGTAATCCTCCCCCTCGGTGTGGGAGTAGCTCCAGTCCTTGAAATAGTAGTTCTGGCTGGCGATCTGGATGATGCCGCCCGCCTGTGTCAGATTCAGTTTGTCCGTATCGATGAGGCACTCTTTGGCGACGCGGATCTGTACCGTCTGGTTTCCGTCCGCGTCCGTGCCGATATCGCCGGTCACCGTCCCGGTAAAGTATTCGTCATTATTTCCGTCTCTCATCTGGAAAAGACCGGCCAGTTTCCCGGAGGTATCCGTCCCGTAGACATTGAGCGAGTCGCCCTTTCTGCGGTAGTCGTCCGGGGTCCAGCTCGCATCTCCGGAAAAATAGATATCATACAGTCCGTTGATATCCGTCTGGTTCGTCTTGACGTTCAGTTCGCGGGTCACGCAGGTCAGAGATTTAAAACTGCTCGCATCCACCAGCACCTGGCCGCAGATCTTGACGATATATCTCGTACCGCCGGTATCGCGGCTGGTATCACGGTTATCGATGACCGCCTGCTCCTCCGTGTCGGTATTCACGATCTGGGAAAGCTCATCCACCAGGAGGTCTCTCTGGTCACGCAGATCGTTCGCCATCGCACCGGAGTTCATCTCGATGACATTGATCTGTTTGTTCAGCGCGGCGATCTCCTGCGCGATGGAGTTGATGCGGTCGACATTAACCTTGATCTCCTGGTTCACATCATCCTGCATCTTCTGCATGTTGGTATACATGTCAGAAAAATAGGTCGCCAGATTCCCCGCCTGTCCGATCATCTGCTGCCTGGTCCGGATATCGGACGGATTCTTGGCCAGCTCCTGAATTGATTTGGTGTAGTCGTTAAAGATCGTCGTGAAGCCGTTGATCGTATCGTCGTCTTTGTAGTAATCCTCGATGGAGCGCATGTAGTACGCCTTTACCTCGTACTCGCCCAGCTGTGCCTGGTTGCTCCAGTATTTCTGGTCATAAAACTGGTCACGCACACGCTCGATCGCCAGCGTCTCCACACCGGCACCCACACAGCCGTAAGTCGTAAACGCACGGATCGCCTCCGCCGCCTGCGTCGTTACCTGCTGCCGGCTGTAGCCCTTCGTCTCGATATTTGCGATATTGTTCGAGGTCGTGTTCAGGGCGGAGTTTGCCGCCTGCAGTCCCGTGTATGCGGTATTTAATCCCAAAAACGTAGATGACATTTATCTCACCCCTTTGCTCAGTGTCCCAATGTGTTGATGATATGCTCCATGCATTCGTCGATCACATTGATGAAACGGCTGCTCGCATTGTATGCATTCTGGAAACGGATCATATTCGAAAGCTCTTCGTCCGTTGCTACGCCGATGCTGCCCTGGCGGTTCGCTTCCACCGCTTCCACCGTCAGATCCTGATTGTCCTTCAGGTTCTTGTAGACGTTACCGGAATTGGCGATCTGTGCCATGAAGTTCGCGTAATACTTCTGCAGCGAAGTCTTGTTCGTCAGCAGCGGGTTCAGCGTATAATTCTCATCCGTAAAGACATCCCGGAGCCGTGTCGCCGTCGCGTTCATGTCCTCCGACCCTTCCGGGAGGCGGAGCTTTAAGTGCGTCGGATACTGCAGCAGATCCGGATTCACATACAGGTTGGAGATGGAAAACCAGGTCGTATTGTCGTTCTCGTCCTCCGCCTTAGAGGTATCGTCACAGCTGATCCTCTGGAAGAGCTGGATCGCCTTCTGTTTCGGATTGCCGTTTGCATCGAGATCCGTCGCATCCTCATACAGCATGTAGCCGTAGTTGACCACTTCGTCGCCGGCTGCCAGCGTAGGGATCACCGGAGGCTGCGCATCCGGATCGTAGTCCTGACGGACACCGCCGCGATACAGGAATCCGTATTTCAGTTCCGTGCCATCATAGTACTGTCCGTTCACTCTTGCCGCCGCATCGCTCAAAACTTCGTTCATCGCGGTGACCACATGGTGCACAAGTCCGTCAAACTCCGCCATGGTATTGACCATGACCGAATCCGCGATGCGGTTATAGGTATCCTGCTGCTGTTCGAGCGTCTGCGAGTCCGTCCCGAGGTCGGTCCATTTTCCGCGGTGGGTGCCTCTTGCGAGCACCAGGCCCTTCAGTTCTCCCACATCCGTATCCAGTTTGGAGGAGATCGGAAGCGACCAGTTAAAGACCGCGCCCGTCGCCTGGCGGCCGGTATTCGGATTGTCGCGCACCGTATCGGAGACGTATTTCAGGATATTTCCCACCTCGTCGCGGCTCTCCACCGTCGCGGAATCTTTCCAGAAAACATTATAGAAACCGGGCGTCCCGACGCTCTCGTCGTCCTCGGCCTGATATCCCATCTCGCTGATCCCGTTCATCAGGACGAAATCATGCCCTTCAAACTTCACGAGCACGTTTCCGTAAAAGTCTTCTTTATAGGAAATGCTTCCGAGCTGCCCCAGTTCGTCGAGGCACTGGTTCCTGCGGTCCAGCAGGTCATTCGGATTCTCGATCCCGCCCGAGGTGATCGCACGGATCTGCTTATTCAGTTCAAAGATCTCCGTCCCGAGGGCGTTGATCTTATCCACCGTATCGGCGATCTTTACATTGATCTTGTCCTGATAAGCGGACATGTCTTTGTATACATTCTGCGCCGCTTCCACGAAAGACTGCGCGTACTGTACGAGGATCGATTGGTTGATCTCTTTCGCCGGATCCTTTGCCAGCTCGGAGACTGCGGAATAAAGATCCGCCATGGACTGCTCGAAGATCGGTCCGTCCAGCTCGCCGAAGATCTCCTCGACCTCTTCGATCGCATACCAGGATGCATCGTAAAAGCCCTGCCGTCCGACTTCGTTCCGGTAGGTCTGGTCGACAAAACGGTCACGCACCTGGCGGACTTCGCTGATGTAAACGCCGAGTCCGGCCTGCTTCTGGGCAACACCTACGGTGCTTACCGAAAGTTTATTGTATTCTCTGGTGGCATAGGAGACCTGCTGACGCACATAACCGGTCGTATCGGCATTCGTGACATTGTGCGCCACGACGTTCAGCGCTTCCTGACTGGACTGTAACCCGGACGTTCCTACATACAGATTCGAAAATAATGACATATTGCAACCCTCAGATCGTTACTGCTTTGCATCAAAGCGCTTCGTCCCGCTCCCCATAATGGTGCCGTTGGCATATGCGCTACTATTATAATCGGCAGTTTCCGGTGCCGTCTTTAGGGACTGCAGTAAATTCATCTCAAACTGGACCATCTCCAGCGAGTTCTTTAAAAGCTCACGGTTCTGCTCGTTGACCCGGGTCATGTTCGCCATCGTGATCTTCAGCTTGTCATGGACCTCCTCGAGCGCCTTCTGCTCCGGGCGCCCCTTCATCATCGCGATCAGGTCCGCGAGTTTCAGTTCTTCCGTCGAACGGTTCGTCACGTTCGCGATATCCTCCGTTGCCTGGATCCGCTCCTTCTCCAGCTTCTGGATCCGGGCGACCACCTCCTGCTCCTTCCCGGTGATCGCATTGAGCGCATCGAGATCACCCTTGATGATGATCGGCGTCTTTTCCGTGGACAGGGCTGCGAGCGTGGTATACTCGTCGTTTTCCTCATTCAGGATACGGATGATGTTTTCCATGAGACTGGCCATAGGGGAAACCTCCTTAAATACAACAAGACACCCGTAAGGGCACTACGCCCTTACAGGTATCCGTTTTTCATTTGGTAAGTACAGCACGGAATATGCCCTTACCGTCTTTTGCTCCGGCGATCGACTCAGATCGCGGACTGCGAGTACTTTTCCAGAATCCGATCCGCAAAATCGCTGCCGCTGACATAATAGGAACCGTTTTCATATGCTTCCTTCAGGGCGGCAATCTTGTCTTCCCTGACGTCCGGTGCCGCAGCTACTGCCTGTTTCGCCACCTGCAGGTCTTTCCCTGCGCCCGAAATGTTAAGTTTGTCCTTAAAATCCGGGACCGCGGGGGCCGTCTTTTTCTCCGCAGGCTTGGAAATGTTATACAAATTCTGGATCTGCGAATATGCTTCTATCCTCATATCGCTATCCACCTCCGTTCTGCCTTGCTTTTTTACTTCTTGACTTATGTATCGGATGTTTTTCCGGATACTTTAGGGCTGATCCGAAAAAAATGAATTTCTCTCTTCCGCCTTCTCCCGGGGCAGCTTACAGTGTCGAATTTACCAGGCGGATCATTTCCGCGATCCGCTTTTCATAGGTATGTTCCGCCTTCGTCCGCTCGTATCCGGCAAGCGCGATCCGCGCCCGTTCCTCCTCATGGGACAGATAGTAGTCCGCCTTATCGAGCAGTTCCTCCGGGGATGCAAAAGTCTCCACCTCAACCCCCGGCTCATAGAGCTCCGGCAGTTCCTCCTGCCAGTTACACATCAGAAAACCGCCGCAGCCGCAGACATCGAAGTTCCTAAGGGACAAGCCCGTCTGGATCGGGCGCATCGTGATGTTCAGGTTGATCCTGCTCTCATGGAATACCAGCGGCATCTCGGTCAGGGTCTTTGCCCCCTCCGGATGCAGATGGACCTTCGGCAGTTCCGACGCATCGCTGAAGCTGTAAAGATCCACGTCGAAATGTTCCGACAGTGCCCCCAGCAGGCGGACCCGCTCGACCTCCGCAAGCTCCGAACCCAGAAAGCTGTGTGCGATCAGATATTTCTGTGAAGCAGGATCCCCTTCGCAAAGCGGCTGGTGCAGATCAGGCACCAGCGGATCCAGTGCCTTCATCAGATCCTCCGTGATCATGGACTCGATGAAATTGACGCCGTAGACCTGCAGCTGCGCCTCGACGAGCCCCTGCACGTATCCCTTATGGTATTCGTCCAGCCCCTTTACCTTGCGGTAGGGATTCTTTTCCCGGTAAAGTGAACCGACCATGGAAATGTCGCAGGCGTATTTCTTCCGTTGCGACCCGGATGCCTCCGAAATGACCCTGTCCCAGCGCGCCACATTCGTGGCCAGCGGCAGATGAAAGGAATACTCCGGATTCCTGTCCTTAAAATACAGATACTGTGCCCGGTCAAAATAGAAGATCCGGTTGCATTCATTGGAAAGAGACGGAGAAAACAGTTCCTGTACCGGCGAATCCACGGTCCAGCAGACATAGGGTATCCCCGCAATCCGGCAGGTTTCCGAAAGCGCCGGAAAGAAATTGATGGAAAAGACAAAGAGGAAGCGGTGTTCCTGCAGCAGTTTCCCGACCGCTGCGACCAGATCACCGGGCGTAGTGTCCTTCTTCGTGATCTGGGTCTTTTCCTCCACCACGGTCAGCCCCATCCCCTCAAAGCAGCGGATGATGTCCGGCTCACAGATGCTGTTATATCGATAGAATAAGATCTCCATTTTCTTCTCCGCAGTTTCTTCCCTCAGGGAGTGCTCTCCCACTTTTCCACATATCCGCCGTTAAACAGATCCTGGATGCTCTCCAGCATTTGCCTCGGTCCCATCTTCTCCTGGTACTTCGGATTGTCGAAAAGGTTCCTGTGATCCTCCCGGACCTCATGTCCCTTTTCAAAGGATATGGCATCGAAGTCCCTTCCCAACCATGCAAAGTCACGTTCAGATATGGTCT
>Ga0310694_10006805_pt1 | contig 10796 bp, 10 predicted proteins | sample 174DNAGHGhighgp2_FD_203884 | JGI IMG/M metagenome (GOLD analysis project Ga0310694, IMG submission 203884) | Sheep rumen microbial communities from Palmerston North, Manawatu-Wanganui, New Zealand - 1742 DNA GHGhigh gp2 (v2) (version 2) | ecosystem: Host-associated > Mammals > Digestive system... | reverse complement strand
GCTAGGTAAAGAATACGGTTCAGCACTTGATATTCTTGGATTGGAACAAGGTTCAAACCCTAAGGAATCAACCTGTAAGGGTGGTTTAATTGCTGCTGACGCATACGACGAAGAGCCTGAGACGCTTGTACTCCGCGATTCTTCAGGCAATCTCGCAAGCATGAGCGATACTTACGCTACAATCTCTGATACACATAAGGCAGAAATCGTGAAGACAGTAAAAGACTTCTTCAAATTTGCATTAACTGAAATTCCATCTGCGTTTAATCTTGACAATAACTTTGGAATTGAAAATGTCACCATGAAGATTGCCAAAGAAGAATGCACAAAGGATTTGGAAACATACCTTGACAAAGGTATCGAACTATCTATTAAAGAGTCTGGTAATAAGGACAATCAAATCGAAGACGCTATTACGTTTTATCCGATTAAAGGTGTCCTGCAGTCTCTTTCTAATAAAATACAAGAGTATTACTTAGAAAATCCAAGCTAATGAAAAATAAATTGAATCTCATAGTATGCTTTGTCGCAATATTTACGTTATCATCTTGTCATTTATTTAATGACAAGGAAGAAAATAAAGAAACGAATAACAATACGCCTACAGTAGAAGGTATCTCGCAGGAGATAAAAAACAAGATTGCGGCTCAAGACACATTAATGAATGCCCTTGTGTTGAAAGTAGATACTTTAGCACAAGCTTTAACTCAGGCTCAAAAGGAGAATACAGAGTTTAAAGCTCAAATCGAGAAACTGGAAAGTCCTAAAAGTACTTGGGGCTATATGACACTTGCATCCTTTGTCGTAGCAATCATCGCACTGGTTCTATCTTTTTTAAGGAAAGGAGTTAGTAGAGAGAAAGTTGATGAAATTTTTAGCTATAATTTAGATAAATCAAAAAGAATCGCAGAACTGAAGGTTGCTGTAAGCCAGTTACAGTCTGCACTAAACAACAATAGAGTATCACAGTCTGTGAATACATCACTTCAAAATCTTGATGTGCGCCTACGCTCTGTTGAATCTCTTGTTGCACGCTTGAACAGTAAGCCAAACGAAGTTCACAATATGCCAAACTCATCAGTTAGCCACCGCCAAGAACAGCCTCGTAAGCCCCAAGAACCTGAATACATCAAAATGGGATACGCAAACATTAACAGCGGTAACATCTTTACGAAGATTTTTGATTCTGCCCAAGAAAGTTGTGTTTTCTCAATTAAGTTTAAAAGTGCTACTAAAGGAGAGTTTAACATCATTTCTTTAGACAAAATTAAATCAAGGAATATGTGGCAGGAAATTGTTGAATATACAGGCTCAATTGAAGATGCTACATCATTTAAGGTTGAAGACTATGGCATTTGTGAAAAATATGATGATGTAACATGGCAAGTAACTAAAAAACTTAAAATCAAGCTACAGAAATAAAATGTCTCTTTTAGTTCCAATTATAGTTACGGTTATTATCGCACTACAGATTTTCTTTTTTATAAAGAATGTACTCCGCATGAGAGAGTACAAAAAAATCTTTGCAGAAGAAAAGTCCTGGGGGATTGCCAATAATTCCGAAACGAAATTTGTCTCCGGTATCTATGGATGCGGTAACAAAGTTTTTGAATCCATCAAAGACTCAATCAACAAATACCTAGAAAACAACTCTGGTTCAGTCATTGATTTTTCTCTCTTGAAGGACGCAGTAGACCGCCACTGCGATTCTGTAGAGAATGACATCAATACGCTCACCCCAACTCCGCTATATTGCGGTCTCGCAGGAACTATGGCTGGCGTAATAGTCGGCTTAAGCTCACTTATTACTACTGGTAGTATAACAGACCTCCTTTCATCTGGCTCTGGTGACTTTGGTAGTGCCGCAAGTGGAGTTAACGATCTGCTTTCTGGTGTAGCATGGGCAATGCTTGCTAGTATTATGGGAATCTTGCTAACCACGATAGCATCTCTTCTGTTTAAGAGGTATAAACTACAAGGAGAATCAGGAAAGAACACGTTTTTGGCTTGGCTTCAAGCAAAACTACTTCCAGAGTTGCCTTCTGACACATCTGATGCACTAAATCGTCTGGTCAAGAATCTTAACAAATTCAATAATACCTTTGCTGAAAATACATCCTCACTACGTGGAGCATTGCGTGAGGTAAACGAATCTTATCGCATCCAAGGTGACATTATCAAAGCCGTGCATGACATGGACGTAATGAAGATGGCAAAGGCCAATGTCCGCGTACTTGAAGAACTGAAGGAAAGCACAGACAAGTTAGAACAGTTCAATGAATATTTGGATGACATTCACGGCTATACAGATGCTATCCATACATTTACTACTCAGTTTGAGCATGAGGCTAACCGATTGCATGTTCTAGAAGAAATTCAGCAGTACTTCATGCGCCATAAGGCAGAAATTGCTAAAGATTCTGCTGACGTAGATGTAGCTTTGAGAAACGCATTGCGTACACTGAAGGAGACTGCCAGCCAAAATACAGGTGAACTCAACTCTACACTTGTTCAGCAAGCAGAAGAGTTTAAGCGTATTATTGCCGATGAAAAAGATTCTTTCGAAAGACTGAATAGCGAGCTTCGCGCACAATTCAGTGCAGAACTCACCCAAATCCCAATGTTGCAAAAACAGTTGTCTGAAATTGCAGGAATTCCTGCAAAATTAGACAAACTTATAGAACGCATGGAACGCTCAAATAGTACTTTGGCTTCACAGGTGAGTGAAACAATGACACGCACAGCTAAGGAACTCACAACTGTTTCGTCAAAAGGTGAATCTTCTCCTTATGCTGTTCCTCAAATGATGCCAGGCTGGATGAAGTGGACTATTATTGTATCGGTTATCTTGATAGCTCTCGCTTGCATTTCTAATACCGTTTACAATATATGTTTTGCACCTGACAACTCTACGAAATCCGTAGCCACATGGGAAACAACTGATGATGTTGACTCAACTATGGTTGTTCCACTCCAAGCTGATAGTATTCAAGTGCTATCTGTTCCGCAAACCCATCAACATGATTCAAGCGGTCAACCAAATGTACAGCACCCATAAATTCAAGAAGTTAATATGGCTGAAAAGAAAGAATCATTCTTCTGGACCAGTTACTCTGACTTGATGACGAGTCTTTTCTTCATCATGCTGACTCTTTTTGTCCTCGTTATTGTACTTTTGCACAAGCGAATGGAGGCCACAGAAAAGCAACTTGAAGAAATAAAAAAGGTGGAAGCATCAACCAAAGAACTAGAACGCTCTAAAAACTTTGCATATAAAGCTGAATATAAGAAATATGTCCTCGATGTTCGATGCTTCTTCAATGCAACTAAGTATCAACTGGCAGACCTGCAAGCAGATACCGCAAGCCTACATCAAGCAGGAACTGAAATCAAGGAATTTCTTGATAGAAATGAAAGTAACCAGTACCTGCTCATCATTGAAGGACAGGCTTCTCGAAACTCGCAGAACCTAACAGATGCCAACTACGATTGGAGTTTCCAACGTGCGCTAACACTCATGAAGTATTGGAAAGATATTTGTCACATCGATTTCGGCGCAAATTGTGAAATTCAAATTGCAGGTAGTGGTGACGGCCGATACAATTTTGGCTACACAGGAGGCGAAAACACAGAACGTTTCAAACAGCTCGATGCAACTCTGATGCGCGAAAGAGGCTCTAAAGAAGTAGACAATCAACGCTTTGTTATTCATATAATACCCAAAAACATTATTGAAGATGCTGAAAAGAAAGAGAATTAAATATAGTACTGTCCTACTATGCTTGTCCGCATTGCTTTTTACGTCATGCGCTCACAAGTCAGGACACCGTCATGACCGTGAACGCCCTGGCACCACGATTGCAGACTATCAGGACAGGAAATCTTCACGTCCTTCTTCTCGAAGGAGTAAAATTGTGAACAAGCGCTCCAGTGAGAAACTTGAAGGTTCACAAATTTTCGATCGCTATGGGAGCGCTGTTTTCATGATTTTTACGAGTGACGGTTCAAATATGTTCCAAGGCTCAGGTTTCTTCATTGACAACAATGGTCTTGCTGTAAGTAACTACCATGTTTTCAAAGGTACTGGCATAGGTATGGAACAAATTAAACTAGTCGGTGATGATACTGCGTACAAAGTGGCGGAAATCATAACGAAGAACGAAGATTCTGATTTCATTCTATTTCGTGTTGATTGCGAGAACACTAACTATATTCCAATAGCATCCGACAAACCTAAAATCGGTGAGAAGGTCTATGCGATTGGAAGCCCACGTGGTCTTGAAAACACTTTCTCTTCTGGTGAAGTTTCCCAGTGGCGTGCCGATTACCTTATGCAGATTAGCGCACTCATCGATCATGGCAGCAGTGGCGGTGCTCTCATCAATGAATATGGTGAAGTGGTGGGTATTACATCAGGCTCGTTTGCTGATGGCTCACAAGCCAACCTTAACTACGCCTGGAGCATTGATGCTGTGAAACCCTATATTAAATAGGTTTATGATAACGCGACGTGCATACATCGTACTACTGTTTTCTACAGTACTTGTCCTATCTGCTTGTGGTAGGGATAGGAGACATCGTGCACGTCATCATCTAACGCCAGAAACGGAAGTCACCCCATCCTCCCCCAAAGGTCATGGAGAAGATGCGTCTTCTGCAACAGAAATATGGAGCGAAAAAGTATTTGAATTGTTGGCTCCTGCCATGCCTGGCTATGTTCCATCACAGATATTGGAGCGTCTCGGATATATCACCTCCTACAATCACGATACCAAATGCCCCAACTGGGTAGCATGGCATCTTACAAAAGAAAGAACCGATGGTCCTTTCCCGAGAAAGGGTGTACCGTACTATGATGAAGATGGTACCGCCATCGGTATAGGAGATGTAACTCCCGAAACTCAGCGCGGAGATTACTTTCTTGACCGAGAATCAGAAGAGCCGCGTCAGCTGCTTACAGATTGGCCCAACAACGAATATCGCATGACGCATGGACATATCTGTCCTGCTGCAGATAATCGTTGGAGCAAAGCAGCAATGAATCAATCTTTTCTACTTACAAACATGTGTCCGCAGGACGGAAACCTAAATGGTGGTGGATGGCAGAAGTTAGAAGATAAATGTCGCACTTGGGCGATGCAATTTGGTGGCATCTATATTGTTTCTGGTCCAATTTACTCAGGTGGAAAGGTTTCTCGCACTATCGGTGCAAGTAAGGTGGCTGTTCCCGATGCGTTCTTTAAGGTTGTGCTTTGCCTTGAAGGAACACCTAAGGCAATAGGCTTTCTTTACAAGAATGACTCTTCAAGTCAATCAATCAAAGATTGTGTTTGCTCAGTTGATATTGTTGAAGAGTTGACAGGTTTTGACTTCTTTTACTCACTCTCTGACGATATTGAAGACGTTGTCGAATCTGATGCAAATCTATCTAAATGGAATTAACTGTAGAATGATAGCCAAGTCACATATAATGTCGTAAAGAACTACGATGAGTTGTGGATTATTATCATAAATCATAAGAGTTTGACTCAGTTCTTTAAATTTATCTTGGGCGGGAACTTGCAAAATATCGCAGTTCCCGTCCGTTATATATGACAAATATACATATCGTTATTTTTAGTCTGATTGGCAATTAACTAACATACAGATAAAATGATAGATATTCAACTAAACTTTTCTTCCTTATAGCACAGAAAGTTCACCAAGTCTGCTCTTCCAATTGTCGTATACATCAGATAGTGAGGTATCACGTTGTGGGTATCCACCTTGATACCATCCAATACCTTACCCGACTTCAACTGATAAAACAACTTTCGTCTCATTGAGAAAAACATACTCTTCGTTAGTTCTTTTCCTGTTTCAATAGCAATATCCTCGATGCTTTTAGAAGACTGTCTATAATAGTTCTTATAGGCACTATGCATATAAGATGTCCTCAACATGTGACTGATAAAAGCAGACCAGTTCCTGTGATATGGTTGTTCCGCAGCAACTGATAACTGATGTAGAATTCTAAGATACAACTCAGAAGCTTCACTTACCCATAGAGGCATATATGAAGAAGTAACCGCGATTGCACCAGATTGTATCATAGCATTGGCTACCGTGTTGAAGGAATGATATGTAGGGGCGGTATTGCAGGCAGACAAAAATACCAGCGGCGCAGTTATTCTTCTTTTAGCTATTTCTTCTGGATAAAGTTTCTCGTCACCAATCATCAAATAAGTTTGCCGCAAATCCATATCGACACCACCATGAGTGTCAATCACCAAAAACTGTGGAGAAACCTCTTTAACAGCCTTTTCTAGTTCATCTATTGTATGGCAAGTCCTGGTTTCGAAATCCAATAGAGTTGATAATTCAACAGCATCGTCCTGATATTTTTTAAACTCTTTCTCGCGGGTTCCAAAAACCACCAGCGTATGTTTGATTATGTCACGAGGCACATCATAATGAACCGCTTCGTTTATCACATAGTGCATTAGGCCACCCATTACGGGTGTTTCAGGCATTCGACAAACATCATGACTGAAGCCTAAAGGAACGCCGTCAATATCCATCCATTCTATCGGCAGGTCTGTTATTGCAACTATCTGACGAGGATATTCTTTTAAATGTTTTTTCATCTCTTTTGAAAGAGTTCTATCCACCATATCCTTGCCCACCGTCGTCATCACTTTCTCTATACCGCTTCGTTTTGTTCCTTGCATCAGTTTCTCATTGATCTTTGGATTGACAAACGACAGCTGACGGTCAATATCCTTTCCCAAGAAAGGGAGTCTCAAATAGGGAGAGAACCGATAAGAAGCATGCAGAGTTCCCAATATGTCCAGGAAGTAACTACGGGGTTTAAAGAACAGGTCTACAACTAGTTTGTAAGCTATAGGATGACCACTGGGATTGTTCTCTGCATTGATATTAAAGGTATAGTTCTTAGTAGAGCCTTGTGACAGCACCGTTCTAACAGTCTTGCTTTCATTCTTGTATTTTATTGCATCCAGTTGATTGTGCAATTCATACTGTTTTCTGATATCTGCATTAGTGAACGGCAAAGTTATAACAAGTGGTGCATTCACTTGATCCCATAGGCTATGCCTGTCTTTAATATTTTCTGCCGCTTGCAGTTCGACAGCAGCTAACTGTTGTATTTGTTTCAGAATGAGTCGCTGTCGGTTGAATGTGCCTGATTCTCGCACCGCTTCATTCTTCAGAGCCTCTTCTTCTGCATCTGACTTGTTATTGTGAGGAAAACACCAATTCCCGAAAATATGTTGTAGCGTAAAGGTATTAGGTCGGGTAGGAAGAAAGAATAGACCTCTATCTATATCACGTACTTCACATCGCACACTAAAAGGGGAATCCAGTTTGGACAAATCAACATAGTTTGGTGTTAGTGAATATAAAAACTTAAAGATGCCATCTCTATCGTGGTACACATTTTTACATCCCTCCATGAACCCGGAACCCTCAGGACAGACAAAGGCGAAATTATCCCGTTGTATCTTCTTTACAGCTATTTCAATATGTTTCCTACAATTATGATCGTTTGTACATAGAAAAAACACTGCAGCTTCATTCTGTAGACCCAAAGCACCCAATCTTATATCATCCACTGTATCCTCAAAGACAAACAACACCATATAGCTTAGGTGATTACCTGAGCCATATAATCCAGAGTAATAGTCCACGCCAAGAGCAAAATGCTCCATGCATTGCGGAAAATCACCCAAAGTCATAAGGTATGGGTTAACCAACTCTTCCATGGGGAGAAGAGGATTCCATATCTCTTGCCTTTTTCCTAATAAGAATATGTATGTGATGGGATGCATCATTGATGGATAGCTCTTTTATTCGTAAAACTCTGACGTATCAGCTTCGAATTCAGTCATATCTACCATCTCAAGTTTTCCGTCATTGTATTCAAGTTCCCCTTTCATTGTGAACGGAAAAGACATATAGAATGGGGCATCCGATTCGCGATTGTTATAATCTAACTGAACACCTACACGGCCTTCACATTCTATTAGTATAGATTCATTGGTGATCTCTATACTATTGACAGATACACTCTCCACATCTTCGATGGACGTGTGCGTAGACAGTTCATCAAGGTCAGAGGGTATTCCGCTACTGACAAGATAATCATACACTAACTCTTCTATATTATCAATGACAATCGTATCTTCGTCAGGATAACGTACCGCAATCAAGAAGAACTTGCAGCCAGGATAAGTTTCCTTCAGATAACTCGCTTGCTGTTTAATACGGGCTTTTGTTTCTGCTCTGACATCTCCCGTCTTCACTTCAAAGAAGATGATCGAATCGTCTTTTCGTGCGACCATATCAACCCTATAGTCGCCAATTCGTTCTTCGACTGTTACCTTATAGCCTCTTTTATTATACTGAGCGCAGAGTTGATCCACCGCAGCGCGATGATAGTATTTTTTAAGGTATTGCTTATCAATCTTCATATAAGTCCTCCTTTTCTATCTCTATCATGGTTTCCTTGAAGTACCCGCATTCCACATATATACATTTCACATTGTTTCCTGTCAGTATTTGCAATAGCTCAGCAGATGTATCAGAATCACCATTTATTTGTATCAAGTCATGTTTCTTTGTATATATGACCGTGCTTGTTCTTTGCACAATCTGTTTGTCATCTTCATATATGGTTCCAATCAGCGCATCCCACACTGGCTTGCTGATATTGTCAGCATCGAGGTCTGTGCCGTCACTTGTAAAAAAATACACCTGACCGTACAATTCAATACCCTTACGAAATTTGGGTACTTTTCCATTATAGTTTCTGGAAAAGGCCTCTACTATTGTCCCTTTATATCTCTCACGTTTCTTAGAATCGGAGGAGTTATAAGAAACTGGTGTTGACTTTCTTAATTTTATTATAGCTGATATCATCCTTTATTATTCTCCTTTCTGTAGTACAAACATATCAGAGCAAAACTCCCAAATCGCTTTTTATTCCTTTCTTTATAACTTGTCGTATCCAAACGGGAGCCAACAATAAATCATATTCTATGGTATTTGTCTCTGGCGTTTCCGTGAACAGTTGTCCAATCCTCGATTCAACTTCCTGAGTGATGTTGTTCTTACCGATGTTGCGTAGTGCCTGAACCAATTCCGGCATCAAACGTCCTCGTAATGCAAAGTTCTTGGGTGCCCCATGTTTAAGTGTCACTGGTCGATTCCCTAATTTTAACTTTCGTCCAGACCCGGTAGTCAGAAAAATGGTATTCATGGGTACTTGTGTGGAGAATCCTAAACGATTAGCTGCCGTGGCACCTGTCGGTATGACTTTTGCCTTATCTCGTTTGGCAATCTCTTTCACTAATTCGTAAACAGAAGGGTAAAAGATACCAAAACGAGTTTTACGTGCCTTGACATACACACCTTTAGCTATTCGTGTAATTAATCCTTCTTTCTCAAATATGGCGAGCAGCTTGGTGACGTACCCAACATCATACTGAGGAAAAGAAGAAACAAAGAATATCTCGCCGAACTTACTGCGAGTAATCCTTTTCCTAATCTGTTGTACTACTGCATTCTCCATTGATAATATCTGTAAATTTGGTCGGAATGATAACAAATATTTCCGACCGCAAAGGTACAAAATTTCTTTCATACAACAATACTTTAAGTGTTGAAATTAAGTTTGATTGGCAAATAATAATGCTTTTCTTGTTATATAAATGGAATTCCCATATAAATAATGTATCGCTTTTACTCTAGGAAAGCTACATTGCCAGAAAAAGACACCCCTAAGTATAATTGACATAACAGAATTAATTCATTGTACACTTGTGCCGTAGTTTAAAAAAGTTAAAAACGTTAAATATTCGTCTTTTTTCCAATTCATGGTATCTGCGCAGTCATTTTTCTACCGTTTAATTGGCAAATAGTTGATATAAAGTAATTTGCAAATACTATGCTTGAAGGTGGGCGACGACTTTGGACAAGACAACTTTGCCAAGTTGGTAACTTTTGTTATATCCAGCGGGCTGCTGGGGACAGTGTATTATCTGTTCCAGTCCGTATTAACAGAAGTGCCACTTAGATTGCAGAACGAGCAATGCGAAGGAACCATACCCCTGACCGACCAAGAAGCGGAAGTAGTAACAGAAGATTCAACAGACAACATGAGTATTGAACAAGTCAAAGAATGCTTGGCTGAAATGCCTCCTCAAAGCGAAGCTCAACAAGGATTATTATTAGAGGAACTGCAAGAATCTACGATAGAGATTTCCGATTCGGCAGAACCTACTAACGAGGTTTCTGATACGACAGAGACGAGTTCAGAGCAGCCCGACCTATATGCCCAACGCTGCAAGGAGTATCAGCGTGAGCAGGAACAGAGGCGACAGAATACCATCGATGTCATCATGGAATATGTGACCCGTACCATGTCACCATATATCTATGACAATGAGGAATTGGAAAAGCTCCTTGATGCTATCAGGAAGTGGGCCTATGACTGGCAGCATATTCCTGTGCCAATCAGGTTGAAGTCCACTCTTACCACCCTTGACCTACGGCACTTTGTCTGGAATGTAGCCGAGAGACTGGGCAGCAAGAAAGACTATACGGGCGAAGTACGCGCCATCTTCATTAAGCGTATGTTTCCTGACGTAATGAAAGACATAGAACTTGACAGCATCCGCAATTTCAAGTTTCAGCCCGATACTGGCAGCATCGTGATAGACGAGCCGGATAAGGGTGACTATCATTTCCATTTTTGAGTAGATTTTATGTTTAAAAATCAGCGAAATTCAAAAATA
>Ga0310694_10006803_pt1 | contig 10798 bp, 11 predicted proteins | sample 174DNAGHGhighgp2_FD_203884 | JGI IMG/M metagenome (GOLD analysis project Ga0310694, IMG submission 203884) | Sheep rumen microbial communities from Palmerston North, Manawatu-Wanganui, New Zealand - 1742 DNA GHGhigh gp2 (v2) (version 2) | ecosystem: Host-associated > Mammals > Digestive system... | reverse complement strand
GGTCATGACGTCCGCACAGGTAAAGATCGTATTGAGAAGTGGCTGAAGAAATTAGGCTATCAAGGAAAGCAATAACTTAAAACAAGTATTTGTCTTATTTGCTTAAAAAATCCCTGGGAGTAATACCTGTCTGCTTTTTAAACAGACGCGTGAAGTGATGGGGAAACTCAAAACCAAGCATACGTGAGGTTTCGGCTATGTTGTAGCCTTGCATGAGCAAACTTTTGCCAATGTTGATGACATAAGTATGGATATAACTGATGGCCGTCATACCTGTCTGTTTTCTGAACAGATCGCCGAAATAGTGAGATGAATAATGCATCTGTGAAGCACAGTAAGCTACGGTGGGCAGCCCGTACTGATTCTGTCTCCCTTCGAAATAGTATTTCTCAAGCAGGGCATGAAAGCGTTTCAGGATGTCAGATGAGCCTTTGTCCTCTTCTGAGAGCTGTCGGAGATATATGCGGTTGCAGTATTCTAGCAACAATCGCAGATAGCCAAGCAAGATGTGTCGAAGCGCTGGCGAGTCATCATGATGAGTTAACTCCTGACGCATCTGGTTAAGCAGACTATTGATGGTAAGCCATTCGGACTGTTCCATCCTTAGCGACTCTGTAAAGAAATAGGAGAAGAAAGGGAATGAACGCATACGGTTCTCCAAGTCCGTGTTGTGAATCAATTCTGGCGACCACAATATAGCCCAGCCGCTAAGAGTAAAGAGTTCGCCATGATCCTCCCTTCCGCCCAGTTGCCCTGGTGCTACAGCAATGATTGCCATCTCACCTACATCGGACAGCATCACGCTACCATAGCTGAGTTCGTCAGGAAAGTTACGCTGAATGAACAGTCCATAGACACCATAATTGTTCAAGCTGCTATGCACGGGCGATACCTCGTCATAGCAGATGATACTCAGCAGCGGATGTAACTCCGGAGAACCCGTTTGACGGGCATAAACGTTAGGATTGTCAATATTCAGTATTTTCTTCATGACAGATGCAAAGGTACGATTAAATGAGCAAAAAGCCAAATATATTTGTTTTTTTCAGCGTAATTACCTTTTGAACACAGCCGAAGAGCTATAATTCTGCTAAATTGGTAGATATTCCTGTATTTTGAGTGGTATATTATTAAATAAATATACGTACCTTTGCAGCCATGAAGAAGATTATATTTACAGTAATACTCGTAATTGGAGTACTTGCATCTTGCAATCAAAAAGAGAGTAACAATCAAAACAATGAAGAAATGAAAACTACATTGACATTGACTCAGGAATGGGACAAGGTGTTCCCTTTGAGTGACAAAGTAAACCACCGAAAAGTGACGTTTGAAACACAGTATGGCCTGACACTGGCAGCAGACCTCTATACGCCTAAGGATGGACAAGGGAAAATGGCTGCTATTGCCGTCAGCGGTCCCTTTGGAGCAAGCAAGGAGCAGTCGAGCGGACTCTATGCCATGCGGATGGCAGAGCGTGGTTTTGTAGCCCTGGCTTTCGATCCTTCGTTTACGGGTGAAAGTAGCGGTGAACCCCGTCGCACAGCTTCGCCCGACATCAACACCGAGGACTTCATGGCTGCCGTTGACTTTCTCTCGAAACAAGATAATGTGGATGCTGAGCGCATAGGTATCATCGGTATCTGCGGATGGGGTGGCATTGCCCTCAATGCGGCGGCTGCCGACACACGAATCAAGGCTACAGTAGCCTCAACGATGTATGACATGACGCGTGTCAGTGGTAATGGTTATTTTGACAGTGAGGACAAGGAGGAGTCGCGCCATCAGGCCCGTGAGGCTTTGGCCAAGCAGCGTCTGATTGACCCCACGGCAATGGCTGGCGGAGTGGTAAATCCACTGCCAGAAGATGCCCCTCAGTTTGTGAAAGACTACTACGACTACTATATCACCCCGCGTGGCTACCACGAGCGCAGTGGCAACTCCAACGATGGTTGGCGCGTCATTGGCACGCAAGCATATGCCAATAGTCGTTTTCTCTACTATATCAACGAGATACGCTCGGCCGTTCTTGTGATGCACGGTGAGAAAGCACACTCACGTTATTTCGGCGAGGCAGCTTATCACTATATGGTTGATGGCAAGGCTGAGGGATACAATACCATAGTGAAGCCTAATCCCAATCCTGAGAACAAGGAGTTGCTGATTATTCCTGGAGCAACACATTGTGACCTCTACGATGGTGGCTACACGGAACTGGAAGGCAAGGGTGAGCCAAAGAATCTCATTCCATGGGACAAAATCGCAGATTTTTTCACTCATCATTTAAACAAATAGATGTTCACGCGAGAAAACTCGGAACTTTATAAAAAACATGAAATGAAATACAGTCTCATCCTAATCACGTCTCTGCTCTTCATCTGCTGTTCTTCTGACAGCGAGATGAAGGCAGAAACACCACAAAGCAACAGTACCATGACGATAAACATAACCATTGACGGTACAACACAAAACGTGACACTCGCAAATAATGTGGCGACACAAGCTCTGATTGCAAAGCTTCAAGAAGGTCCTGTCACCATTTCTCTCAACAGCAATGGTGACTTTGAAATATGGGGCTCATTAGGTTTCTCATTGCCAAGAGCCGACGAGTGGTTTGAGGCTCAGCCTGGCGACGTAGTGCTTTATAGCGGTAGCAATATCTGCATTTTCTACGGTCAGAATGCCTACAGCTACACCCCTTTAGGCAAAATTAAAGGGCTCTCAACCGATGCATTGAAATCATTTCTAAAGAGTGGTCAGAGTAACATCTCTGTCACCCTGTCTATGCCAGACACATCCGGCATCGGTCTTGTGGAAGAGTTGGACAAGGAAGATTTCTACTACTCCCTGAACGGTCAAAGAGTAGAGCATCCGACAAAAGGTATTTATATCAAACGCTCGGCCGAAGACCGTTTGCAAGGAAAGAACGGAAAAACGGTCATTTTATGAATAGACATTAAGAGACTAAAATCGGCTGTCCTATATTTATTTTTGTTTAATATAATCCGATGGTGTAACGCCAAAATGTTTCTTGAACTGGCGAGTAAAGTGCTGGGGATAGTCAAAACCAAGTTGTTCTGATGTTTCTGTGATGGTGGCTCCGCTGATAAGGAGTTGTTGGGCACGCTGCATCAGGAATCGTCGGATGTGGGACGAGGCGGTGTCTCCTGTCAATTCGCGAATAAGATCACCGAAGTAGTTGGGTGAGAGGAAGAGTTGCTGGGCGCAATATTTCACGGTAGGCAGACCATGCCGGCGTTGCAGGTTCTGGGTATAGTATTGACGGAGCAGATGCTCAAAGCGGAACAGCAGGTCGGAGTTGGTGGAATGGGCAGACATCGAGAGTTGCTGAGCGTAGTAGCGAGCAATGAGTTCGAGTATCTGTTCTACCTGCGAGGTAACTATTCGCAACGTGTGGGTATCTTCCTCGTGGAGCAGTTCCTGACGAATCTGTTCGAGCAAGTTAACGATGCTCAGACGTTGCTCGTCGGTCATCAGCAGTGCCTCACTGACGCTATAGGAGAAATAGGTGTAGTCATGCATCCGTCGGCCTAACTCTGTATCTCGCAACAATTCGGTATCGAAGAGCAGTGCCCAGCCCTTGGTATGTATCTCCTCACCCATGTCGGTCTTGCCACCTATTTGTCCTGGGGCAACGCACATCAGCGCATGGCGATGCAGGTCGTATTGCAGTTGACCATACGAAAGGTTTTCCAACTCCTCGTCACCGATGAAGAGGGCATAGACATCGTAGTTATTGAGTGAGTGGCGACAGTGCTCCAGCTCATCGTAATGAATTACAGAGACGAGCGGATGCAGTTCAGGAGCACCGATGTAGTGCGCATAGTCATTGACGTTGTGAACTCTAAGAATCTTTTCCATTATCAATTAGTAAATTACTCTTACCCAAGTTGCATTCAGAGCAGAGTGTCTGTAAGTTTTCCATCACCGTCTCGCCACCTTTGGACCAAGGATATATATGGTCAATGTGAAGTATCACCGTCGGGTCGGTAGCAGGTGACTTTCCGCATTTGCAGCACTTGAAATGGTCACGAGCCATAACTCGAAATCTCATACGAAGATTAATATTACGGTTGGTTTTATGCCTGATGGTAATTCCTTCGGCGTTGGTCGTCAGTGGCTCTATCGTTTCTGCAGGTTCTGTTTGCGAGTCTTTGTCGTTGTCATCGTCAGAGTTGATGTAAGCTACAAAGGCTTCTAATGCCTTGCGCCAACTACCAAAACGATTACACAGAACAGTTTCAGAAAAACGAAATAATCCTCCGTTCCTAGCTTCTATATATTTCGGCTGTCTACCTAACAATATCCATACCCGCTCTATTTCTTCAAAGATTTCTTTATTTGTATATTTTCTATTTGGTCCTGTCCTAAAAGGCGTTGGTTCTAATCCTGCGGCTTTTAAGAGTCCGTTCCACCCTTTATACTTTTTTTGCCGTATACCAGAAGCGTATATTCCATATTCTTCATATTCGTTCCTTGAAACAAACGATTTCCCCAATTGTTGGGCTACGCGACGTATATCTTCAAAGAAAGCCTCATCGGATTCACAATACTTGTGTTGTTTATATAGTTTCACTCTCTCCAAAACCAGGCCCGCTTTCTTCAAAGCTTCATTCCATGTGCCAAAACGACGGGCTATTGTTGCAGGATTATATGCCCCATGCTGCTTATACTCTTTCTGTGTTAAAGATTCTTGCTGCAAAAGACTTGCCACTCGTTTCACGTCGGCAATCAGTTTTTCATCAGATGTATTGCGATGATATTCATTCAGCACAAACTCCATAAGCAAATTTTTTTGTTATTTCTTCTTTATCTCGGCATCCACGACAAAGATGTCACCATCGCAGTCACGAAGGACATTTCGGGGAATCAAGTCCCAGACAGTATAGTCGGGATTGGAATAACGTCCCACAACATCCTCACGATTGAAGCCGAGGGCGGCCATATAGGTGTCAATGGCAATTTGAGGCGTAGGTTCAGCATTTTTCACAAGGTCTTGCCGTAATATAGGCATGATGGTACGGCCATCGAAACCTGTAAAAGCATGGAGCTGGTAAAAAGTATCGGGGAAAATCTCATTGTGCATCCAGACTTTCTCAAGCAGGCGGAGGATGCTTCCGCTGTTCAGCAAGTTGTTAACCTTAAAGATAATATCGTTTGAAACGTAGGTGTCATTCTCGTTGCCACATGGTCCTGGTGTTCCCAAATCGAACACTCGTTCCATGGGAATCCACAAACCATTCTCTTTAGCAAAGAGTTCTGCCACTCGCTGCTCAGCCTCAAATGAGCTTACATACGACTGGCCATCTCTACGTTGCGTTTCATATAGTTTGCAGCGTCGACGGAATTCATCGGCGATTGCTTCGATTCTTCTATTTTCCGCCTCTTGCGCTCCGATGCTTCCTTGTGGAACTGATTGAAATAGGTCATTGTTCATTTCGTTTTATAGATTATACGATGGCAAAATTACAACTTTTTTTTAAGAAACAAAAAAGAATCCGTAAAAATGGTTGATTTATCTGCAAATCGTATTGGTATTAGTTGTAAATAAATCCTTAACTTTGCACCCTGTTAACAATTAAAATATTGAAGATTATGAGCAAGATTGCATTAGGCACCTGGGCCTGGGGCGCAGGAGCATTTGGAGGAGACAAGGTATTCGGCAGCAAGACCGACGTGGAGAATCTGAAGCCCGTATTCGATGCAGCAATGAAGGCTGGGCTGAGTCTGTGGGACACGGCTACAGCATACGGCATGGGCGAATCGGAGAAAATTCTCGGCTCTTTGGCAAAGAACTACAAGCGTGAGGACGTACAGATATCTACGAAGTTCACTCCACAGATAGCCGAGTTCTATGACAACAACGTGGAGAAGATGGCCAATGCCTCTATTGAGCGCATGGACTGTGACTACATCGATATCTACTGGATTCACAACCCGATGGATGTGGAGCGCTGGACGCCAGGACTGATTCCCCTACTGAAAAGCGGTAAGGTAAAGCGCGTGGGCGTTTCGAACCATAACATCAAAGAGATTCAGCGTGCCAACGAGATTCTCGCCGAGGCAGGTTTCAAGGTGTCTGCCGTGCAAAACCATTTCTCTTTACTCTATCGAAGCAGCGAGAAAGGTGGTGTGCTGGATTACTGCAAAGAACAAGGTATTGAGTTCTGGGCCTACATGGTTTTGGAGCAGGGTGCACTTTCAGGAAAATACAACAAAGAGAACCCACTGCCCGAGGAGAGCGAGCGCGGCCAAAAATACAATCCCGTGCTACCGCAGTTGGAAGCCCTGACGAATGAAATGAAAGCCATTGGCGAAAAGTATGGTGCAAGTTGTTCGCAGATAGGTGTTGCCTGGGCAATCGCCAAGGGCACGATGCCCATCATCGGAGCCACAAAGGAGCGCCATGTCATTGAAGCAGCTGAGGCCGCAAAGATTCAGTTGACGACCGAGGAGGTAGCCCGTCTGGAACAACTTGCAGATGCCACTGGCATTGACACCCGTGGCGGTTGGGAGCACTCAATGGAATAAACTTACAAGGCAATAAAGCCCACAGCTATACCATACCCGGCATTTCTTGGATAATCCTGACCTCCCAAGAGCCAAGTGGTATGTTGCAAGTTACGCTTGCTGACATTTCCTACACTTGCTCTTTCGCTCGCAATAGCGTTCACACTGGGCACAGATATCGTAACCGAGCATCGCACCGAGGATGAAGTCTTCCTCGGGCGATAACTCGTTAAGCGGACGTGTGACAAACAGACGGATGGCATCGAGACACTCGCGGCGGCCGAAGTAAACGTTGACGTTCTCCTTACCGGCGGGCTGCACCACATAGTCAATTGCCTGCCGACTCAGCCGCTGGACGGCAAAAGCTTCGTAGCGGCGGTTGCACGTAAAGAGAATCATCCTGCGAACACCTTTCTTATATTCATAGATGTGGTTCATCAGGACTTTCAGCTCTGCAGGGGTCGCCAGAGGATAAAGAAATCGTATAGCCAAAAATAGGTATATGTAATGGAATGGTGCCCGCCTCCCCGCTTTGATTATCAGTAAAATGTGTAGAAGAATCCGTAAATCTGGTTATACAGGTTTGCGAACTTCTTTGTAATTTTGCACCCGTTATGAGAATAAGATTATTGATTTTGAGTTTTATAACAGCATTAACGGCTATGGCACAGGGAGTGATAGATGTACACAGCCACATCATTACTTCAGAGTTCTTGACGGCTCTGGAAAGTGAGGGGCGGCTGATGGATGAGGGGTTCCCTCTGCCAAAGTATGACGCAGAAACCCATTTGAAGTGGATGGACGAAACAGGTATCGAGACATCGGTGCTGACGCTTGCGGCTCCGCAGCCCACATCTGCTAAAGTGATACGTAGCACAAACCAGACCGCCGCAAAACTAAAGCAGCAGCATCCCGACCGTTTCTTGTTTTGTGCTGCCCTACCCTTGCCTGACGTAGATGCAGCCATTCGCGAGGCCATCTATGTGCTTGACACGCTGAAGGCAGACGGCATCAAACTGGCAACAAACGTAGAGGGGCAATATCTTGGGGCACCTGAACTGGACACCCTGTTCTCTGTGCTGAACGAGCGAAATGCCGTCGTCATCTTGCACCCCCATCGTCCCGAGCCTGTGAACCGCCAGGTAATGCAGCAGACACCGCTCGCCATGCAGGAATATCTTTCAGAGACCACCCGTGCCGTCACTAACATGATCAGCCGCAACGTGCTGGCTCGTTATCATAATATAAAGGTGGTGGTGCCCCACTGTGGTGCCTATCTGCCGCTGGCCATACCGCGCATGAAGTCGCTGACGACGGTAATGCAGAAGAACAAGATGGTGGGTGAGATAGACTACGAGGCCAATCTCGCTGCCCTCTATTACGACCTGGCAGGCGCACACAGCCCTGAGGTCATCCGAATGCTGCTCACCATCACCACCCCTGACCATCTGCTCTATGGTTCTGACTATCCCTATGTGGCTCCGCAGGTACTCACACAAAGTCTCCGACGTATGAAGCAGTATCTCACGACAGAGACAGACCTTGCACCGTTTAAGAAGATGATTCTTCGAGAGAATGCTCACCAATTATTCAGATAAGACAATGAGAATTATAACAACCATCGTTGCGCTATTCATGGCAGTAACGAACATCCAAGCACAAGATAATATGAAAGAGAATGTAGATTTCAACGTATGGCCCAAAGGCGAACTGAACAGCGCCTACGCCCAGTATTTCATTGGTAACAGCTATCTGGCTCCGCTCGATGCTGAGAACGGCGGCCCCGTTAACGTCACCTTCGAACCGCGTTGCCGCAACAACTGGCACATCCACCACAAGTCGGTGCAGGTACTCGTATGTGTAGCTGGATACGGCTGGTATGTAGAGGAAGGCAAGGAGCCTGTAGTGCTACGTCCTGGCGTAGTTGTCGCCATCCCTGCCGAGGCGAAGCACTGGCATGGAGCTGCCAAGGACTCATGGATGCAGCACATCACCTATATGACAAAGGTAGAAGACGGCGCTTCCAACGAGTGGCTGGAGCCAGTAACAGATGCTGAATATGACAAACTGCCTGCCAGCGGTGCTATGCTCAGCGTCACCGATGCTGAATACATGCAGCGTTTCGAAGCCTTTGCATATGGTGAGGTGGTTGAGCAGGTGAAAACGCGTCTCGATGACCACACCCGCTACATCGGCTATCTGGCAACCCTCTTAGGCTGTCAGGGCATTGACGAATACCGTGAACTGCTACCCGAAGCACTGGACAAGGGCGTGACACCAGTCGAAGTGAAAGAAATCGTCTATCAGGCTACGGCCTATTTAGGCATGGGGCGCGTCCGTCCATTCCTCTCGGCTACCAATGAGGTGCTGACCACCCGCGGCATTACCCTGCCGTTAGCTTCACAGCAGACCACCACGATGGAGAACCGCCGTGAGGCTGGAACCGAGGCACAGATTGGTTGCTTCGGCGACGGTATGCGTGACTTCTGGAAGTCTGGACCAGAGGACAGCCGACACATCAACAAGTGGTTAGCCGACAACTGCTTTGGCGACTACTACACCCGCACGGGTCTCGATCTGAAGATGCGTGAACTGATTACCTTCTGCTTCCTTGTTGCCCAGGGTGGATGCGAGCCACAGTTAAAAGGCCACATCGCAGGCAACTACCATGTAGGCAACGACAAGGACATGCTCATCGCCGTCATTTCATCCAACCTTCCTTTCATCGGCTATCCCCGTACACTCAATGCCCTCAACTGCATCCGTAGCGTAGAAACAGACAAATAAATCAAGATTATAACATTGAAGAGAACTATCCTAAGAAAATATTGGCTAAGTGATTGTAAGAACATAATAGACATAATATGGAATACGTAAAACTTGGAAATTCTGATCTCCATGTGTCACGCATATGTTTAGGCTGTATGGGATTTGGCAATGCAACTATCGGACAACATTCGTGGACGATTGGCGAGGAGCCGACGCGGGAGATTATCCGTCGCTCGTTGGATTTGGGTGTAAACTTTTTCGATACGGCTATTGCCTATCAGTTAGGCACATCCGAGCAGTTTGTGGGCCGTGCCTTGCGCGATATGGCACGACGTGATGATGTGTTGGTGGCTACTAAGTTCTTGCCACGTACGGACGAAGAGATAGCCAAAGGTATCGATGGCCGTCAGCATGTGCTCAATAATATAGATAGCAGTCTGCAGCACTTGGGCATGGACTATGTTGATTTGTACATATACCATATCTGGGACTACAAGACTCCCGCCGAGGAAATTCTGGAAGGTATGAACGAAGCAGTGCGCATGGGCAAGGCTCGCTACATCGGCATCGCCAATGCCTACGCCTATCAAGTGGCGAAGATGAATGCACTGGCCGAACGGAACGGTTGGGCAAAGTTCATCAGCGTGCAGAACCACTACAACCTGATTATGCGCGAAGAGGAGAGAGAGATGTTCCCCTTCTGCCATGAAGAGAACATTGCCATGACACCCTACAGCGCATTGGCCTCCGGAAAACTGGCCAAGCGGCCGGGCGAGACTTCGAAACGACAAAAAGAGGACTCGTTCATGCACTTTAAGTATGATGCCACTTCCGAGCAGGATAACCTTATCGTGGAGCGTGTTGTGGAACTTGCCGACCGTTATGGTGTTGAGATGACACAAATATCATTAGCCTGGCTATTGACAAAGGTAGAGTCGCCCATCGTCGGAGCTACAAAACTGCACCATATTGAAGGAGCCGTAAAGTCTCTCGATGTTCACCTAACGGCAGATGACATCCACTATTTGGAAGAACCCTACATGCCGCACAACCTTTCTGGCGTAATGGCAGTCAACAAACCTGTAATGAGCGAGAAACCAGTATGGGAGACTGCAAGTAATAATAAATAATTATTATCGAACGGATTCTTCTTTTTTCTTTTCACGATAATCTTTTGGAGTAAGACCAGTCTCACGTTTGAAGAAGTTGTTGAAGGCTGGCGGATTGGCAAAATGAAGACGCTCGGCTATTTCATAGGTCAGCAGGCTGCTGGTGCGCAACAATACCTTGGCACGAAGCACGATCGCACGGTTGATCCAATACATCGCACTATGTCCGCTGGCACGGCTGATGACGGCAGAAAGGTGGTGGGGAGTGATGTGCAGTTGGCCGGCATAATAAGGGATGTTACGTTCCTGCTCGCAATGTCGGCTTACCAGCGTCTTAAACTGCTGGAAAAGCTCTTGATGACGGGAGACCGCTTTTTTATCTACAGAAC
>Ga0310694_10006802_pt1 | contig 10801 bp, 9 predicted proteins | sample 174DNAGHGhighgp2_FD_203884 | JGI IMG/M metagenome (GOLD analysis project Ga0310694, IMG submission 203884) | Sheep rumen microbial communities from Palmerston North, Manawatu-Wanganui, New Zealand - 1742 DNA GHGhigh gp2 (v2) (version 2) | ecosystem: Host-associated > Mammals > Digestive system >... | reverse complement strand
ATACACCGCAGGACCCACTTGGAAAGCAAAATCGTCCTCTATGACAAAGTGGAGCTGGCTCACGCGGACCGGGAAAAGGAACTCCTCGAAGACCTGAAAAGCCGGACAGGGCTGGACATAAGGAGGTTGGAGGTGGGACATATCGACTACCTGAAAGATGTGGCTTATGTGAAGATCTTCTATTTTTCCAACAAGCCTGAAAACACGGTAAACCACCTGACAAAAGTGAAAAACGACATTTTTTTTGACAACAACGGACAATAATGGAAAAAGTGACAATGAATGCATGGGATTCGTTTGCCATTGGGGCAAAACAATTTTTGAACAATGTTGTGTTCCAGTATGTGCCGAAACTGATTGTGGCCACCATCGTGCTGGTGGTAGGGTGGAAGCTCATCAACTTGCTGAACAAGGTCTTACAACGGACCCTTGAACAGCGCAGAATCGACTTGTCGTTGCAGCAGTTCCTGCATTCGCTGGTGGACATTGTCCTGAAGGTGCTGCTGGTGGTGACCGCCATGGGGGTCATGGGCATCGAGATGACTTCCTTCATCGCTTTGCTCGGTGCTGCCGGTGTGGCCATCGGGATGGGATTGCAAGGCACATTGCAAAATTTTGCAGGTGGTGTTATCATACTGATACTAAAACCTTTTCGCGTCGGAGATTACATAGAGCAAGGCCCATATGCCGGTTATGTGGACAGCATCCAGATCTTCAACACGACACTGCGGACGTACGACGCGCGGAAAATCATCGTACCGAATACTGAGTTGGCCACCAAGTCGTTGGTGAACCACTTCAACCTGCCGCAACGCCGCGTGACCATCGAAGTGGGGCTGGCCTACGGCATGTCTGTGGAGAAAGCCAAGGAAGTGCTGTTGAGGGTGGCGGCCGAGAACCCGCTGGTGCTGCATGAACCGAAAGCTCCATTCGCCACACTGGAGAATTTCGGTGAAAGCTCGCTCAACATGCGGCTTTACGCCTGGACTCTTCCGCAAAACTACTGGTCCACACTTTACTCGTTGAACGAGGAAATTTACAACGCTTTCCTCAATGAAGGACTGGAGATTCCGTTCAACCAAATGGATGTCCACATCCGTGACGCGGAAAAATGAGTTCCCGGCACGGCGTTTCGAAATATTGTGTACCTTTGCCGTTTCAAATTTGAGACGATGAATACGACAAGACAACAAAAAATCGCAGCCATGCTTCAACGTGAACTGGCGAACATCTTCCTGCAGGACAGCCGCAACATCTACAAATGCATGATTACGGTGACGAATGTGACCATCACGTCCGATTTGTCCATCGCTCGCGCCTACTTGAGCATCTACAATACAAAAGACAAAGACCTGATAATCAATCTAATCAAAGAAAATACCAAAGAAATACGCTATCGACTCGGCCAGCAAATTCGCAATCAGATGCGCGTGGTCCCTACTTTGGAGTTTTTCCTTGACGACACTTTGGACTATCTGGAACATATCGACGAACTTTTGAAGAAGTAGTGGACAAGAAGTCGCATAGAACGGCCCTTTTCCTGGCATGGCGATATCTTTTCTCCAAAAAGGAGCATAATATCATCAATGTCATCTCAGGCGTGTCGATGATCGGCATCATGGTCAGCACCGCTGCCCTCGTGGTCGTTTTGTCCGTCTTCAATGGCATGTCAGACATCATCGGCGGGTGGTTCAACGCCTTGCACGCTGATTTTGAGATTACCCTTAAGGAGGGGAAATCTTTCGCAGTGGATGACTTTCCCCTGGCACAATTACAGCAACTTCCTGAGATCAAATCCGTTGACGAGATTGTCTGCGACCTTGCGTTGGCCAATTATGAGGAACGGCAGGAATTGCTTTATGTCAAGGGAATTCCCGACAACTACTTGCATGACAATCACTTCGAGAATATGCTGATTGATGGGGACACGGCGTTGTACAAACTCCGCCAGCCGTGTGCCATCTTAGGCAGTGGGGTCGCAGGTAAACTGGAAGTCAACTTGTTGAGCTATGAGTTGATGAAGATGTATTATCCCAAACGCACCAAAAAGAATTTCTCCAATCCCGCCGATGCCTTCAACACCCAGTATATCATCGCGAACGGGGTACTGGCCACGAACACCAATTATGACGAAAATTACATCTTCTGCCCCATCCATTTCGTACGGGAACTGATGGGCTACCAGAACGAGGTGACATCCGTCGAAGTCCATCTGGCCGAAAAAGCGAATATGGCTAACGTGCGGAGACAAATCGCCGATATTATCGGGGAAAAGTACGTAATAAAGGACAAATATGAACAGGAAGAGTCCCTTTACAAGACCATGAAGTCGGAAAAGTTCATGATCTACCTCATTCTGGCTTTTATTTTGCTGCTCGCAGCCTTCAATATCATAGGGGCTTTGGGCATGCTAATTCTCGAAAAACAGACGGACACGGCCGTATTGTTCAGTATGGGTGCATCCAAATCACTGATACAGAGAGTATTTTTATATGAAGGAGTGTTGGTGTCCGCATTAGGAGGCGTGGCGGGAACAATCTTGGGTGCGTTTATCTGCTTCCTGCAACAGACGTTCCATTTGGTAAAACTTGGAGGTGGCAACACCCACTATATCATCCCGTACTACCCCGTCCGCATTCATTTCGCAGACATTCTCGTCGTTCTACTTACAATACTCGTAATCAGTATCTTAACATCTTTAATTCCCGCTTATAACCTTAAAAAATCAGCCTTGTATCGAAATACGGCCTTATGAAAAAGCAGATCACCTTACTATTCTTGATGTCGATTGTCGTCGCCCTTCGTTCGCAAACGGCAATCGGCAGTTTCAACGCCCACATACCACAGCATGCCTTCATCTCGTTGGCTTCTGACCAAACATCGATATATGCCGCCGCCAACAATGGAATCATGATTTTGGAAAAAAACACGATTTTCAATTCAGAACCGACATTCCACAAATGGACAAAAGTGGAGGGCCTTTCCGATATAGACATTGCCAAAATCCATCATGACGACACCTATAAAGCACTGATTATCTGTTACAACAACGGGAATATTGATGTCATTCAGGATGACAAGCTTATAAACATCCGGGATGTGAAGGACAAGTCCATCACCGCCTCCAAGCAGATACAGAATTGCCGCACAATGGGAGATTGCGCATATCTGGTCTATCCTTTTGGGGTGGTGCTTGTGGATATGAGGGAGTGGATTATCACGGACACTTGGTTTACGAAACGAGGAGGGGAACAACTTATAGCCACCGACATCGCCCTTTTTGGCGGACGCTACTACGTCTCCACCGACAAAGGGGTTTTCAGCATCCAAGCTTCCTCGACCGTGCAGTCCGATTTTTCCCAGTGGCAACCCGAGAACGAGTGGAACATCTCCTTTTTGACAGAAGCATCGGGCCAGCTATTCGGGGTTGTGGTTGCGTCCGACATCAACCAACGGGACACTTTGTGCGTGAAGACGCAGTCGGGGTGGTCGCTTACAGACCACGCCTATCTATCTGTGCGTCAACTATCAAATCGGCATGACACGCTGATAGTATGCACTTGGGATGCCGTGCAACTGCTTGATCCGAATATGGAAAACATCTACCAAGCCTCCTGGTACAAAGACGGCTACTACCCGGATGCGCGCGCCTGTTTGCTGGAGGGAGATGCAATATGGATCGCCGACCATGTTTTCGGACTGGTGTACAACAACATGACATACTATACGAATCGTTTCTTTTCGTCTTCGGGACCATATACGGACTATGTGGAGTCGGTGGTTTCCCACAACGGGGTGGTTGCGGTGTCGCATGGGTCGCGCAAGGGTTCTTCTGCCTACTCTCCGGCTTTCAAGTATCCGGTTATCAGCTGGTACCAGAATCAAGAGTGGCAGTACAACGACCTCGATTTTCTCCAATACGACCCCCAACGTGCCACGTATGACTTGAACGGGATTGCCATCAACCCTCGGAACGCCTCGGAATGGGCAGTCGCTTCGTGGGGAAACGGGCTTTTCCTATGCAAGGATCATCGCCCTGTTGAACATTACAACGCACGGAACTCCATACTGGATTCCACCAGCAATGGCCTTACGCAAGTGTCTGGTGTTCAATATGACAAAAAGGGGAATCTCTGGATGACCAACAGCGGGTGCACCACTATGCTAAAGATGCTTGAGCCGGACGGGACATGGCATTCCTACAATATCGGAAATGGCCAGGATGGAGTCGTGGCGGAACATCTCCTCGTGGATTCGCGCGGCTACAAGTGGGTTAATTTCCCCAGAGAGTTCGGGATGAGCTACCATCTTGTCGCCTTCACGGAAAACGGGACCTATGACAACAAGGGTGACGACCGAATCGCCAGAATCGACATGAATGTGGCCGCAGAAGTGAGCTCATCGACGGTGTACTGCATGGCAGAGGATCTTGACGGAGAAATTTGGATCGGCACCGACAAGGGGGTGAAAGTGATTTACTACCCCAGCCATATTTTTGACGGCAATGTATTCCCCCGAAACATCCTGCTGGAACAGGACGGTTATGTGTCCGTATTACTGGAATATGAAGAAGTCACGGCCATTGCAGTAGACGGCGCCAATCGGAAGTGGATAGGCACCAGCAAGGCCGGGGTATTCCTGATGAGTGAAAACGGCCAAGAACAGCTGCTTCATTTTACGGCTGAGGACAATCCGCTGTTTTCCAATCAAATCATTGATATCAACGTCAACCAGTTCACGGGCGAGGTCTTCTTTGCCACCTCGAAAGGGTTAGTGAGCTACAAGGGTACGGCCACATCAGGTTTCGAGACCTACGCGGACTTGCCTGTCTATCCCAATCCCGTACCACACGAATATACGGGTGTGGTTGCCGTCAACGGTTTGAAGACAAACTCGTTATGTAAGATTACAGACAGCTCTGGCAAGTTGGTTTGGCAGGGTTACAGCGATGGCGGGCAGCTGGCTTGGTATTGTAAAGATCATTTTGGCAGACGGCCGGCTACCGGGGTCTATTATGTGATGGCTTCGGATGACGAAGGAAAGGAGAAAATTGTGACCAAGTTCGTGTTCATCCATTAATGTCTCGAGATATGATTGTTTCCACTCCCGGAATCGTGTTGCGCGCCACCAAATATGGCGACACCTCCCTGATTGTGAAAATCTTCACGCGACAACAAGGGAACCAGTCGTTTATTGTTAAAAATGCCTTTCGGAAGAACAATCGGTTTGCAGCCTCATATTTCACGCCGTTGGCTCAAATGGACATCTCATACGATGACCACAGCAAGAGCACTTTGAAATATTTGAAGGATGTATCCCCGCGCCGCGCTTTGAATCCGCTTTACTACGAACCGGCCAAAAGCTCCATCTTGCTGTTTTACAATGAAATACTATACAAACTATTGATGGAGGCAGGTGAAGACGAAGCGTTGTTTGCCTTTTTGCAAGAAGAAATTGACAAGGTTCACCAAACACAAGGGAATCTGGCGGAGTTGCCGTTACGTTTCCTTTTGCGGCTCAGTGCGGTGCTTGGCTATTATCCCGAAGACAATTATTCCCTCCGGAATTGTTATTTTTCGCTCCAAGAGTGCCAGTTCCAGCCGCTTTATGCGGAGAATGCAGGGTATCTCACCGCGCGGCAGAGCGAATATCTGCATCGTTTGTTGAGCGATGAGAAACCGCTACACGTGGAGCGTGACATGCGCGTGTCAGTACTCAAACAGTTGGTGACCTACTTCCAGATGCACAACGAGCAAATCCGAAAAGTGGAGTCCTTGGATATTCTGTCAACAGTTCTCCATTAGCTGCCTGTGACTTATTTTATCCCACGGGCCGCTTTTATCTTGTCGTACGCCTCATTCACCTTGGTAAACTGTTCTTCGGCTTTCTTTCGGACATCCTCGCCGAGGTGACTCACTTTGTCGGGATGGTACTTCATGGCGGCCACGCGATAAGCTTTCTTCACCTCCTCATTAGTCGCGTCGGAGGAGACACCCAGGATTTTGTAGCAGTCGTTGAGGGAGGGTCCGTTGTTGCGTTCGAAAGTGCGGCCATTGCCCGACTGGTCATAATAGCCTCTGCTGTAATTTCCTGAATATCCGCTGTTTCCACTACGACTGTAACCGCCAAACGGGTCACTTCCTGCGTAGGATGAACTCACGTACATCATCTTGACAGCCTCGTAGGTCAGGGGGTCAACACCGCACCAGCTGGCAATCTGCTTGATAGCAGCGAGTTCCTGCGGGTAGGCGTTGCCGTCGGCTGTGGCGAACCCGAAAAGGCATTGCAGAATGGCGATCTTCTCGTGAATAGTGGCAAACTGGCGAATATTGCCACATGCTCTCTGACAGTCGGATGCAATTGTTTCGCTGTTGAGAATGTCACGGAAACGGATCATCATCTGGGAGAGGTCGCTGTGTGGGAAAGTCTTTTGAAAATAGTTTTTGCAGTAGTCGAATTCCGACTGCAGTAATCTGTTGTCATCCGCTTTGGCCACATGGGCGATGAGGGTCAGCATCTGTTCCTCGAACTGCTCCGGATTGTTGTAATACTGACTTCTGCCTTCCTCGAACTGCTCCTGCGCCTTCTTCGCCCGACGGTTGTTGCGAATGCTGTCGAAGATTGACCCGATGAGGAATCCTCCAAAGGCTCCTCCAAATCCGCCGATGGCCAACCCGATGATGCTGAAGATTAGGGTGTAGATCATGTAGAGGTATGGTTAAAGGGTGAAGGTTCGCGTTTGGATCTTTTGTGTTGGCTGTCGTTACCAAATGTGGGCGTCCTCGGTGAACCAATTGCCCTGTAGGCGCAAGGTCTGTTCGATGACATCTCGTACGGCGCCGTCGCCGCCGTTACGGAGAGAGATGTAGTCGGCGAGTTGTTGGATTTCGATGGAGGCATTGGCAGGACAGCATTTCACACCGGCAAGCTTCATCATCGGATAGTCAGGGATGTCGTCACCCATCACGAGTACCTCTTCGGGTTTGAGCTGGTTGTCGTCGAGGTATTTGTTGAAAACATCGATTTTGTTGCTTACCTTCAAAAACATTTCCATGCCATGGAACTCTTTGAAACGTAGTCGCATGGATTCGGCATAACCTCCGGAGATGACCGCGATTTTATAGCCTTTTTTAAGGGCATGGTGCAATGCGTAACCGTCTTTGACATTAGTGGCGCGCACTTGCTCGCCGTCGGCCATCACATAAACCATCCCGCTCGACAGCACGCCATCAAAGTCAAAGACAAAAGCCTTGATATTGAGCAGTTTTTCTTTATAGTTTTTCATATATCTTTGTTTTTTCCCCAACACTGAGCTTGGTTCATGGGATGGGGTGAATCTTTTGGTTTTTATATAACTGATGTTTAACTTATAGGATTATACCCTGCCTTACGGTGGCAAAGATATACTTTTTTCAAATACGTCATCACATATGCAACGGGCAATTTGCTACAGACAATTTTTTACAAAGTGTAATCATCTGTGTTTTTTGTATTTAGCTAACACCCGCAACCCTCTCTCTTAAGTTCTGGGCGTCGCTTAAGGCCGCACAGGAAGTCATTCCGCAGTCGTCCGATGTGAGTGCGCGGCCCCCGAAAGCGCGTTTTACTGGCAAAATCGCACAAATCACTCCACACCAACGGATGGGGAAAGTTGTGATACCCGTAAGAAAATGCGATTTAAAGGCGGAGCCTGTCGTATGGACGGCTGGTGTACAGCTGCAGGTGCCACCGCCGGCTGCGGAAGACCCAGCGAAACGGGACCTGGACAAAGCGGCGGTCCGGTTTTTTCTTGAAAACCTCCTGGCGAAAAATAATTCCGCCGAAACTGTTGATTCTGTCGTTTTTAACTTGTATTTTTGCAGCCATATTTCTCGTCTATTGTTTGTTGACTTAATCAATCGCAAAAACAGGTGAAAAATACGAGAAAAGCAAGTCATTGCTGATTTATTTATTAACAATGACTTGCTGACTTATCAACAGCTAAAATTGAAGGTAGTTTACGGAATTAAAGTCAATCAAAAATGAATACAAGAAAGTTCCTTTTCCCGATACTGCTTCTGTGGACTTTCCCTGCATGTTTTGCACAAAGCACCACATCCCAGGGTCCGAAAATCAAAATGGATGTTGCTGCACGACTTGCTGTGTTGGCCGAGGATGACCGTAACCTATGCTTCAGCGCTGTGGATCAGAATGGTCAGAACAAAGATGACGAAATGTTTATCGTTGTTTATGACAAGGTCAGCCGAACAGTGGTTCAGGAGCACGAAATCGACGAAGACTATGGGTTCTCCACAGCTTTCATGCGAGATGACAACGTGGTGCTTGAAGGCTCCAAGTACAACAAGAAAACCAAAAGCGTGGACTTTTTCCAATACGCTTTCCCGGTTAAGGAAAAGCGAAAGGGAAGGATTGTGACCACAACGGTGTACAGTGTGCCAGCCGCGGGCATGAAGCAGAGTTTCTCTATCATTCTGCAATCCCCCGACAAGCAGAAACTGGCGTATGTGACTTATCTGAAACCACAGAAGCGCAACTTGGACGGCTACACCATAGACGTGAATGTCTGCGACCTTGACGGCACAACGATCCATCGCGTTTCCGAGACCGTTTCCGGCATTTGCCCGTTTTCAGGGAAAGGATTTCTTTCAAATGATGGCACCGTCTATTTGGAAGAACATATCGTCACTGGTCACAACACTTCGTACGGTTTCCTGTCGATGAGCAGTTCAAGCACGACAGGTTATCGCTATGTCACGTTCACTTCCGGCGAGGTCAAATACGTGCCGATGAACGAATTTGTCAAGGGGATGTATAATCCCCACGCGGTCCTTCTTCCCGACCAGCATCTCATGGTGTTCGGTGTTGCGGAAAACGGGGTGGGTGCTGTCCTGTTGAACTCGGAAGGGGACGTCGTCCATTCCGAACATTCCGAACTTACAATACCCAACGAGCCTGAGAATGTGAAGTACGAGAATGACTTTAACAAAGACACCAAAATGTCGTTCAAGACGCATCAGATGCTGCCCCTTCAAGACGGAAGGGTTTTGGTGCTGGCACATTTGTATCTGTACTCGCTTGTCTCCACCGGACGCTCCGTCATGTCTTTCCATAACCACAAGAATCTCTACCTTTTCCTTTTTGACAACGAAATGAATTTGGCCGAATTTGAGGCCCGGCCCTATGCCAGCGAGAACAGAAGCACTAATCATGAGGATATTCCCATCGCTTTGGAATGGCACGGGGAGACGTGGCTGCTCTTCAACGGAAATGTCAGGAATTACATGGGCGGAAGCAACAAAGAGTGGAAGGTCACGACCTCGTCGAAAATGGAGGAACGCTGCTTGGTGATGGGTACGTTGGACGAAAGCTTGCAATTCACCCCGAAAGTCATTCGGAAACCTGGCGACAAGGTCCCGTTTTCTTATGGCGAATTTTTCGAACAGCTGTTGGGAGTGACAGAAGATGCCATCTATTATATCAATTATCGCGGCAATGACAACCACATAGAGGAAATCCGGTGAGGATGTCTCGGTTAAAAAATTTGCGGGTCTCGGAGGAGAAATTCACCCCGATCTTGTAGAGCTTGCGAGGGTCGTGGGCGAACGGCGCGGCGTATTGCCTCTCCTCGATCTGCGCCAAAGCCTCGTCAGCGCTCTTGTCAAGTTTGAACTCGAACAGGTAGATGTAGTCGGCGGTCTGCACCACCATGTCCATGCGGCCGTCGGAGGTGTGCCGCTCGGTCTCCGTGTAGAAGCCCAGCATCTTGAAGACGAGCGCGACGGAACCTTCAACTACGGCAACCCTGTCTGGCACACATACGGGCCCTACATGATGGCCAACCCGGTGACCCTGGTGGTGACCGACACTTTCGGGCGCGGCGCGGTGAAGCGGGCGTATGCCATGGTGAATGCCAACCCCTTCGAACACGGCAGTTTGCATACATTCAGCACCACCGGCCCCGAGGAGTTCTCGTTCGACACCCCGAACATCGAGTTCAAGCCTCGAAAGGCGGGCGTCTATCGGGTGGCGCTTACGGTCACTGGCGCCGACGGCTGCGTGGCGGAGGCGGAGCTGTCCGTGGTTTGTAGCGGAAAATGAGCGGCTTTTCGGGGCGACCAGACACGCTATCCATTCAAACTTCGCGGCAAGCCGCTCGTAACCATTTCTGTCGTTGTCGCTTTTTTTTCAACAAACTGCAACCTTTTGTTTTTTTTGGATCTTATCCATACAGAGCGGATTATTTTGTAATTTTGTGCCGCGAAAAGACGATGAGACCGAACCGCACATATAGCCCATGTCTCCCGCAGATCGCGCAGATTTCCGCAGAGATTCTCCGCGCGGATACGCGAGATACGCGGAGATTCCTTGTGCGACACGCGGTGTCTTTTTCAATTTCAATTCCTAATTCCACATTGCTAATTCCTAATTGGACCCGCCACCCCGACCACTTTGGCTCAGCCTCGTGGATCACCAACATCTACGGCAGAACAATCCAGCATTTGTACTACCTGCCGTGGGGTGAGGATTTCGTAAACCAGCGGACGGGGTCGTTCAGCTCGATGTACACGTTCAGTGCCAAAGAAAAGGATACGGAGACGGGATATTCGTACTTTGGTTCACGCTATTACAGCAGCGATTTGAGCGTTTGGTTGAGCGTGGACCCGCAGGCGGCGAAATATCCTTCTCTGAGCCCGTATGTTTATTGTTATAATAATCCGATCCTTATTAAGGATCCAAATGGACAATATGGAGTTATTGCTATTAGGAAACAATTGGACGAGAATGGCAATGTGACAGGAGG
>Ga0310694_10006801_pt1 | contig 10801 bp, 6 predicted proteins | sample 174DNAGHGhighgp2_FD_203884 | JGI IMG/M metagenome (GOLD analysis project Ga0310694, IMG submission 203884) | Sheep rumen microbial communities from Palmerston North, Manawatu-Wanganui, New Zealand - 1742 DNA GHGhigh gp2 (v2) (version 2) | ecosystem: Host-associated > Mammals > Digestive system >... | reverse complement strand
GAGCCTGATTGAAGGCGGCTCCGGGCTTGAACACATGATTCTCCTTTGGTGTGGTCAGGAGGGGATAAAGGTATGCACTGAATCTGTAGTAGCCGATGTGGCGGAGGTAGTTCTCCGTCCGTGTGACATTCTCGACGTGGAGACCGCGCGATTGTAGCAATGCCGTCAATTGGGTGGGAGATGTGTAGGTCTTTGAATAATGTGCCATATAAAAATAAAACGACCCGCCGATTTAAGCATTGTAAAGAGGCTTGGCGGGTTCTCGTGGGTGCAAAGGTACGAATAATTCTTGAACAACCAAAGAATTTCCTTAGAAATATTAAGTATTTCGCGAATTTGTAACGTTTATACCCTGAGCTTCCCAATAGGTATCAATGATTTCAAGCATTTTGTCTGGACCACTTAACTTTTTCACAATTGTACTTTCCTCTGTATTCGCAAATGGCTCCGCAAAAACCTCTTTAATGAAATCGACACAAGCTTTGTTGTCTTCCCCTATCAAATAAAGAGCACTACAAATCTCAATAATACGACTATGGCTATATAGCTTATTCTTTTGAACAGCAACCGTCGGCGGCGAAAATTTTCCTTCTTTCACGAATTCTATCGCACAAGCTTTTATGGCATTTCTCTCTCCTTCACCATATTGATTTAACTGAGCTAAAAACCAGGGCATCACTTTCCCAATAAGTTCTTCCCTTTGCATTCTTTCTTCTTCAGTCAATGCGTCATTTTTGTTATCATCTTTAGCGTCATCCTTGAGCTCATTATCGGTTTCATCCCCAACATCATCTATTTCTTCCGCTTCTGTCACATTTGCCGAGGCCTCTTCTTTACAGCCAGTAATTTCTTCGTTATCAACATCTTTGTTTACGCCATCAGCGTTAATAACATCAGTATCGTCAGCATTAACGCTGACAGCATCGTCGTTGTCCGCGTCTGTATCCGTTTGCTTGTTTTCATTTGTAACAAGAACAGCAGGATTTATTTGATTCTCTATAGGTGTAGTATTGGTTATAGGCTTAACCAAGTCCATAAACCCTACACCTGCTAACACCAAAGCAGCCAGGACACCTACCCCACCTAATAGATACCAGTCAAGAGGTTGACCTGCCCCATTTGGATGCCACATCATAATATATAATAGGTATGCGATGGATATAAATGAAAGTCCAAAGCATAGCCACTTTCGCATTGGCGACTTGAAACGAGCCATCAATACAAAGATAGCGAGAAATAGTAGCACTACCAATGCAACCAACCAAGGAAACGTTAATGTTATCATAACAATCTTTTTACGGAGTGCAAAAATACACAATAAAAACCATAACCAAATAGTGTTGAAGATAAAAATCCTAAATTTAACACTTCAGCTTAACGCACATAAAGGATGACATACATGATACTAATGGCGAACTTCACAGTTAAACAATCTAAACGACGAAAAGTCGAAAAACGATACTTATGGATGCTTATCTCCACGTAATATCTGTTATCAAAAAATTGGGATATATTTGCGACACGTTGCTGTATCTTACTGATTTTCAACCACAATTATTTTCGAGGAGGTGAAGTAAAAATACTCACAAACAAATATTTATCCGCATAATCGCCGTGATTATGCGGATTTTTTTGTACCTTTGCGCCAAACGAAAATATTGAGATATGGCACACCAAATTAAATACTGCATATTTGCGAATCCACTGCCTGACAGCGAGGGGAATACCACATATCAGGTGAGGCATCAGCCCGATGGGACAATGAACACGAAAGCGTTCCTTGAACACGTAAAACTTCACAACTCATTCAACACGACGGCTATGAGTTCTGCACTCGCCATTCTCAAGGATGAGATTGTGGAACAACTGAAGAACAACAAACGATTCCGCATCGACGGCATCGGTACTTTTCAGATGAAGGTGGGTCTCAAGAATAGCACCGACGAGGACGGTACACCCACGAAGGCTCACGTCACGGATCCAAAGAAGATTACGGCACGCAATGTTGAGGTTACGGGCGTCTCGTTCATACCTGACAAGAGTCTCATTGCCAAACTGAAGGACGACACATCTACCGCAAACAGTAATGGCCGAGGTGTGGTAGGTCGCTCACAACAGTATGAGCGCCAGGATGTTGTCAATGCGCTTAACGCCTATCTGGCAGACCATCACTTCATCACGCGTCGCACCTTCCAGTCGTTGCTCCATCTCTCCAGCTATGAAGCACAGAAATGGCTCAACCTGCTCATCAATGAAGAGTTTCCGAAATATACGGCTCAGAAAGAGGGAAACACCATCATCTACCGTCGATACGGAAAAGAATGAAGCCCTAAGATACAGCAACTCAAAAAAACAAAAATGCTCCGCAAATTTTCTGAAACGCCCTGTACAAGGGCCAAGAACTGCGGAGCATTTTTTCACTCATCGTTTATCACTTATCACTTTCACCAAGTACCCATCCGTGTCGTGCTTCCTCACCCTCGGCACGTTCAGCCGAGTCATGTAGCGGCCAAACTGGTTGAGCGTGACACCCGTCATCGTCTTCCGCGACAGTTTTGTCAACTCACGAACCAAATCACGCCCATCCATATATACCCCCTGACTCTTTTCCGTTGGCACAGCATAATAAGTCAGAAACAACTGTTCCACCTCGTTCGTCACATAGTATTGGCGGTTCACGCGCTCCATTTCAGCCTCATCCTCTTTCGAGAAATAATGCGGCAGATGCTGACGTTCCACCTCGTCAATCAACTGTGCATAAAGTTGATCGTGATTGATGTTCTCCACAGGGATGATCCCCTCTGGCTCCAGCACCAGGAAGCGGCGCGACCCAGTACGGTCGGTCAGCAGATGAAGCTCATTACTGGTGCCCACAAACGAAGCCACACGAGGCAACTGGTTGAAGTTCTTCTTGTAAGCACCAATGAAACTGGGCTTCAGCGTCTGCATCATAGACTTCAGCTCAGGCATCTTCTTATATGGAATCTTGTCGAACTCATCAATATTCACCAAGCCAAACTCCACCATTTTCCGATAAGCATTACCCTTTGACGACAGCGAGAAATCATCCGTATAGTAGTCGGCTATCTCTGGTGGCATCAGCGCACGCAGAAACGTACTTTTGTGCACGCCCTGCCTACTGCTCACCAGCAGAAGCATCACCGCATTCGCATGGTCAGCGTCCCCACCCAACCACTGCATCACCACAGCACGGAGCCACCTCCGCACCATCCTGTCACAGTAGTCAGAACCGTTGATACGACGCACCAAATCACCCACATAATCCGTTGTTCCGTCCCAATGGCCACGCACCCTGTCAAGATAGGCACGGATAGGATGATAATCCACTGCCAGTTCACTCTCTACGCGCTGCTTCACAAAGCTCGACAGACAAAATATCTCACCGTCATCCTGCACCTCGCAGTTGATGGAATTCAACTGTCTGCGGTCAACCATCCGCCAAGGCCGCCTGCCGCCTTCACCCTTGTGCCGGTACTCATAGATGTCACGCACCACATTATGGCGAAACTCATAATTCTCCGTCACAAATTCCGTCATATCATGAATAGGCCTCAACATCGTCTGCTGCCGCTCCTCATAGCGATTCGGAGTGGCGGGAGCAGATGCCACAGAAGCCCCGTCGGTCCCTTTTCGCACGGTCTCTATGGCAGCCATCGCAGTTTCCAACTTACCCAATCTTTCACTCAACTGAGCGTTCTCACTCTTTACATGGACAGCCTTCTCCGAACGCCATCCCATCTTTTCAAGAATTGTCTTAATCATAGTCATCATTTCTTTCTGGTTTTGTTGCAAAGATAGCTAATTTCAATGCCGTTTTCCAAACCTTTTTTCCACAAAACGCCCCAAAAACCACCATATTTTATGAAGCCTGATAACATCATCTAAGTCCCCAACTTATTTGTCCTAAATAGCCCAATTATAACCTTTCGACATAAGTCGTAAAGTCTTACGTCTAAAGTCGTAATGTCTTACGACATAAGTCGTACAATCTTCCGACTAAAGTCGTAAAGTAGCAAGTAGCCTGTTTAGCACTTTCATCTGCCCTATATCTGCAAACAAAGAAGGCATCTAGCCACAAAGAAACGCACCATTTCCCAAGCCCCCGACCACCCCCAAAAATGCTCCGCACTTATCCCGCTGGCAGCCAGCATCTTCCACCATTTTGCGGAGAATTTTGTAAAGATTGACAAAACTTAAGCGCACCGCACCTATCATAAGGCCAACTGATTCAATGCGTTCCATTTAACAAATCCACAAAAAAAAGGCGAGGTAATTACTTACCCCACCTTGAATGTTTTCACAACGGAATAATCCTTATTGTGATTTGCTAAAAATTAGTGCTGCAAAGATAAACTTTTTCATTGAATTAGCCAAATAATTAAAAGGAAATTTGTACTTTTGTGGCATAAAACCTAAAAACACTATAAATATGAAGAAAATTCTTGGCCTTGATTTAGGAACAAATAGTATTGGTTGGGCTGTGGTTAACGCAGACGAAATAGCCCGAGATAATGACACATCATATTTGAAGCCTACCAGCATAAGTTCTGCTGGTAGTCGAATTATCCCTATGTCTGCAGACATCTTGGGTGATTTCGAGAAAGGAAATTCCATCTCTCAAACCGCTGAAAGAACAAGATTAAGAATGGCTCGCCGTATACATGAACGAAATCTCCTTCGTCGTGAAAGAATGCTTCGCGTATTAAAGACCTTAGGATTCCTACCAACTCATTTTACAAACAAGATTGATGACTTTGGAAAGTTCATTGACGAGAGCGAACCAAAGTTAGCTTGGATTAAGAGAGAGAATGGTGGATACAATTTCTTATTCCAAGATTCTTTCAAGGAAATGCTGAAAGACTTTGCAATCCATCAACCACAACTGGTGGCAGATGGAAAAAAAGTACCATACGATTGGACAATTTACTATCTCCGTAAGAAAGCCTTGAATGAAAGAATCTCCAAAGAGGAACTTGCATGGCTATTATTGCAATTCAACCAAAAGCGTGGTTATTATCAATTACGTGGAGAAGAAGAGGAAGAAGATAACACAAAACAAGTTGAGTTTCTTGCTCAAAAAGTAGTACGAGTTGAAGCTACCAATGAGAAGAAAGGTGATGATATCTGGTACAATGTATATCTTGAGAATGGAATGATATACAGACGCCCAAGCCGGTATGAGCTTGACTGGGTAGGGAAAGTCAAAGAATTCATTGTTACTACAGACTTGGAAAAAGATGGTACTCCCCAAAAAGACAAGGAGGGTAATGTAAAACGTTCGTTCCGTATGCCAAAGGAAGACGATTGGACTTTGATAAAGAAAAAAACAGAGTTTGATATTGAGAACAGTAATAAGACTGTTGGCTGCTATATCTATGACAACCTTTTACAAAGGCCTAATCAAAAGATTATTGGCAAACTTGTTCGTACTGTAGAAAGAAAATACTATAAAGACGAACTCATCCAGATTTTGAGTATTCAACAGGAATTAATTCCTGAATTAAAAGATACAGAACTCTATAAAAGATGCATTGAAGAGCTTTATCCAAACAACGAAGCTCATCGCAAAAATCTCGCAAAACCTGACTTTGTTAATCTGTTCGTTAACGACATCTTATTTTATCAGCGCCCATTAAAGAGCAAAAAGACGCTTATAGACAATTGTCCTTACGAATATCGTAAAGACAAAGATGGAAATGTTTATCCAATCAAGTGTGTTGCCAAGTCGAATCCTCTTTTCCAAGAGTTTAGGCTATGGCAATTCGTTCAGAACTTACGAATCATTCAACGTGAACGATTTGTTAGTGGTGGACAACTGGATTTGTTTAGCAATGTGGCTACAGGAAAATTGGAGACAGACGTAGATGTTACCTCTGAATTTCTAAAGACTGAAGATGATTACGTAAACCTCTTTGATTGGCTTAATGATAGAAGTTCCATAAAGCAAGACACGTTACTCAATTCGTACTTCAAAATAAAGAAGGAAAAAGGTAAAGATCATTATCCTTATCGATGGAATTATGTTGAGGACAAGGAGTATCCTTGTAACGAAACAAGAGCTGCGATGATAAATGGGTTGGAGAAATGCAATATCAGTTCAGATATTCTAACCCATGAAACAGAAATGGCTTTATGGCACATTCTTTATTCCGTCGAAGATAAAATAGAAATTGGTAAGGCATTGAGAACCTTTGCGGAAAAGAATCATATAGGTAATGCTTTCATTGAGGTTTTCTGCAAAATGAAACCTTACAAAAAGGATTATGGTTCATATTCAGAAAAGGCCATTAACAAATTGCTCCCATTAATTCGAATGGGTAAGTATTGGAAAGAAGACAATATCGATACCAAGACGTTAGAACGAATAGATAAGATTATCACTGGTGAATATGACGAAACAATTAAGAATCGTGTTCGTGAGAAAGCTATTTCTCTAACCAGTATTGAACAATTCAAGGGCTTGCCTATTTGGTTGGCTTGCTATATTGTCTATAATCGTCATTCAGAGGCAAAAGAAATCGAGAAATGGGAGAAACCAGAAGATATTGATTGTTATCTGAATACTTTCAAACAACACTCTCTTCGTAATCCTATCGTAGAGCAAGTCATAACAGAAACATTGCGTACCGTCCGTGACATTTGGAGAAAAGAAGGGCAAATAGATGAGATACATGTTGAATTGGGACGAGAAATGAAAAATCCTGCTGATAAACGAAAGCAGATGACAGAGCGGATTCAGCAGAATGAAAATACAAATCTTCGAATCAAAGCCTTGCTTATGGAGTTTCTTAATCCAGAACTTGGGATTGAGAATGTCCGTCCTTACTCTCCAAGTCAGCAAGACATCCTGAGAATATATGAAGAGAATGCGCTAGACAATCTGACCAAAGAGGATACCGAATATGAATTTGTCTCGAAAATGTCGAAAACAGCACAACCATCAAAATCAGATGTTATTCGTTACAAATGTTGGTTGGAACAAAAGTACAGATCTCCCTATACCGGTAAGATGATTCCTTTAGCCAAACTTTTTACCCCGGCATACGAGATAGAGCATGTAATCCCACAGTCTCGCTATTTTGATGACTCTTTTAGTAATAAGGTTATTTGTGAAGCAGAGGTTAATAAGCTGAAAGATCGCCAACTTGGCTATGAGTTCATCAAGAATTGTGCAGGCCAGATTGTGCAATTAAGCCAGGGAGACAGTGTGACGATTCTGTCTGTTGATCAATACGAGAAACTAGTAAAAGATTTCTATGCCAGCAACAGACAAAAAATGAAGAAGCTCTTGATGGAAGACATTCCTGATGGATTCATTGAACGTCAAATGAACGATAGTCGCTATATAAGCAAGGTAGTTAAGGGATTACTCTCAAATATTGTTCGTGTGAAGGAAAGCAACGGAGAGTATGAACAGGAAGCTGTTTCAAAGAATCTTATTTCATGTAACGGCTCTGTCACTGATCGACTGAAAAAGGACTGGGGAATGAATGATGTTTGGAATTCTATTATTCTGCCTCGCTTCCAACGTTTAAATGAATTAACAGGAACCAAAAACTTCACAACGTTGAATCGAGAGGGACATGAAATACCAAATATGCCGCTAGAACTACAAAAGGGATTCAACAAAAAACGTATTGATCATCGTCATCATGCAATGGATGCTATAGTCATTGCCTGTGCCACACGTGACCATGTTAACCTGCTCAACAATGAAGCAGCCCATTCTAAGCATAATGCCAATCGTTATCAGTTACAAAAGAAACTTAGACGTTTCGAGAAAGTAGTCAATGGATATGGCAAAGAAATAGAAGTTGCCCAAGAGTTTCTGATGCCTTGGCAAACATTTACGACCGATGCAAAACAAGTCTTGCAGAATATTATAGTTAGCTTTAAACAGAATCTACGCGTCATTAATCGGACTACGAACAGCTATCTGCATTATGATGAAAATGGAAAGAAAAAATATCAGAAGCAGACAATTGGTGATAGTTGGGCAATACGCAAATCTATGCACAAGGATACTGTTTTTGGTGAAGTAAATCTGCGTAGAAAGAAGAGTGTTTCTCTAAATGAAGCACTCATGAAACCTGATAGCATTGTTAACAAGGACTTCAAACAAAAGGTAAAAGAACTCTTGAATGAAGGACAAAATCATAAATTCATTAAGAAATATGTTGATGACAACAAAGATATCTGGTCTGATATAGACACAAAAAAAATAGAGGTTTACTATTTCACAAAAGACGAGAAAAAGAGAAACGGGGAACCAAAGGAGCGCTACTTTGCTACACGTAAACCACTTGATGTTTCTTTTGACCAAAAGAAGATTCGAGAAAGCGTTACCGATACTGGTATCCAAAAGATTCTATTGGCCCATTTGGAAGCGAAAGATAATAATCCAGAATTAGCCTTCTCACCTGATGGTATTGATGAAATGAACCGCAATATCGTAGCCTTGAATAATGGAAAATTCCATCAACCAATTATAAAAGTGCGTGTTTATGAGAAAGCGGATAAATTCGCTATAGGACAAAGAGGTAATAAGAGCAAGAAGTTTGTGGAAGCGGCAAAAGGAACAAATCTATTCTTTGCGATATACGTAAATGCGGACAAAGTCCGCTCATACTATACAATTCCTTTAAATATAGTAATTGATAGATTAAAAAAGAATCTTTCACCTGTTCCAGAATTCAATGAAAAAGGAGAATCACTTTTATTCTACCTGTCTCCTGGAGATTTAGTATATATTCCTAATGATGAAAATGATAAGTCTTACAAGGATTTCGACATTACAAGAATTTACAAGTTTGTAAGTGGTTCAAGTTATCAAGGCTTTTTTATTCCATATAATATTGCCAATCCGCTTATGCCTACAAGGGAATTAGGTAGCAACAACAAATCAGAACGTGCATGGTCTGCTAATGGATGGTCTTCTGAAATGATCAAAGAAGTATGCATTCCATTGTCTGTGAGCCGTTTAGGAAAAATTGAATTGCGATGATTAAGAAGACCCTATGTTTTAGCAATCCTGCCTACCTCTCAATGAGGAATGCTCAGTTAGTGATTAAACTACCTGAGGTGGAGAAGGCTAACAACCTCACTGAGGACTTCAAAAAGACTACTGAGGTGACTAGGCCTATAGAAGATATTGGTGTGGTGGTACTCGACAATAAACAGATTACCATCACACAAGGGGCTTTAGAGGCTTTGCTCGAAAATAACTGCGCAGTCATTACCTGTGACTCATATCACCTGCCGGTTGGGCTACTTCTGCCCTTGGTGGGCAATACGACCCAAAACGAGCGATTCCGTGACCAGTTAGATGCCTCGCAGCCACTTCGCAAACAGCTATGGCAACAAACCATGCAATATAAGATTCGCAATCAGGCAGCCGTACTTAGCAAATGCTCCAATGCAGAGACCAAATGTATGCAGGTATGGGCTAACGATGTGCGTAGTGGTGACCCTGACAACTACGAGGCTCGTGCAGCTGTATATTATTGGAAGAGTTTGTTTGGGCATATTCCTGGATTTATTAGAGACCGCGAAGGTGTCGCGCCTAACAATCTTTTAAACTATGGTTATGCCATTCTTCGTGCTGTAGTGGCTCGCTCGCTAGTTGCCAGTGGACTCCTCCCTACCCTTGGTATCCACCACCACAATCGCTATAATGCATATTGCTTGGCTGACGATATCATGGAACCATATAGGCCATACGTTGACAGGCTAGTCTTTGAGATTACAGAGCAGTATGGTGTTGACTTAGAACTATCAAAGGATATCAAAGCTGAGTTGTTGTCAATTCCTACTCTTGATGTGGTGATAGGTGGCAAGCGAAGTCCGCTGATGATAGCTGCCGCCCAGACAACAGCCTCTCTCTACAAGTGTTTTAGTGGAGAACTACGAAAGATTGCTTATCCAGAAATGACATAGCAATAGGCTATTATGATTGCAGAACGATTTAGCGAATACAGAGTTATGTGGCTCTTAGTACTTTTCGATTTACCAACAGAGACGAAAAAGGACAAGAAAGAATATGCAAAGTTTCGCAAGCGTCTCATGGAAGATGGTTTTACTATGTTTCAGTTTTCCATCTATGTACGTCATTGTGCCAGTATGGAAAACGCGGAGGTTCATCGAAAGCGTGTAAAAAATATGTTACCCGAGTTTGGAAAAGTGGGTATCATGTGCATCACGGATAAACAATTTGGCAACATAGAACTCTTCTTTGGTACCAAGCCTCAACAGCCAAATGCTCCTGGTCAGCAATTGGAATTATTTTAGATTTTTTATCACTGATTGGAATTATTTAATTCTTTTATTGCCGTTTCATAGCCAAGCATGACGAGGGGGGCGAACATTAAGAAAGGCGAAATCCATCTTATTCATGGACTTCGCCTTTTCTGCAGTGGCATTTTTTCTTTTGTATTTTTCCTTGCATATACCTGAACATCAACCAATTATGCCAATCGTGATGTTTATGCCTCTGCAAAGATACTAATTTTTTAGCAAATCACAACTGTTTTAATGAATTTATGAATTGATGATTTGATGTTTATGCCTCTGCAAAGATACTAATTTTTTAGCAAATCACAACAATTTACCTGATACATGGTCAGCAGCAAAGATGTTTATGCCTCTGCAAAGATAGGTTCTGCATCAATTTGGGTGGTAATTCCATCCCCATTTCAACCCGCTGTACAGCATCTTGGCTCTTAGCACCTCTGGCTTGGCTCTGTTGAACATACTCCTCTTGATGGCCTTGGCTTTGTTGACG
>Ga0310694_10006800_pt1 | contig 10802 bp, 10 predicted proteins | sample 174DNAGHGhighgp2_FD_203884 | JGI IMG/M metagenome (GOLD analysis project Ga0310694, IMG submission 203884) | Sheep rumen microbial communities from Palmerston North, Manawatu-Wanganui, New Zealand - 1742 DNA GHGhigh gp2 (v2) (version 2) | ecosystem: Host-associated > Mammals > Digestive system... | reverse complement strand
ATGATAAGACACAATTCTATGACTACATCGGAGAAGACCGCTTGTATGACAACGGTTATGTTGTCTTGCCTTCATCATACACGCCAACTGGTGCGCCAACCGCCCTTGCCGTGTTTATACAAGGCACAGGTGGTTTCTATTTCAACAACGGCATAAATGACAATACATATAGGGAAACGCAATCATTCATTGCTAGAAACGGCATTGCAGTATGTTGTTGTAGTGGTGTGACGAGCAAGTACCCTACCGTGCGAAACCTTATGTTCGGCCCGTTATTTTGCGAGTCAGTAGCAAGCATGGTTGACTACATCAAGGCGAACTACAACATCGGCAAGGTGTTTATTTACGGAAAATCATCAGGCGGCATGTTGACTAACTTCGCACCGCTTGTCACATACATAGGTGCGGTATGCGTTGGTTCTATCGCACCCGCATTCGGGCCTGTCACGTCGAGGTTGTATATTGCCTTGGACAACTATGTTCGTGATTCTATAAAAACAGTAGCAAAAGACCAACTCGATGCCGCATTGCCTGATACACCAACAATAGCAGGTTGGCGAGACAAGGCCGTTGAATATAGTAAAAAGTGGCGTATGTTTGATGCTTTCTTTTCTGCTTATAGTGATGAGCAAATCCCTGACGATAACGAAAAAGACATTGAACTTGATACTGGTGAAACAAAAAAAATTGGTTTCAAGTACATCATAGATAGGGCATTTTACAACACTAACGAAAGAAGCATTTACGGCCTTATGCAATTCGATGATTATATTAAAAAACTCATTGAAAGCCTTACAAGACCGTTCCCTGTTCCGCATAAGGTGTGGTGCGCACCTGATGATAATGCGGTTTCGTATTACGCTTGCGAAGCACTATGCAACAACTCACAAGGATATACTTTCTCAGCACTTAAAAGAGATACTGGTGGTCACAACGCAGACGGTACTGGAGGTCAAAACAACCCAGAAACCTTTACTCCAGAAGGAGGCGGTGAAACATTCTACAAGGCATATTGGGAATTGGTAGATTGGTTTAAGTCACACTCAAATACAAATTGATATGGCAAACAAGAAAAAAATAACCACAACGAAAAACGCCAAGATTAAAGATGTTGTCAAACCCATTGACCACATTGAACTTAAAGGCGAAAAGTGTGTAAACATCACGCTAGAGGACTACAACTGCTTGCGTGCTGGCAAGAATATTGCCGCCTACAAGCGTTACGAACCTACGGTGGTGTACAACATCGTCCCTGATGTAAAAAGTGCGCCACAAGCCACCTGTGTAAATCGTGAATGGAAAAAACACGAACTCTACAACAACATCGTTGGCTTGCCCAAGCACAACACCGAAACCGATGCCACTTTCCTTGACACCGAGGCACCGCATCTTGCGGTATATGAGCCTACGATGCGTATCAAGCGTGGCGGCGAAATATCCTTTGAGTACGTTGTTGACACACGGCACATGAAAGCCTTGCACGGCTATATGGAAGACGGAGAGTACAAGGTAGGCTTTGGTGATACCTTTACGCTTTACGTCAAGGATATGAACGGCAAGGAACTGTACAAAAAGACCACCTATGCAGGTCTTTTGCGATGCAAGTTCAAGGTCAATGATTTCGTTGGTGAGGGTTGGTATAGCGTACAGTGCGTTGACAATCACGGCAGGGGTAGTGCAATCCAGTATTTCAATTTCCTTGCCGAAGATGAAACAAACGACTTCTATGTGATGCAAGAAAGCGACTTGAAAGATTTCGGCATTACCGCCTGCATCCGCAAGGATGGAGTATTGTACAACCTTGACGGAGAAAAGCCTTGGGAAATAGACAATATTTCCGCTTACAAGAACAAGCAAGCGTTCACACGGCTTTTCAAGGAAGTAAAGGAAGTGGGAAAGAACGGCATTGTTCTGTATTCAAAGAAAGACATCGTATATCCCATTGACTACCGAGCCAATGTAGGCAAGAGCGAAATAGACCTTGGTGTTCAGACCTACAAGGTGTATCGTGTCAACGAGAACAAGACCTTTGTCGATTTGGGTGATGTTGTCAAAGGCAACACCTTTATCATCAACGGAAAGGCTTACACCGTTGACGAGGAAGACCCAATCAAGTGGATTCTGAAAGACGGTGCGCATCTTTATAGTGATGACAACGGCAAGGTGTGTGTCAAGTGGGGAAGTTATGACTTGCAAGAAAACGAGGTGCAAACCACAAGCAATTTCTTGCGCACCTATTCCAAGCAAAATTCGTTCTCAAAGGACAAGTGTACGCTTGCAAGCGGTTATTACTATGTAGTTGATTCCACCGTGCCTTTCCAAGCAGGGTTAGGTTTCAAGGGTGGCGATAATATCCAATTCCCTGACAACTTCACAGTTGATTTCAATGGGGCGACCTTTAAGGGTTTGTTCTGCGAAAGCATAAGGGTTGACGGTTCTATAATCCGCATTGTGATGAACAAGAACGTGCGGTTGAAAAACGGCTTTGTCGAGGGATTTTTCACAGACCTTGACGGTGACAAGTGGAAGCGCATGATGCTTGCTTGTGGCAGTCTTGGTGGTGGCTCTGTCGGTGAGTCCATTGAGGTTGTTTCCTTACACGCATCAACGGATTGTGTGTTTGAGAATATGGACTTTTCTGGTGCAGTAGGCTACGACAACATTGTCCGTTCAGGCAACAACTATCCGTCCAACGAAAGCGTTATTATGAACTCTATACCGACTTTTGAAAGTGTAGGGTATATTGACAAAAAAGGCAATGAATTTGATTTAGGCTATATCCACGAACTCTGCCAAGATTCAACCGATAGGGATAGTGCCGATAGTGTAAGTCTTGTAAGAAGTGGTTTTGTAAAGGCAAGGCAACAAGTCCTTGTCCTCGCACCGAGTGCTGGTCAATATTGGGGTTGCGGCAAGTATCGAGAAATGTTCATCTCATTCTACGATGGCAACAAGCGGTTTGTCAAAACTATCAAGACGCAACTCTATTACAGGACGCAAGTACCACTTGAAGTGCTTGACAACGTGGACAAGGACGGATATTACTATGTCCGCATCAGCGGTTATGGCTTATCAAAAGAAGGCCAATTCGTAAACGCTGCGTTTGAAATGTTACGTCTTTATAGATGCACGAACAGGCTTAGTCATAATGTCTTGTTCAAAGGTTGCAAATGGCATCATACAAGGACGTGTGCAATCACCGCTGCGGTATGCAACAACATCGTATATGATGGTTGTAGTTGGGAGTGTATTGGTGTTGAACCTAGGTTTGACGATGAAATCGTTCAACCAAATGTAAAACCGAGCGTTTGGTGGGTCACTAATTGGCTTGCAGACCTTGAGGAAGGTTGGGAACACCGAGGTTGCATCACTTTCAAGAATTGCACCGCAGAACGTGGTGTGTACCACCGTAATGAAAACGGCATCGACATTGATATTGTTGGTCGCATCAATTTTCAACCAAATTGTGCAAGGAACTTCAAAATGGAACGCTGCAAAGGTTTCACATTCAACTGTGTAGGTATGGAAAGCGCATGGTTCTTTGAAAATGATTTTGATGGTATGACGATTACGCACAACTGGATTGAGCCGAAGCAAGGTGTCTTGTATATGGGCAACAAAATTAAGACTATGCGTCCTGTCTATGAAGATGATGCAAAGACAAAGTATAGTGACAATTACAAGGCCAATGGCAAGAAGGTAAGGCTCAACCGATGTGATGACCACGTTGACAAGATGCTTGTGTTCTATGATGCGGACATGGCTTTAAGCGAAGGTTCTCACCCTTATTATTCACAACCATCAAGGTTTAACATAAGGCTTTTTAGTGGTAAGATTGAGGGTGCTAATGCTTTGGATTCTCTTTATGTGGAAAACAACCGCTTAAAGGAAAAACGAGTTGATTGGCAAACAATGATAAGTGATTAAATGATATGGGTTGTAACAACAATAATAACAATAATAGCAACAAAGCGAATATCAAGATAAAGCACGTATTTGGAAATGTGCTGCAACTTGCTATCCCGCTTACTTTGCGTATCTTGGAAAATGTTGATGATGAGATACAAGCAACTGATGAGGATTTTATTCCATCAAGCGACTATCCTGTCACCGTAGAGTTCAAGAAAGACGCAATCAAGGTGAATGTTACGGCAGAAATGCGTGATGGCAATCTTGCCTACATTGAAGACCACGGGACTATTCCCATTGGTATTTATGACATCACTGTTCTTTGCAAGGACGATAATGGAAGACCTTACCGATTCAAGCAAAAGACGGTCTTACAAGTTGTTGATGCTACGGCAGATGCTGGCATTACAACGCCTATTGAATTTGAAACCCAAGTTTGGTACTTGGATGCTGCGATATTCATGGCATTAAAGGGAGAAAAGGGTGATACTGGTGTTGGCATTTCAAGCATTTCCGTTGCTGAAAGTGATGAAAGTCATGGTGCTAACATCGTTACGTTCTACCTTGATGATGGTACAAGGCGCACATTCCGAGTATTGAATGGCATCTATGATGATGACTATAACCACACCGACAACAACTATACTGACGAGGAACGTGCAATCGTCCTTGGCGTAGGAACTAGATTTGCAAATATTCAACAACTTGTTTACATGTTTGCTTCTAGTGCGGTTAGGACTATTGTCTATAATCCCACGTTGAAAAAGTTGGTAGGTTATCCAGTATATGATGGTGAAGGTGAAGGCAATACGCTTTTTGACATTGACGTGTCTGCTTTCGTCCGTGACACGCACGTTGAAAGTGCATATTTGGATAATGGTATTATCACTATTGAATTTGATACTGAAAGCGGTAAAACACCAATTAGTATCAACCTTAGAGAATATATCAATCCGAATGACTATTACACAAAGACTGAATCAGATGAAAAGTACGCAAGGGAAAGCGAACTTGCTGATTTTGTCAAGTTGAATGCTGCTGGCAAAATGAACTATGCGACAATGCCTTTTGTGGTATTAACATCAATGAATTTTGCTTATAGTGGCACTCCAACTGAAAGACTTGTCGGTAATGCCTACTATTGTACTGATGGGTATATCCGCTATTTCTATTACAATGGCAATGTTGTCAATTCATTGAAGGCAACACCAGTGTCAGGTTTGTTGTATTGCTATTTGTCAACTGGCGACATCTATATTTGGCAAGCAAGCACTCGCTCTTTCAAGAAAACAAATAGCAATGTTAATTTGTCGCAATATTATACCAAGCAACAAGTTGATGATGGTATAGCACAGGCTATACAAGATTTGATGGCCAAAAATGAGTTCATCAATCAATTCAATCAATCTATAAAAGATAGCAAATTGCCACCTATTGCTGCATATTTTGTAGATGAAGAATTTGACGAAGGAGTTGAATACGATATACATGATGGTGATTTTATAATCACTGGAAATAGTATGTATGTTTCAGAGGATGATTCAACTAAGTGGCATTCCTTTGGTGCCCTTTATACTAATGTTATCTATTGCAACATATTAACCAACAAGTTATATCGTTTTGATGGTTCTCAATTAATACAAGTTGGTGGCAGCAATAATGGCGGTGGTGGTTCCCAAGTCCAGTCAGATTGGGAAGAAACCGACACTAGCAGTCCTGCGTATATCCAGCACAAGCCTACGATACCTACTGCTATCAACGGCAAGAGTGCTTATCAGATTGCGCTTGACAACGGGTTTGAAGGCTCTGAGGCTGATTGGCTTGCTTCGTTGCATGGCCAAGACGGACAGGACGGTCAAGACGGACAGGATGGTGCAAATGGTGTGAATGGCCAAGACGGGCAAGATGGTGCTGATGGCAAGAGTGCCTACCAGTCCTACCTTGCCACAACAAGCGACAACCCTAAGAAGACCGAGGTCGAATGGGTAGCATCGTTGAAAGGTGAACAAGGAAACAACGGCTTTTCGGTAGAGGAAACATCTACGGCTATCGTGTTCACCGTTTGGCAGGGTGCAACTATTGAGGAAACATCAACTAAAATAACTATAACAGCATAAATATTATGGCAAAGAAAGAATTTGAGATGAATATAGGAGGCACTGCGAAAACCATGTATTGGAAAGCGGAGAACGTGGTAACTCCAGTTGTGACGATTTCAACGACTGGTGATGTGTCGCAGGCATTGGATGCGGGCAAGTTCTACATCTTTTCGGGTGGTGTCGATTCGTTGACATTGACCTTGACCGCACCCGACACTTGTGCTGACGGCACTGTGGCATTGGCAGAGTATGGCGGCAAGTTCACGACTTCCGCTAATTGGGGTGGTGTCAAGTTGGCCATACCTGCTGCCGTAAGCGAGGCTGCGGGCAATGATGAGGTAGAGGCCAGCAAGACCTATGAGTTCAGCATTGTTGACAACGTGATAGCGGTTAATGAGGTATGAGTTATTTGACGCAAAGACGCAGGGCGTTGTTGGCAGCTATGGGAGGCAATAAGGCTTTGCCTTATGATGCCGAGATTGAATATCTTTGGTCAACTGGAGCTCAATTTATTGATACGGGCATCATACCTACTTCAAGCACTGGCATCGGTATTGAAATAACAAATGGTTCCAACACAGATAATTATTTTTGTGGTTTAAGAAATGATTCGGGGAACACAAGGTGGTGTATTGGAACGTCTCTAAGACTCTATGCTGCGTATGGTTCGGTCATTGATACAAGTTCTTCTGACAAACCAAATGGCACATTTCCATGCTATTTAAATTATCTTAATAGTAAGAAATTTACATCTAGTGTATCCCAGAAAGAATATGACCTTCCGTCGCTACCGTTCACCCCTTTGTATAACATACGTCTTTTTGGTTCGGCAGGTGTTAGCGCGGGCTATGCACGGTGGTCAGGAAAAATACATTGGGCTAAGATTTCAGATGGCGAATCAATCATCATGGATTTGATTCCAGTGAGAGTTGGCAGCGTTGGCTATATGTACGATAAGATTAGCGGTAGATTGCTCGGTAATGACGGAACAGGCAATTTTGTTTTGGGTAACGATATAACAAATTAAACGATTATGAAATACTACAAAGAAATTGAAGGCAAGACCGTTTTTTACAACGGTGAGAGCATAGTGATTGGTGACACAAGATACTTGTCACCGAGTGAGGAAATCATCTTGCAAGCAGGCTGGTTGCCCTATGTGCCTACGGCAGAGGAACAACTTGCACAAGCAAAGGTGGATAAGTTGTCGCAGGTTGATGCCTATGACGCATCGTTGGAAGAGTTCACTATCGGTGGCCAACAAATGTGGCTTGGACATGAACTCAGGCAACAGTTGAAGACGAGCGTAGAGGCTTACATCGCTACTGGTGCGGAAACCGTGACCAAGTGGTTCAATGGAATGGAGTTCACATTCCTTTGCCAGGCTTGGTTACAAATGCTTGCCGTGCTTGAAGTGTATGCGGCAGAGGTGCTTAATGCTACCGAAAGGCACAAAGCGGCAATCAATGCGCTTGAAAGCGTTGAACAATACGACATCACGGAGGGTTATCCCGAAGTTGTTGTCTTTACACCGCAAATGCTGGCGGCTATGAACAAATGACGAACTCAAGTAACATAGGGGCGCAGGGTGTATCGTGGACGGTGTTCGGTTCTGAATGCCTGCAATGCGTGTTCGACCTGCGTTGGATGATAATCTTGGCGGTTGTCCTCATCATCACCGACTATTGGTGGGGTGTGAGGGAACTTGCCGAGTTGCGAAAGAAAGCGACCACAAAGGCTGAAAAGGAACGCCACAAGTTTCATTTCAGCCAAGCGGGTCGCAGAACGTTGAACAAGGCGGTGGACTACCTGACCTACCTCCTTGTTGGGTGTGTGGCAGGTTTGGCCATCACCGAGCCGATGGGCATTGCCACGCACACGACAACTGCTGCGGTGGGTCTTGGCCTTGGCATGTTGTTTGAACTTTCAAGCATCGTGGGTCACATTGCTGTGGTCAAGGGTGTTGACATAAAGGTCAACTGGAAACGACTGCTCGTTGCAATTATAAAGCGCAAGAGCGAGGACATTGCCGAAATCCTTGATGAAGGCATCGAGGAAATCGACGATGGCCACCATTGCGGTCAAGATGTAGTTGAACAAGAAAATAACGAAAGCGATGAAACTGACGAGAAACTTTTCTCTTGAAGAATTGACATTCAGCCTTTCTGCGTTGAACAACGGATGGAACAACACGCCCAACGACGAGGCAAAGGCTGCATTGAAACGCTTGTGTGTTGAGGTATTGCAACCGATTAGGGACGCTTGGGGCAAACCCATCGAGGTCACTAGCGGCTACCGAAGTCCAAGGGTCAACGCAGCGGTTGGTGGTGTCAAGACGAGCCAGCACTTGTTGGGTCAAGCGGCTGACATTCGTGCAATCCCGATGTCCGACAACGGCAAGTTACACGCATTAATCAAGAAGATGATTGAAAGCGGTAGGTTGAAAGTCGGCCAGTGCATTTGGGAATATGGCTCTAAAACCAATCCCAAGTGGGTTCATGTTTCCTTGCCAAGAGTAGGCAAGAAAAACAACCAATTCTTGTACTACTATTCATCGTAGGTTATGGAACACGAAAACGAAAAACGTGCGATTTTGGGAAGCGGGTGTATCACACTGGCTATTGCCGTGATGATTGCGCTTGTCTTCCTTGTCGCATCAATAATTAAAACAATATGCTTAAACTGAACAAGACACATTGGATTGTATTAGCCGTAGGTGCTATTGTAGGCTTTCTAAGCGGCTTTTTCACCGCAAAAGGTATCTACGATAAGCCGATAGAAGAAAGTGTCGTGCGTGACACAGTAACGCTACATGACACTATCCAAGAATATCTGCCCGCACCCAAGGACAGCGCACATGTCAAGTGGGTGACGAGGTGGTTACCCGCCAAGCACGACACCATCGACCATTTTGTCGAGGTCGGCAAAATGGTACACGATACGATTGCCGTTGAAGTGCCGATTACTAGCAAGCACTACGGCAACGAGAATTACGATGCGTGGGTAAGCGGGTTTGAGCCTAGTCTTGACTCTATAAAGGTCTATCAAAAGGAAACGCTGATTACCGAGATACGCACGATAAGCAAACCTCCCAACAAATGGGAACTGGATATTGTCGGTGGCATAGACTACAATACGGCAAAAGACAAGTACTCACCTTATGCGATTGGAGAATTGTTGTACAAACCCAACAGGTTTCAAGTAGGCATACAAGGCGGGATTGTAAAGAACGAAAAGGTCGAGCCGATTGTTGGCCTAGAGGCTAAGATAAGGATTTTTTAAGCGTAATACTTCTCTTTTTGTGCATTTTGTTTTTTGCACGGTAGGTTAAAAACTTGCCGTGCTTTTCTTTTTCTATACATTTCAATCATGTGAAATGGACTTGTTTAAGTCCATTATTTTTGTCCTTAACTGCCATAATAATTTTGCAATGTTGTGTACACAATACAAGTTTCATTATTTACAAACAAAGCAAATTAATAATAATTATGGCAGAAATTTATCAGTTGCCCGAAAACGGCAACAATAACGGAACTAACATTCCTTTCTCCATTCCCATCGGTTTTGGTGGATATGGTAATGGATTCGGTAATGGATTCGGCAGTTTCAATAGCATTGCAGACTTGTTCGGCCTTGCTATCATCGCCTCGATGTTTGGTTGGGGTAATGGCGGCTTCGGTGGCGGCTTCGGTGGCTGGGGCGGCAATGCAGGAGGTGCAGGATTTATCAGCAACCAGTTAAACAACGATAGTGGTCGTGAATTGCTTATGAATGCAATCACCAACCAAGGTGAGGCTTCAAGAACCGCAATTCAGACGCTTTCCACTATGCTCGGTCAAGATTTCAACCTTGTGAACGCAGGTATTCAGAGCGCACAAAACACTTTGAACCAGATTGCCAATACGCAGGGTATGTCAACATTGCAGATGATTAATGCGGTACAGGCAGGTGATGCTAACCTCGCAAGCACTATTCAGAAGTGTTGTTGTGACAACCAACTCGCAATTTGCCAGCAGACAAACGCATTACAGAACAACATCAATGGCGTAGGTCAGCAGGTTGCTGCAAAGGCCGCTGCCGACCAGTTGGCTATGTGTCAGCAGACCTATGCACTCACCGACAACATGAACCGCAACTATCTTGCCCTTGACAACAAGATTGATGCGATGGAGTCAAGTCGCAAAGACCGTGAGATTACCGCACTGACAGCAAAGATTGCTCAGTTAGAGTCGCAGAACTTTACAACTGGCGTTGTTCAGCAGGCGGTAGCACCCATTCTTGGTCAGTTATCCAACTTGAACAACGAGGTTGATGACATCAAGTGCAAACTCCCTGAGACCGTAAGTGTTCAGTATCCCAATTTGCAGGTTGTGAATGCAACCCCTTATGTCAATGGTGGATTTTACCCCAACAACGGGTTTAACTACTATGGCAATGGCTTCTTTGGTGGTAACGGCAATTTAGTGTTTTAATTAAGGCTATATAGGAGGTTAAAAGTATGAATTGTAATTGTAATATCACAGTTAATGCAGGTGGTCAGCCTTATATAACGAACACGCAAGTTACCGTAGGAACGGAAACGGTTAATATCGCTCTTGGCTGGAGGCGTATTCAACCGATAGGGTATTTGACCATTAGAATGGAAAATCAAATCCCTACTGATGCGACAACTACGTTACCCATTACGCTTACGCTTAATGGAACGACAAGACCGCTTACGTTGCCAAATGGTACGGAAGTTACTGTTGCAGACATCTTGGGTGTTAATGTTTTGCTTGTCTTTAATGATAAGTT
>Ga0310694_10006799_pt1 | contig 10802 bp, 11 predicted proteins | sample 174DNAGHGhighgp2_FD_203884 | JGI IMG/M metagenome (GOLD analysis project Ga0310694, IMG submission 203884) | Sheep rumen microbial communities from Palmerston North, Manawatu-Wanganui, New Zealand - 1742 DNA GHGhigh gp2 (v2) (version 2) | ecosystem: Host-associated > Mammals > Digestive system... | reverse complement strand
CGAAGCGAGATACTGACGAACGAAGACGAGATGGCATGGGTGGATTTTGAAGGATGGACGCTGCAGGAGAACGATCAGACCATAGGCAAGATCGTGCGGGTAGATGACAGCACGATGAATATTTTCGCAGAACTCGAAGACGGCCACATGATACCGTTGCACGAAGATTTCATTACCGAGATAGACGAAGACACCAAGGTTCTTCGCGTTCATTTACCTTTTGCGCTATGAGTAAAAAACTAACAACCGCTGAGATGGGTCGCATGAACGTCGATCAGTACCGCGAGGCAGATAAACTGCCGCTGGTCGTGGTGCTCGATAACGTGCGCAGTCAGCATAACGTAGGTGCGGTCTTCCGCACCGCCGACGCCATGCGCATAGAACGCGTGGTGCTCTGCGGCATCTGTTGCTGCCCGCCGAACCAGGAGATCCACAAGACGGCCCTCGGTGCCGAAGAATCGGTTGAATGGTCGTATTACAAAGAAACTTTGGACGCTGTCCAAGACCTGCAAGCACAAGGTTATACCGTTTATGCCGTTGAGCAAGCCCATGACTCGATCACGCTCGAAGAGGCAGCAGCACAACTGCCCGACAAAGTAGCTGTTGTGCTCGGCCACGAGGTCTTCGGTGTTCAACAATCAGTAGTAGATAACTGCAGTCAATGCATAGAGATACCCCAATACGGAACGAAGCACTCGATGAACGTGTCGGTAACGGCAGGCATTGTGCTATACCGCTTAGCCTCCTCGCTCCGGCTCGCGACAAAGAAGTAGCTGTTGCGGCGATACAGGCGGGTGCGGACGCCATCTATATCGGTGCACCTGCTTACGGTGCGCGACAGGCGGCCGGTAACTCGCTGGAGGACTTAGCGGAAGTGGTTCGCTATGCCCACACCTATGGTGTACAGGTGCTTGTCACGCTCAATACCCTACTCCATGAAGAGGAGTACGCAGACGCGGTCGCGCTCGCGCACGCGTTATATAAAATAGGTGTCGATGCCCTCATCATTCAGGATCTGCATCTGCTCGATTTGGATCTTCCCCCTATCCGTTTGCACGCTTCTACACAATGCGACAACCGTACGCCCGAACACGTGGCGCAGTTGCGTGACTTGGGTTTCAAGCGGGTTGTATTGGCGCGCGAACTGAGTATCGACGAGATACGCGCTATCCATGAAGCCGTGCCCGATATCGAACTCGAGGCGTTTGTGCATGGCGCTTTGTGCGTGAGTTATTCGGGACGGTGTTATATATCCGAAGTACTCGCGAACCGTTCTGCCAACCGCGGGGCGTGTGCGCAGTTCTGCCGCATGGCGTACGACGTGTTGGACGAATCGATGAACGAGGTGCTTGACGATGCCGGTCAACCGATTCATCAGCGGTACGTGTTGTCCTTACAAGACCTCGACCGCTCAGCTTATCTGAACGAACTCATCGATGCCGGCGTGACCACCTTCAAGATCGAAGGTCGACTCAAAGATGCCGACTACGTGACCAATATCACCGCCTACTATCGGGAGAAAATCGACGCCCTCACTCACTCATTCACTCATTCACTCATTCATTCCTTCACTCCCGATCCGTCCAAGACGTTCCATCGCGGAGCCACGGATTATTTCCTGCACGGCCGCACACGACCTATGGCCAATTGGAACACACCCAAATCGACCGGTGAGTACGTCGGTGAGGTTCTCGAAGCCCGCGGTAATACACTCCGCGTTCGCCTCCAAGAAGGTGTGGTGCTCCATAACGGCGACGGTCTCACGATAGGCGCCGAAGGATTTAACGTCAACGGCGTGGAAGGGAATATCGTAAAGATCAATAAAGTGATCAGTAATCAGCTATCAGGATTCAGTCCGTTATTCCGAAATCTGGATGTAGAGTTCACGAAGAACCTGCATAGCGAGCGGCGTATACCGGTGGATATCGTTTTCCGCGAGACGGAAGAAGGATTTGAGGTGCGTATCGGTGACAAACAAAAGCATTTTGCTTATGCCAAAGAACCGGCTAAGAATGAAGCCAAAGCACTCGAGACGATTCGAACCCAACTGAGCAAACTCGGTGACACACCTTATATAGCGCGTGAGGTGCGCGTGGAGAGTGCACCGTATTTTATACCCATTAGCATTTTGAACGAATGGAGACGCAATACGATTATTTGATGACTTGCCGTTACTGCCTGCTGTTTGAACTCGGGCACTGCCGTAAGATAAATCCTTATCCAAAGGATAAGGAACCGCGTTACCTGCGTCTGCGTACGGGCAAGGTGCTCGCGCTCCATTTCGATTGTAAAACCTGCCAAATGACCGTAGACGAATGTTAGCATTTCTTTTCTCACTAGTATTGCATGTGGCTTCCGGCGAGTCGATCAACGCGGCCTTGGACTCCGCGCGGGCGGTGTTTGCAGCCAAGGGCGAGCGCACCACTATCTATATCGCACCGGGAACGTATCAGGAAGAACTGACCATTGACGTGCCGGGACTCCAACTGAAGGGAACGTCTAAGAGAGACCCCGCCAAGATAACCTGGTACTACGGGCATGGGTATCAGTACCGCTCGATGGGTAACGTACCGAATTACGGCGGCAGTCGTACGCGGCGATGGAATGCGTCGGTGCTCGTTACCGCACCTGATTTCTACGCGGAGAATATCATCTTCGAGAACTCGTTTAACCTCTATGTATCCGAGAAAGAAGCACAGGATAGTTTGGTCGATATCTCGCAATCGGACATGCCGTGGACGGAGAAAGAGCGACCGAAAAAGGTCATGCCTACCCGTCCCAAAGAGGTGGGTTCCACCGAAGTGGCGAAGCGCGCTTACCGTGAGCGGGCAGCCGCTATCTCGTTCACCGAGACGGCTCAACATGCGCACCTGAAGAACTGTACTGCCATCGGCAAACAAGACGTGCTGTACGGTGATCAAGGCGCGTCTATATGGTGGGAAGGTGGTGTGTTGTCCGGTGCCGTGGATTTTATCTTCGGCGCGATGACCTTGGTGGTGGACAGAGCTACTATCATTGCCAATATCACCGATGAGAAGGGGGATAAATGCTATATATCTGCCGGTCGTAGCGGTTCGGAAGATAGCATCGCACGTGGTATGCTCTTCTATAAATGCCACATTCAATCGCCCGTTCCGGGACGCGTGTGGTTGGCTCGTCCGTGGCGCTGGTGGGGCGAGACCGTCTGGGCGTACACCACTTGGGACGAAGGGGTCTTGGTGCCAGAAGCATGGCACACTGGCTTGACTAAAGGCAAGGAATGCCCAAACAGCTACGAGTACCGATCGCAAGATGCATCAAAAAACCGCCCGGCGTGGGTGACGATCTTGTCGAAGCCCCAACTCCCGGACGGTACGAAACTGACGCCTAAGGCGTGGTTGAAATAGTTACTTCACTGCTTTGAAGCTCATATCGAGGCTCTTGTAGCTGTGGGTCAACGCACCTACGGATACGAAGTCCACGCCTTGAATAGCGTAGTCACGGAGCGTATCGATGGTGATGCCGCCGCTGGACTCGATCTCCATATGACGACCGGCCTTCTTCTCCCACGCACGAATGATATCCACCGCCTCTTTCGTCTTCGCGGGCGTGAAGTTATCGAGCATGATACGATCGGGGATATTTGTTGCGAGAGCCTCGTTGATCTCATCGAAATTACGCACCTCGATCTCGATCTTCAGGTTCTTACCCTTTTCCTTACAATAATCGCGTGCTCGCGTGAGGGCGTTCGTGATACCGCCGGCGAAGTCCACGTGGTTGTCCTTCAAGAGAATCATATCGAAGAGTCCGATACGGTGGTTCATTCCGCCGCCAAGCACCACTGCTTCTTTCTCCAGATAACGCAGTCCCGGTGTGGTCTTGCGGGTATCGAGCACATGGCAACCCGTGTCCTCGATGAGCGATTGGTACTTATGTGCGGTGGTCGCCACGCCCGACATGCGCTGCATGATATTGAGCATCGTGCGCTCGATCTGCAGCAGACTCAGTTCCTTGCCATAGACCTTAAACGCCACGTCACCCGGTTTGACATGATCGCCGTCGTGCAGGAACTGCTCAAAGCGGCACTCGGGATCGAAATAATTGATAATTTCCTTTGCCACCTCCACGCCGGCGAGCACACCGGTGTCCTTGATAATGAGTTGCTGACAACCCATCTGCGTAGGCGGAATACAACTGAGCGAGGTGTGGTCACCATCGCGGATATCCTCTTCAAACCAAATAGCAATAAGCTTACGAAGTTCTTGTTTTTCCATAATTTCTTGTGTTTTGCGCTGCAAAAGTAGTAAAAAATTTGCATATATGCAAAAAAAAGTGTAATTTTGTGCCGTGAAAGTAAAATTTTACATAATTATCCTCCTTTGCGGGTTAGCTACCTCGGCTTTTGCAGAGAGCAAAATGGCCTACCTCGATCGCCGAAATGAGATCCGTATCGGCTGGGGCGACCAGCTCTTCGAGACCTTGATGTGGCATAAGCCCTTATCGGTCGTACAGACGATGCCCACCACCTACGAGCAGGTCTATCGTGAGAACTTCAAGTACTACCAACATCTGTGGATTGAGTACCAATGGCGCTTCAACCACTGGTTCTCTCTGGGTGGTATGTTAGACGGTAGCGGGGTGAGTTGGGATAACGTGACCCGTAACGGTAAAGGACAAGAGGTGGCGAGACAAAGCGGAGAACATTTCTATAACCTCGTGATCATGCCGACCGTTCGTTTCACCTATTACCACCACGAGTATGTCAATCTGTACTCGGGGCTGGGTGTCGGAATGGATATCAATGGCGGCACGGAGACCAATGCCAAGGGTTGGCACACGGACGTAGGAGCGGCGGTTAACATCACCGTCTTCGGCGTGAGTGCTAACTACGACCGCTGGTTCGCCACGGTGGAGTTCGGTGGTTTATACGCCCTCAAGAACACCAATACCATCTTCATGGCGTCTTCACGAATCATCAATGTCAGTATAGGTGCGCGTTTTTAAATACATAGTAATCATCGCAGCGGTCGTGCTGACCGCTTGCCAGTTCCGCGAGCAGGAGTTCGTGGACTTCGCTAATATCGAGGCGGCGAAAGGTTTGTCCTTTAAGGTGATCGGCCAGAAAGAGACCAACCTCGAAGAAGGTCTGCCGACCAACTGCTACCTGCCCGACGGTATCCCGGTGAACGAGTGGACGGAAGAAGCCGAACAAGTTGAGTCGGCCGAAGGACCTGCTGTCCGTAAGACCAGCAGCGTCACCGGTACGGCGATCGTGCAGGAGTTACTGCGGTACGGCAACCAATGCCATGTGACAGAGATCGTGGGAACCTACCCCAGTATCGATCTGCAATGGGATACTATCACCCTCTCCGGCAAGGTCATGCTCCCCCGCGGACAGCGTCCCAAACGACTCATCCTCGTCAGTCACTATACCGTTTGCTCCAATGCCGAAGCACCCTCTAACTGCTTCTCACTCGAGGGCATTCTTGTCAAGCAAGGCTATGGTCTGATCATCCCCGATTACATGGGCTACGGTATCACTGCCAACGAAGTGCACCCGTACCTCGTCATGGATCTCACGGCGCGTAATGTGCTCGATATGTATTTTGCCGTCAAACCCTGGCTCAAAGCGGTGGGTATGGAACCCGAGCACGATGAGATCATCCTTATGGGTTACAGCCAGGGCGGCGCGAACACCATGGCCGTTGAGCACCTGATTGAGACCGAATACTGGTCGGATAGTGATCCGGATCAAGTCAAGATTCACCGTGTCTTTGCCGGTGGTGGTCCCTATGACGTGAAGGCCACCTACGAGGGGTTTGTCAACACCGACACCGCCAGTTATCCGGTGGCTGTACCGCTCGTGGTGCAGGGCATGATCAAGGGCAACAACCTCAATATCGACATGCGCGATCTGATGCAGGATTGGCTCTACGACCACCTCGATGATTGGATCAACTCCAAGAAATACACCTCCGGTCAGATTAATAAACTCATCGGTACGCATGTCACGCATGAGTTGCTTACACCCAAAGCGATGGATCAGAAGTCCTGGGAGGTGTCGGAACTCCAGAAAGCGATGGTCGCTAACTCGATCACATCCTTTAACTGGCTCCCGGAGGCACCCGTTTATATCTGCCATTCCATCGATGACGAGACGGTTCCTTTTGCCAACGCCTCCAATGCCAAGGCCAAATGGCATATGTCCAATATAACGTATAACTTCGGCCATTACGGCGGACATGTCAAGACCTGTCTCCGCTTTATCGGTTCCGTCCAAGAACTTCTCAAGCAGGAAGAGGAAGAAAGGAAGCAGTATGAGTAAGTCTTACAGCGATAGCGGTCATACAGCAAAGCGGTCTAACAGGCGATTTATCGCCGGTCTTGCAGTGCTAACGGTCGTAGCGCTCTGCGCTACATCCTGCAACCCCGATGCCAGTTGGACAACCAAAGATGTGACGATACAGATATCGCCCTATACCGTCTCGGCCGGCTATATTGAGTGTTCTTTCACGCCCAACGAAGACGCCTATTATCTCGTGGCGTGCGAACCTGCTAAATCAGGTGTCAATCCGCAGGACAACCCCAAACAGTTCATGACGCTTGCGCTTGACTCCGCCAACACCGAATATATCCAATGGCGGCACGACCTGCTCAAAGAAGGCGAGTTCAGTATCGCACCGTTCGCGAGCCATTGCTTGCAATACGGTAAGATAGATAAGTTCTTTACCAACCTCGAACCCGACACGGAGTATTGGATCTATGCTTTCGTGGTCAATCCCGAGAAAATACAACCGGCCGGCAAACTATTCCTGCAGACCGTCACCACCAAATCGACCAGCGTCGTGGACGTGCATTTCGAATACCGCGTGCGCGGGTATTGGGATTATATCTATCCGCTCAACCCCGACGGCAAGATCAATAATCACTTCCCCTATCTGGCTGCTACTATGGATAGTCTCACGCTCGTGGAGTCATGGGACGGGATGTCGCCGGAGGAGTATTTCGCGCAATACTTCGTGAGCATCGCCGAGGCCGACAGCAAGGACGAGATCCGTTACGGCGTACAGGTGGTGTATAACGACGGTTGTTCTTCAACGGCGGCTTTTGAAGAGGGACATACCTATTACACTGCCATCGTCAGCTTCGACGGATTGATCGGCAATAACGTCATCTACCGGTTCACCTGGACAGGCGAAGAATACGAGGCTTATTTCAAAAATGAAGATTCAATTGTTCCTAACGGGGAAGACGAATGATCCGCGGCTTCAATCCCTTATCGACGATTACCAGCAACGGCTCAAACACTATGTGCCGTTTGAACTCGTTGTGTTGCCTGATCTCAAGAACGCCAAAGCGCTCACCGAGGAGCAGATCAAAGCCGCAGAAGGTGAAGCGATCCTGGCACATCTCACGCCCGCCATGGACGTTATTCTGCTCGATGAACACGGACGCGAGTTCCGCTCGATCGAGTTCGCCAACTACCTCCAGAAGAAGATGACTTCCGGTCGGGATCTCGCACTCGTCATTGGCGGTCCTTACGGATTCAGTCAAGCCGTTTATGAGCGTGCGAACGGAAAATTATCGCTCAGCCAGATGACCTTCTCCCACCAGATGATACGAATAATGGCCATCGAGCAGATCTACCGCGCAATGACCATTCTTCGGGGCGAACCTTATCACCATGAATAACCTGTAACCGGTAACCCGTTACCTCACCCTAATCTTCTGCCCGATCTGGAGCACTTTCGTCTCTTTGATCTTATTCAGCGCACAGAGTTTCTTGACCGTCGTACCGTATTTCTTAGCGATACCGCTCAGCGTGTCGCCTTGACGTACCTTATGGTACTTCATCGCCGCAGCCTCCGCACGAGCCTGCTTCATCGCCTTGATACCGATCACGTACTCCTCGCTGTTGCGCAACTGTCCTGTCGAGAAATTGATCACACCTTCCGGGTTCATCGCTTCGCCCAGATAACGGATCTCGAAATGGAGGTGACTACCCGTCGAACGACCGGTGTTACCGCCCAGACCTAACACATAGCCGGCAGGAACCATCTCGTACTCATCTACCAACGGACGACTCAAGTGACCATACACAGTCTCCAGACCGTTGTCATGACGTACCACAACGAAATAACCGTATCCTCTCGGATCCCAGCCTACGATACGAACCTGACCACCCCATGCCGAACGAATACTGTCGCCTACCTGCACCTTGATATCCGTACCTTTGTGCATGCGGTTTCTTCGCCAACCGAATGGACTCGTCACGTAGCCCGGAGCCGGCAGTACAAAGCCCGCCATCGGGATACGCACATCCTCTTTAAGGCTGTCGAACAACGTCCCGTACGGGTTCACGCGCTCATCGGTCCAGACAAAATGATAGAGGCTGTCCGCAGGGTGATGGTTGATGAGGTTGGTGTCGAGCATGAACTGCGGCGCGATCTTATACACCACGTCGCCATCCTTCGTCTTTACCACGATCTTCTGCGGCAGCAAGTCCAAGTCGCAGCCCAAGATCAACGTGTCGTGCGAGAACAAGCCTGCCAGACATTCCGGCAACTGCGACGCACGTACGTCGATATCATCCAACTCCTCCAACTCATCGCCGCTGTCTGCGGACGTCGTGTCAATAGGCGTACTCAGCCCTAAGTCTTCCGTGAAGACATTATCTGCCTTTAATGGAAGCACAGACAGTGCCAGCAGAATCCACAAAGATGTAAGATAGCGCATATAATTCCTAAACCAATTACAATACTACAAATAGCAATCAACCACTTCTTCCAAGCAACCATGCCTTTCTTTACCTTCGGTAACTTCACGATCGGGAATGCTACCTGCTCGGTCAGCGTACGTCCGAACGGTACACTGATGATCGCGTCGGCGTTGATCGCCCAGCCGTTCGCATTCAATACCGGTGCCAGATTACGACGACGCAGTTTGAGATAGGCCATGATCATACTCGGACCACTGATAACGAGCAAGATACAAACGAACACGATGATGTATTGCCACCAGCGGAAACCACGCATGCCTTCTGCTACGCTCACCAGCGCTGCACCGATCATGCCTAACGCCATACCGATGGCAGCAAAGATACCGGCAAATTTCGCAATATCGAAGGCTTGTTGCTTCTCCGCATTCGGATCGGTGGCTGCATCCGCTTTGGCGGTCAGGTCACCAAATGCTTTCGCGTCTTTCTCGGCGGCCGACTTATTGATCTTCTCCTCAATCCAGTTGGAGAACTTGCGATACGGTGTCCAGAAAGCCTGACGAATCGAGATCGGGTTGTCGATGATCTTCGTTACCGTTGCATCGTAATCGAGCCCGTCGTTATCGTAGAACACGGCATTCTTGCCGATACTCAGGTTGTTCACCTCTCCCTGCGTCATAGCCGCTACAATCTGCGCGGTCTTGCCGGTCTTCTGGTTCACGCAGTTGCAATAAATCAGGTACATGCCACTCAACGGTGCCTGTGCATCGTGTTTGGCCATGTCATGTACGCGCATACACAACTTGCACGCACGCTGATCAATAATGAGTGTACCTGCCTCGAACGAAGCTACGGTTGCATCATCGCGGTCATAGAAGTCCTCCAGCGTCACGAAATTACGCAACAATCTATAGAAATCGCGGTGGATCAAGAGCAACTTGCGCAACGGCATGAACTCTGCCTTTGCGGCAGCAAGTGCATCGGCATTAGCGGTCTCAGCAGCAGCTCTAGCTGCTTCCCAGTCCGCAATCTGCTTGCCCATTGCCAAGAAATCTTTCTCTTTCATGCCCGGCTTAGGAGCGTCCTCCGGAATAATGACCAGACCCAGTTTCTGCAGTTTCTCCTGCTCGAAATAAGCAGCGTACTCTGCACTCTTTTCCTTATAAGCAGCGATCACATCTGCCTCTAACGGCGCTGCCGGAATAGCCTGCTCCTCGATGGTCACAGCGTCAATCGCTGCCTGCACATCAGCCAGACTTACCTTGCCGTCTTTCTGTAACCGTTCACCGATAACCCGTAGTCCCTCATCAGCGATATTTTTAATATCGATAACATCGCTCTGCTCGAACAAACTCTTCGGCTCCTTCAGCGCCGCGCACAGGTAATTGGCTGTAGCGATCACCTCTTCCACACGCAGTTTGCCGTCGCCGTCGAGATCCATCAGACTCAATGAGTCGCTGCTGATCTCCAGGCCTGTAGTCGGACAACTCAGTACCGTCCACATCTTCTTGTCCAACTCGCCTAAATGGCGGATATCCTCCGCCGATTGAATACGCACGCGGGTCACACCACCCACATTTGCAAAACTCCAATTGTACTTAGCCATAGTATCTCAATTTAACAATTTTCACAAAAATCGGTGCAAAAGTACAAAAAAATTTGCACATATGCAAAAAAAATCGTACCTTTGCACGCTTTTTTCGCTCCAGAAGGTATTGGGGCCCCCGGAAATTTGTAATTTTTGGGGAGAGCGGAGCTGCTTCGAGTACTTCCTACTAAAACGGAGTTTTGGTACACGTACGAGGAGTTTGCCCGCGAGAGAAAAGGCTAACATGTTTAACCCTTTAACGGGACTTCTAGGACGACCTAGGAATACCTAGGAATACCTAGTTCCCACCTATTCATTCTACCACATGGCAGAAAATCTTTCTCTCCAGAACTTCGACTGGGATGCCTATGAAGCTCAACAGCAAGGCAAACAAAACGAAGAAGAAATCCAAAAGTATAATGACACCCTGAGCGCCATCAAGGACAACGAAGTCGTTGAGGGTACCGTCATCAGTATCAACAAACGCGAAGTCGTTGTTAACGTAGGCTACAAGTCGGA
>Ga0310694_10006798_pt1 | contig 10802 bp, 7 predicted proteins | sample 174DNAGHGhighgp2_FD_203884 | JGI IMG/M metagenome (GOLD analysis project Ga0310694, IMG submission 203884) | Sheep rumen microbial communities from Palmerston North, Manawatu-Wanganui, New Zealand - 1742 DNA GHGhigh gp2 (v2) (version 2) | ecosystem: Host-associated > Mammals > Digestive system >... | reverse complement strand
GTGCAACATCTGGAAGAACCCCACTCGCAAAGAGGAGGAAATCAAGGCTGCTGACCTAAAGACTTTACCGCAACTCAAGTTCATCAACTTGACGGGCGGCGAACCATTCATACGTGAGGACCTCCCCGACATTGTCGAGGAGTGTTATCGTCATACTAAGCGTATCGTCATCTCCACATCCGGATGGTTCGAGGACAAGGTGATTGATCTTGCCAAGCGCTTCCCCAACATCGGCATCCGCATCAGCATCGAGGGACTGAGCCAGAAGAACGACGAACTTCGCGGCCATCAGGGCGGTTTCGACCGTGGTCTTCGCACCCTGCTCACCCTCAAGGATATGGGACTGAAGGACATCGGCTTCGGCTGCACGGTCTCGAACAACAATTCGGCCGATATGCTGTCGCTCTACCAACTCTCGCTCAGCCTGGGCATGGAGTTCGCCACCGCCGCTTTCCACAACAGCTACTACTTCCACAAGGATGACAACCAGATCACCAACCGCGAGGAAGTCTGCAGCAACTTCGAGAAACTCGTCAACTTGCAACTCAAGGAGAACAGCCCGAAGTCGTGGTTCCGCGCCTGGTTCAACATGGGACTGATCAACTACATCGAAGGAGGCCGTCGCATGCTCCCTTGCGAAGCAGGCTCCGCCAACTTCTTCATCGATCCCTGGGGAGAAGTCTATCCTTGCAATGGTCTGGAAGAGAAATATTGGAAACAGTCGATGGGCAACATCCACAAGGCTGACTTCATGACCATCTGGCAAAGCGAAGAGGCTCAGGAGGTGCGCCGAAAGGTGCGCTGCTGCGCTAAGAACTGCTGGATGGTGGGCACTGCCAGTCCGGTGATGCACAAGTACATCAAATATCCGCTCCAATGGGCACTGCGCAACAAACTGCGTTCGCTCCAGGGCAAGCCTGCCTGTCTCGACAAGAAGTGGTGTGACGTCGGACAAGATCCCCGCCAGGGCGATCTAAACCCCAATCGCTCGTGAAGAAACAAAAGAATCGCATAGTAGTAACCGGTACGCGCGGCATCCCCAACATCATGGGTGGTGTCGAGACGCATTGCGAAGAACTCTTCCCCCGTCTGGTAGAAGAGGGTTATGACGTGACCGTCATCCGACGTTCCAGTTACTGCCACGACCACCTTTCCCATTGGCAAGGTGTCAAGCTCATCGACATCGATGCACCACGCAAGAAGTCGTTCGAAGCCATCATCCACACCTTCAAGGCCATCATCCGCGCCAAGAAACTGAAAGCGCAAATCGTACATATCCACGCCTGCGGTCCTGCGCTGCTCACCCCGCTCGCCCGTTTGCTCCACATGAAGGTGGTCTTCACTCATCACGGTCAGGACTACGATCGCGTGAAGTGGGGATGGGGAGCCAAACTGATGCTTCGTCTGGGCGAAGCCATGGGCTGCATCTTTGCCAACCGTGTCATCGTCATCAGCCAAGGCATACGCGACATGGTGAACCGAAAGTACAGCATCTCGCGCAAGATGCACCTCATTCACAATGGCGTGGCCACTCCCGAAGACATCAACGAACCCGGCTACTTCCGTCACCTTGGCATCGAGCATGGCAAGTACATCCTGGGCATGTGCCGTTTTGCACCCGAGAAGAACCTGCACCAGCTCATCCAGGCCTTCTCGAAGATCGATTCCCACGGCTACAAACTCGTCATTGCCGGTGACTCCGACTTCGAGGATTCCTATTCCATCAAGCTTCGCAAACTGGCCAAGGAGAATGGTGTCATCCTCACGGGCTTCATCAAAGGTCGCCGTCTGCATGCGCTCCTCAATCATTGCCGCTGCTACGTCCTCCCGTCTTCGCACGAAGGCTTGCCTATCGCCTTGCTCGAAGCCATGTCCTACGGCGCTCCCATCATCGTGAGCGACATCCCTGCAAATCTCGAGGTCGGTCTGCCTCGCAACAACTACTTCCATTGCAACGACGTGCTCGAACTCACTGCCAAACTGCAGGAGACCGTCGATATGCCGTACGAGAAATGCTCCTACGACATGGACAAATACGACTGGGATGTCATCGCCAAGCAGGTCAGCCAGGTGTATCGAAGCCTATAGGCTTCTCTAGACTTTCTAGAATATCTAGATTTTCTAGAGCATCTAGATTATCTAGAGCACCTAGACGATATAGCCCCTTATAATTCCCCATCAATGAGGCACATCACCCTTTTAGCGCTCCTTATTTTCCTCCTTCCCTTTGCCGCCCTGGCTGGCGAATGGCAGGCGTTTACCTATACAGAGAGCTACAGCCGAGCTTGTCGCCTGGGGGACAATCTTTACATCCTCAAGGGTAATAGCCTTGTGCGCGCCAGTGTCTCAGGATGGGCTATCGAAAAGGAGTTGACACGCGAAGACGGTCTCTCTAGCACCAGGATTGTGGACATCTGCTACAGTGAGGAGGCCAATCGGATGGCCGTGGTCTATGCCGACGGCCTCATTGACGTCTTCCATCCCGACGGTTCCATCTGGACCATCCCCGATTTCTACAATGCGCCCATGCAGGGCACCGACAAGACCATCAATGGTATTCGACAGCAGGAAGGGCATCTGTTTATCTCTACTGCTTTCGGGTTCCTCGTCGTGAGCCTTTGGGAGGAAATCATCGAGCAGACGTTCAATCTTGGCTTGCCGGTGCGATGTGCATGGTCCTACAATGGTGATTGGTATTACAGTACCGACAAGGCATCCTATTATTGCCCACGCAGCGGCAATCCTTTTGCGCCTGGTGCCTGGCAGAAGGCCAGCGACCATGCCATCGACGACGCCATCGTCCTTTCGGGAGGTGGCGTGTCTCAATGCTGGCAGCTTGGGCACGACCTCAGTCTGCGCAAACTCATCCCATCGACACGTGCCTCGCAGCGATGCACAGCATCAAATACCATTCAAGGTCTTTGTCGAGCCGACCGTTTCATCATGGCAGTTTCGGCAGATAGTCTGATTCTCTACGATATCAATTACGGTCACTGTCCCACCTACGGCAAAGCGCCCAAGCCCAACCAACGATATTCGTGTGCTGCACGAGGACATCTTTCTGGAAGCATGGGCCTGAGCTCGCTCTCCAAGGGGGGGGATACCTTTGCGTTTCTGCATCCTTCACGCGGCATCTTTGCCGACACATTGTCCTACCCCGATCCCTATACCGTCAAGGTCAACGTCCTCTATCGCGAAGGTCTCGTCATCGAGAATCATCAGCAGAGCGCCGACATCAATCGCATCACTTACAGCCAAGGCGAAGTGGGAATGACCTGCATTATGCCTCTTATCACCAACTATGGCATCATGATGCGCACCCCAGGAATGCTCACCACGATGAATACCGACGACGAGACTTGGAACAATTACACGGCCGCTGTAGTATCGCCCTACATCGACAAAAAGCGTTTCTCGGGCTTGGCCGATATGGTGGCCGACCCGTTCCATCCCTCACGTTATTGGTTCTCTACTCTCGAAGATGGCATCATCGGCATCGACCACGGCAAATACTATCGCACCTACAATCACACGACCTCCGACCACAAGATCCAATGGTGTGAACCCAACGTCGCGCGTGTCACTGGCATGGCCTTCGCCGCCGACAGCAACCTCTGGTGCTTCAACGAGGGTGTCGATCGTGCACTGTGCGTATTGCGTGTCAAGGACAGCACGTGGTACAACTTCCAACTCCCGGGTCTTGAGAAGAGTTACGGATTCACCCATCTTTGTGCCACCTGGCGCGGCGGACATCATCAGATATGGGGTTACCAGCACCTCAAATACGAGGCCACCAACATCTTCGTCTTTGACTATGGCGCCAACATCGCCTCCACTGCCGACGACCGTTTCACCTATTTCAAGGCGCTCACTCCCACCTCAGGCATCACCTTCACGCCCTACTATGGGCGAGGCGTCTATGAAGGCCCCAATGGAGCCATCTGGCTGCTCAACACGTCAGGCCTCTATATTGTCGATAATCCGACAGCCGTCTTCCGGAATCCTGGCATCGTACGCACCATCATCGAGAATGTCGTTCCCAACAGTTTCGCCATCGACAACCAGGGTCGTGTGTGGATAGGTACCGAAGGAAATGGTCTCTATCTCTTCTCGGGCGATGGTCGCAGGCAGATTGCGCAGATCACATCGTCGAACAGCATCCTCAAGACCGATGAGATTCTCTCCCTAGCCTTCGACGACAAGCATTCCGACCTCTGGATTGTCACTGCCGGTCAGATACTCCGCTATCATTACGATGCCGATGAGTTCGATGCTTCCGACCAGCTTTCCTCCACGGCCCATTGCTATCCCTCGTCAGTCACTCTTGGCAGTCGCTCCGTAGTCAATGTCTTTGGACTGAAAGACGAGACGGAAGTGTCGGTCGAGAACAGTCAAGGCCGCACCCTGATGAAGGATACGGCCTTGGGAGGACTCTTCTCGATCGATGCCTCAACTTTCCCTGTCGGTGTCTATACGGTCATCGGCACCGACGCCAATGGCACCCATGGCACGCTGCTGACTTTCACGGTAGATGAGCCATAGGACAAGGACCATCAGCACGACACTTACACACACCGATACAGCCCCGAAATGTTCCAGCATCTTCGGGGCTTCTTTCATTTCGATCAGTGCCCAAAGGTTGTTGATGGCATGGGCAATGACACTGGGCCAGATGGAACCCGTCCAATAGACCAGATAGACGAAACCAGTTCCTAAGAGCCAGCGTGGTATGAACCCGTAGGCTTCGAGATGGATCAGCGAGAAGAGAAAACCGACCAGAACGGCTGCCCAATGCTTGTTATAGCCCTTGAAGCAGCGAAGCAGGGCACCGCGGAACATCCACTCCTCGCCCAATGCCGTACCGACACACATCAGCATGATGAGTTCAAACCAACCGCCGACACCTTTTAGCCCCAGCATCGTGTCCACCGCCAGCTGCTGTGCTTCGGCATTGTTCTTGGCCCATGTGGCCAAAGGCTCAGGCAGTGGCAAGGATTCGCAGGCTGTAGCCAACGCATCGAGCGCAGGCAGGCTGACAATCATCAGCACAACAATCAAGGCAATCACCTTCCACGAAGTCTTCCGCGTATGCATCACCTCGCTCACACGTTCCTTCTTATAAAGGATGGTCCACAGGATGGCTGGCAGCAGCATGATCAGCAAGGTCTGTCCCCATTGGATAAGATGCAGCATCAACGTGTCGCGCGTCAAAGCAGAGATGGGTATAATAGCCAGCACCATGATGAGTGTACCGACAAAAGCGAACACCAGCAGCCAGAAGAAGTCAGTCCAGAACTTTCTTTTCATTTTTGAGTGGTCAAATTATCAATTATTCTTCATTTCGGGGGCAAAGATAAAGAAAATCGCACAAAATACAAAAAAAATCCCCATAAAATTTGGAGATTCGATAAAAAATCACTATCTTTGCACCCGCAAAACTGAAACAAACCACAGTTTCGCAGTCTTCGAGACATGCCCGGATGGCGGAATCGGTAGACGCGCTAGTTTCAGGGACTAGTGGCCGTACGGCTGTGTGGGTTCGAGTCCCACTTCGGGTACAAGCTCAATAAAGAAGCACCAATCGACGATTGGTGCTTCTTTTGTCATAAAGGGATATTAAGGGATATTAAGGGATGTTTGGGGATATTTGGGGACAATGCATTTGCCTTGACCAATTGGAAATGCAGTACATTCGTCCCTTAATATCCCTTAAATTCCCTTAATATCCCTTAGAATCTCTTCTAGTTCATCAATAATCATGTCGGGACAAACAGTCGCTAATAGTTCGCGTGAATGATTGCCCCACGTGACCGCACAAGTCCCGCAGCCTGCACGATTGCCCATCTCGATGTCAAAAGTCGTGTCGCCCACGACAAGTGTCTCGTCTGCCCGAATCTCCATCCTTTCGAGCAAGGCAAGCACCATGTCGGGAGCAGGCTTAGGAGTCAAATGGTCATCGACGGTCACCTCTGTCTCGAAATACTTGTCGATGCCATTGTTCTGAAGAATCAAGTCCAGGGAATGACGGTCGCGCGAAGTGACGATGGCCATACGGATGCCACGCTCAGCAAACTGCTCCAGCATCGCAGTAACGCCTGGGAACATGCGGATGTTCGGAATCTCATACTGCATAAAAAGTCCCGCATAAACTTCCACGGCCTGAAATGCTTCGTCATCGGTCATATTGCCCAACGTCTGGAATGCCTTCCAAAGTGGTCGGCCGATGGTCGCCACCATCTCCTCCTCTTTCGGCACAGGTCGTCCCAATCGCACAAAAGATTCACGCAAAGTTTCCACAATCCCTTGCGCCGTATCGGCCAAGGTGCCATCGAAATCAAATAGTATATTCTTGAACATAATGTTAAATAAAGAGGTTGCAAAGATAATGAAAAAAATGCAATTTATATACCAGAATCCCCGAAAAAAAACATAAATAAGAAGATTTTACGATTATTCGACGTGATTTACTCGATAAAATGAAAAATAATTTGTACCTTTGTCGCACCAAACACTACAACTAGATGAAGGTTTTATACATAGCTCATACTTCCGACTATGAAGGCTCTTCTGTAGCCCTCATCAACATTGCAAAAGGGATGCAAGGCAGGGACATAGAATTTGCCGTAGTATGCCCCGACTCCAAGGGAGCCTTAGTTGCGAGCCTCCATGCAATGGGTGTAAGGGTCTTTGTCCCAAGATTCCAATACACCGGCTTCTATGTTTATCCGCTGACAAAGAATCCTCTGCTTTGGCTTAAGAGAATGTTGGGCGTCGCTTTGCGCGAATTATATGGCAGATGGTATTTGCTCAAAGTGGTGAAGGTCTTTCATCCTGACATCCTTCACACCAACAGCGGAGCGTGCGCCTTGGGGTGGAAAATCGCAAGAAAGATGCACATACATCATGTCTGGCATATCAGAGAATACATGGATAAGGATTTTGGGCTGACCGTCATTCCTTCCAATCGGACATATCGAGACCGTCTTCACAGCTGTGATAACTACAATATTGCCATCACACAATCCATCTTCAAGCACTTCAATCTCCGTCCAGTAGATGAATGTATTTACGACGGAGTGATTGACAGTCATCGAGCCGTCGGCGACGCTCCCGCATTCGGCTATCCTTATTTTCTCTTCGTAGGCAATATAATCAAAGCCAAGGGCGTCGATGCTCTCGTCGATCAATTTCTTTCTTTCCACAGGTCTGACGACCAGCATCACCTGGTTCTCGTTGGTCCCTATGACAGAGATCCCGAATTATTCGACTCTTTGCAGAAAAAAATAGCTGCCGCTGATGACTCTGATTACGTTCATTGGCTGGGACGTCGTACTGATGTCTATGAACTGATGCGAGGTGCCACCGCCTTGATCGTTCCCAGCTACAACGAAGGTTTTGGCTTTATCACCGCCGAGGCAATGTTCTGCAATTGTTTAGTAATCGGTCGAGATACGGCTGGTACCAAAGAACAATTCGACAAGGGCAAGGATGAAAGCGGTGGAGAGATTGGCCTGCGCTTTTCTAGCGATAGCGAGATGCCCTCTCTCATGCATCTGGCTGCCACCTCGAATTTCGATGAAATAAAAAAAAGAGCCTTGGAAGTAGTTTTGAACAACTATACCATTGAAGCAAACACACAACGCATTTATAAATTCTACGAGAATGTACTTTCACAGCATTAAGACTATCTGGGCTATTTGTCAGCATCACCATAACTGATCAGCAAGCCAATCACCGCAGAATAGCTCTTCCGCCCTTCCTCAATGCGATTGGAACGAAGATAGAAGTCGAAGATCTTGTCTTGCATCTCGCCCAAGGTTTCGCTGTATAAGCTCACCCAATGCACTCTACGTTCCAACTCAAGCATGTGTATCTCGGGGCGAATCTTAGCGTGGATCAGATTGTACTCCTCCCTTCCCGCTTCCCGCAACGCACGGAGCACATAATGCAGGATGGAGAGATAGCCGCTGAAACGTATCTCGGGAACGTCACTCGACGTGCAGGCAAGATATCCGTAGAAGTTTGCCTCCCCTTCGCTGGTGATGCCCAGGAGGTGCGAAAGTTCATGCGCATAGGCCGCAGCATATTCGCAAGGCAGAAGGTCTCCATTGACGATGAATTCGCCGAAGAACGGCCCCATCGTGCCCGTCACGCCCACCATCGACGCAAGCGGTGTCAGCAGCATGGTCTTCTCCCGCGGTTGCTCGGAGAATGGAGCATGGATACCCATTCCTTTCCCCATCTTGGCATATTGCTTCGCAACTTCCTGCCGCACCAGTGCTTCGTCGACCTTCTTAATCTCGACATACGACGCGTTGAGCTTCGTCACATAGTCGTCGGCAAAGCGCACCAAGGCCGCAACGTCATAGTTCGCACGGGGTGTCGATGTACGCTGATAGAAGTCCGATTGACAATAGTTCAGACCCCACGCCCCATAGAACCACACATAGAGCCATGCCACCATTTCCAGTTCCATCCAAAATACGTCACGCTTCCGTTGCTTGTGTTTCACAATGGCATATATCGGATAAAGCAGGAGGACAAGAATACCTACGATGTAGAATACGCCACTGACGCTGTAAGAAACCTTTGCCGACAAGGCATGCAAAACCTTGCCGACAACGGGATAAATATGCTGCGCATACAGGTCGCCCCCTCCCGGAAGGAGTTGGAACGACACAACCAGAACAAACAATATCAGCAGAATCTTTCGTCTCATCTTAGTCTTGCATAACTTCGAGCGCAAAGATACACATTATTTCCGATTTATCCAAATCCATTGGGAGTTATTCGCAGAAATATTACAAAAACCAGTTCTCAACCTTCGCAAGCACGCTGTCGCGCGACAGAATGCTTTATCCAAGCGTGGCATACCCTTTCTTGGCCAAGATTGGTTATGCTCCCACAGAAGAATGACCATTTTTGGCCAGGATTGGTTATGCGCCAATCGGCGAAAGTACTCTGTCGGCCGTCAGAGTGCTTTCTCCTGTCGAAGCATACCCTTTCTTGGCCAGGATTGGTTATGCTCCCATCGGCGGAAGCACTCTGTCGCGCGTCAGCGTGCTCTATCCTATCGAAGCATACCCTTTCTTGGCCAAGATTGGTTATGCTCCCACAGAAGAATGACCATTTTTGGCCAGGATTGGTTATGCGCCAATCGGCGAAAACACTCTATCGGCCGTCAAAGTGCTTTATCCTGTCGAAGCATACCCTTTCTTGGCCAAGATTGGTTATGCTCCCGCAGAAGAATGACCATTCTTGGCCAAGATTGGTCATACCTCGATTTGAAAAGAAATATTTGCCGTCTTAGCCTTCCAATTAGACGAAATAATCCGATAATTTCCCATCGGGACCAGCATTTTTTTGGCAAAAAGACGGCATTTCGAAAAAAAGACATTATTTTTGCATTTTGATTGCGGAATCCGTCATCCCGACAATTCTCTAATTCGCTAATTCTTGATAAAAAAATAAAATAGCAATGAAGAAAAACCTCGAGACCATCTGCGTTCACGGCGGATGGAAAGCAAAGAAAGGCGAACCCCAGCAGTTGCCTATTTACGAGAGCACCACGTTCAAGTACGAAACCAGCGATCAGATGGCACGTCTCTTCGACCTGAAGGACGACGGCTACTTCTACACCCGCCTGGCCAATCCCACCAACGATGCTGTGGCCAAGAAGATTGCCGCCCTCGAAGGCGGTGTAGGCGCCGTCCTTACCTCCTCGGGACAGGCTGCCAACTTCTATGCCATCTTCAACATCTGCGAGGCAGGCGACCACTTCGTCACCTCCAACACCATCTACGGCGGCACATTCAACCTCTTCGGCGTGACGCTCAAGAAACTCGGCATCGAGTGCACCTTCGTCGATCCCGATTGGGACGATGAGCGCATCGAGGCAGCCTTCCAGCCTAATACGAAGTGCTTCTTCGGCGAGACCATCTCCAACCCCGGCGGTAACGTGTTCGACATCGAGCGATTTGCCAAGATGGCTCACAAGCATGGCGTGCCCCTCATCGTCGATAACACCTTTGCCACTCCCATCAACTGCCGTCCCTTCGAATGGGGCTGCGACATCGTGACCCACTCCACCACGAAGTACATGGACGGACACGCCGCACAGGTGGGCGGTGCTGTGGTCGATTCGGGCAACTTCGACTGGGATGCCTACGGCGACAAGTTCCATGGCCTGACCACGCCCGACGAGAGCTACCACGGCCTCACCTACACCAAGGCTTTCGGCAAGATGGCCTACACCACTAAGCTCGTCAGTCAGCTGATGCGCGACCTGGGAAGCATTCCCTCGCCCTTCAATGCCTACATCCTCAACCTCGGCCTTGAGTCGCTGGCCCTGCGCATGAAGCAGCATTGCGCCAATGCCCAGAAGGTGGCCGAATGGTTGGAAAAGAACCCGCGTGTGAGCTGGGTGAACTACTGCGGCCTGCCTTCCAACAAGTATTATCCCTTGGCACAGAAATACCTGCCCAATGGCTCCTGCGGCGTCATTGCCTTCGGTCTGAAGGGAACGCGTGAGGATGCTATCAAGTTCATGGACAACCTCGACTTCATCTCCATCGTCACTCACGTGGCCGACACACGCACCTGCGTGCTCCATCCCGCCAGCCACACCCATCGCCAGCTCTCCGAGGAGCAGCTTCGCGAAGCAGGTGTCGCCCCCGACCTTGTTCGCCTCTCGGTGGGCATCGAGAACGTCGATGACATCATCGCCGATCTCGAGCAGGCGATGGCGAAGATAAATTGATTAATAATGCCGGCAGATTGACTCTGTCGGCATTTTTTTATTA